>Ga0182007_10000747_pt1 | contig 18331 bp, 10 predicted proteins | sample Sormic07211113_1_FD_123023 | JGI IMG/M metagenome (GOLD analysis project Ga0182007, IMG submission 123023) | Rhizosphere microbial communities from Sorghum bicolor, Mead, Nebraska, USA - 072115-113_1 MetaG | ecosystem: Host-associated > Plants > Roots > Rhizosphere | place: USA: Nebraska... | reverse complement strand
TCTGCCAATTTAATTTCCTCCATCAGGTCTTGTAAACGCTGATGGCCATTTATTGCCCTTCCCGGAAAAATTTCCGGCTCCATGTCTGCAAAAGTAAGTAAGCCTAATTCCATAATTCAATTATTTTCTAAAGTACCATTTAGGTTTATAAAACATTTATGTTCCAGAATATAGTGACATGAATATTTCATTTTTCCATATTAAAATTAAGAATATTTATTCGTTTAATAAGTTTTTTCTAAATGTGTGCCCTATGTTATCATCGTTATGACAACTTGTTTCCCTTAACAACCCCTTTATTTATAGCCTGATTTTTTACCAGAACTTACTTATTAATTATTAGGTAGGTAGCCGAAAGAATCATTAAGATTCAAAAAAAATCACTGAGAACTTTAAAGCCATAATTGATTTATCAATAAATTAATAGGTACGATATGGCATATTCTTTTGAAAAGGTATTTCCTTCTTTAATATCCCACTTGCCTGTCCTGTTAACCACAAATAATGATCGGAGGGTATCTCTTTTTCATAAGGCACAAACTTGCTTTTTCCAATTGGTGTTTCCTTGCCAACTTTAAAAATAGCCGTCGCTTCGTCAATTTCGTCAAACATGGCAACATAAAGCATTTCCGCCCCCACTTCAATAGCGCCAGTTAGCTGTTGCCACAAAAAGCGGCCATTATTTCGTGGAATAGCATTAAAAGGTTCATCCGGACGCATATTCTTCCAACTAAAACCTGGAAAAACTACAGGAACATAATCTAATTTATTTTGTTCGCACCAGGTTATGTCGGCTTTAATTCTAGCCTGATAGTGGGGATAAGTTTCTTCATTGTATCTTCCCACAAACCATGGCTGAATGATGTCCGCTTTTTTCATCACCTCATGTAAATAAGGATCGTTTTCTGTATCGAACTTTAAATCTCTCCACCATGTTGGCACACCTAAAAGAATAGAACACCCACCATATTTCGGATCATTCTTTAGAAAATTCATAATCTTTTCTATTTCCTTAAGGCCGTATTTTCTTCCATCATTAAAGCCTACTCCCCATATAGCAACTAAAGGTTTTTCACGATGGAAAAGGTAATTATCATTAACTGTAGGCTGGTTAAGCTTGTACTCATCAATCAATTTTTTCCAGTCTTCGATCAAAACATGGTATTCATCAGGCTTCATGCCAGAAAGGTCATACATTACAGAAATAGTCCTTTCGTACTTTTTTGCAGCCTTTACGGCAGAGCCGAATACTTTCTGCATATGATTGTTGCCTTTGGGATCTTTCAATGTAGTAATAAAGCGTTGCATAAAAGCACCGTCAATATTGTAGTCTCGCATCCATTTAAAATGCAAATCAACGGTACTTTCATCATAAGAGCTAAATACATAGGCAGGGCTCCCATCTGCATAAGTGAACGAGGTCTTATACTTAACAGGATATTCGGTGACATCCGGCCACATGTCAACTTTGGTATGGCCGGGTTCAAAAAGATTGTTTTGATTCTTGTAATGATTCCAGCCGCGTGCGGCACCATCATTTTCTGCATTAAACCACCCTTGATAACCCGTCAGAACCAATCCTTTGTAGGACATATACTTTCGAGGCGGTGTTTTCGAATTGCTTACGCTGCAATTGATAAAAAGTAATAAGACAAGGCTTGACAAGAGAAAAAAAAGCTTTTTCATAATTAATATTTGTAAATGTTAATTGCTTTAATACGAAATAGGAAGTAATGTGCTTACTTTAGGAGCTTAAAATGATCTATCTTTTCTGCCTCCTCATTATAGACATCATAGGTAAGCTGATTACCATGAATAGTCATTACAGCGTAGGTATGCATCCTTGTAGGCGGAGTGAATACCATTGATGGCATTTTGTTGCCTCCAACCCCCTGTAAAGACCCGCCTGCAGAACCATTTGTGATGTAAACAGTGCCAGCCGGTTTATGATATACATGGAAATCCAATTGTTCTTCTGGTATATTGTTTCTTATGGCCTTGTGTCTTTCATATACATGGCGATGTCCTGATAAAACCAAATCAACTTTATATCTATCTATTATTGGGCTAATCTGATCTTGCCATTGAGGCACTAAACTAACACCATAAGCATGTACCGGGTAATGATCATATAGGATGATCCACTTAATTTTTTTATTTTTTCTGGCTTTAATGAGATCATTTTCAAGCCAGTTGTATTCTGGAGATCCTTTCGTGAATAACACTTTATCAACTTTGGCAGCACCTTGGCAATACCCCGAATTTATTGCGACAAAATGGATATTGCCATAATCAAATGAATAATTGAGTTTGTCTTCTGGAAGATCAAACAAATCATGGAAAATAGGAAATGGTCGCTGGAAAGTCGGATCATTATTTGCGTTTACCACGTCGTGATTTCCCGTTACAGGCATAAACGGTACTTTTGCATTTAAAGCCTCAGCAGTTTGCAAAAATTTATCCCAGCTAGCTGTGACTGATCCATTTTCTACAATATCCCCCATGTGCAAAGTTAAGTTAAGCGGATATTTAATGAGCTGACTTACAATTTTTGCGGTTTTTTCAAAACTTTTGTTTCCCTGATTGTCTTGTGTGTCACCCCAGACTCCAATGGTAAACTTACCTTCAGCACCTGATTTTGGTGGCGTAGTAAAAGAATGCACCGCACTCCAGCTGCCTTTCTGATGATCATTGTCACAATTTCTGTCTTCGGATCCGCATTTATAATAATAGACTTTGCCGGGAAGGAGATTCTTAAGTTCTGCTTTATAAACAAATGAATTTTTCTCACCGACTATCTGTTTTGGCTGAACCCTTACTTCGGTTGTCAACTTACTGCTGTCCAGCCCATACTTCACCAAACCTGCGCAAGACTTGGGACTTGTCCAGGTAACCGCTATTGATTTAAATTTTGCAGTTCCACCTTTGAAACTTAAATGCAAGTTTTCGGTTTGGGCATTCCCTTGAAAATGAAATATAAAAACCAGCGACAATAAGAGCAGGTAGCTTTTCATTATAAAACTGTTGGTTTTAATTGAATTATAATTTTGCAGTGACATAATCTTTAGGGCTTAACGTCATCTCTGATGGTGGTGCATCCTGTTCTATATTACCCCAGTTACGGTTAGGTGTTTCGCCCATAACAAATTCCAGTACTCCTCCATTTACTAAATCAGTATGTTTAAACCAAGGCTTGTTCCATACAACGCCATTTAAACGAGCACTTTGAATATATTTAGCGGTAGCTGACGCATTATTTGCTATCATTTTAAAAGTTTTTCCATTTGGCAATTTGATGGTTACTTCTTTAAAAACTGGGCTCCCAATGTTATACACAGGTATACCAGGAGTTACAGGATAAAAGCCCATCATTGAAAACACCACAAATGCACTCATTCCGCCCCCATCTTCATCTCCTGGTATACTAAACTGGTTATCCGTAAACCAGGTATCCAACAGCATTCTGATGCGTTTTTGCGTCTTCCAAGGTGAACCTAGATAATTATATAAATATGGAATATGAAAACTTGGTTCGTTGCCCATAGAAAATTGGCCTACCAATCCAGTAGCGTCTGGAAAGGTATTCCATAATTCATATTTGCTGCGTCCAAGATTCTCACGAAAAAGATTGTCCAACTTACCTTCGGCTTTAATTTTGCCTCCCATAAGTGCAAACAAGCCTTTTAAATCATGCTTTACATCCCAATCATAGGTGTACGCATTATTTTCAGTAAAATACTCCCTTCCACCTTGTCCTCCAGAAAATTTAGGATCAAAAGGTTCAATCCATTTCCCTTCACTATCTTTCGGCCACATATATCCCTTATCCTGTCTAAATACATTTTTATAATTCCCAGCTTTTTTAAGAAAGAGCTCACTATCATCCTTTTTCCCTAAAGAAACTGCAAGCTGGGCCAGGCACCAATCGCCATAACTTTCCCCAAGCGTAACCGCTACTGCTTGTCTTTTTTCGAAATCGTGAACCTGTTCTACTGTTTCTTTTGCTCCAGGCTTCAAAGCAGGGAAATAACCATTTTTAGCGTAAAAATTGTCTAATTCGGTAGCCGGTCCATTTCTCCATGGCAGGAGCGTAGCTTCTGTTGAATTCTTTTTCAAACCCTTATAGGCATCGTTGATATTATAATTTCGGATATCTTTAAACCATGCATCAGTAATCCAAGACGCTGCGTGATTTCCCGTCATGCATGGATTATCACCAAACACAAGCGCAAAAGAAGGCATCCAGCCAGACTGTTGATACATTTTCACATAAGACTCAATCATATCTGACTGCTTTGCCGGGTTGAGAATCATGTGTAGTGGCTGGTGAGCGAGGTAAGAATCCCATATCCAGTTATCTACATAAAAAGGTCTGTTGTCCTGATGAATTTGATGATCGTATGCGCTATAATATTTACCATATTCATTGATATTGATCATTCTTTCATAAGTTCTGTACAATGCAGTATAAAATGCCCTCTTTTCTCCTAAGGTGCCGCCTTTTACTGATACTTGTCCTAGAGTTTTCTCCCAGGTATTTTGTGCTTTGGTTTTAACTTGCTCAAAACCCCAATTTGGGATTTCTTTCTGCAGGTTTTCTTTAGCCTGCGCTATACTGATAAATGAAATTCCATACCGAAACTCCACAGCACTCTGTGGATTTAGCTTGATAAACAGGTCCTTTCGATCTGCAGTAGTCTTATATTGAGTATCAATAATATCAGTGTTTAATTCTGCATAAAAATAAGCCTGCATCCCATTAAAAGTTTCCTTTCCGGATACACTTCTTTTTCCACTGGTGAATATTTCCCCCACTTTATTTACGATACCCATTCGCAAGTATTTCGCTGAATTACCGGAAAACTTAATGCGATAAGAACCGCTGCGTTCTGATGGCGAAAACTCAAGCTTTACAGGAAAATCTTCAAAATTAACGCTGTAATAATAAGGGGATGTTTTTTCAAGATCGTAAGTTTGTGGTGCAGTCCAGCTTTTAGCAGTAATTTCACCACTATGTGGCATCATAGCAAATACATTACCTATCCGATGGGAATACATGGTTAATGGAAAATAGCTGATCTGGTCATCGAGCTGATCTTTACGTACGGGATAAACCCTTATCATGCTATTGGGCATATGCATGGTTGGCCTGGTAGGCTCCAATAGATGGCCTACCCCTCCAATTGTCGGGTCAACATATTGCAGTACATTTTGTGCTTGCTGCGCATATGATTTCACAGACATTAATAAAATGATAATTAAAAACTTAAATCCGGTCTTCATGGTCTTTGTATATGATCTTCATTAAGAAGAAAAATTTATTTTTCTATCTCCTGATGCTGACGTGCAAGGAGTATGTGATTAAATGTTAATTTTTAAATGTTTCATGAATGGGGGAACCAATAGAACCATTTGGCATTTGGATCGATAATAAGGAAGCAACAGTTGCAGCAATATCTGACATATTAGTTGGGCGATTCAATTTTCCGCCCTGTTTAATTCCCCAACCCATCCAAACCAATGGAATGTGTGCATCATAAGGATTCCAGGCACCATGGGAAGTACCACTACTGCCTGCAGAAAAAACCGCGGGATTTAAAATAAGCTGAATACCACCTGAGCGGTGTACGTTATGACCATTAATAACTCTTTTTTTGATTTCTTCTGGCACTGCGGCATTTGATATATTATTTAAATCGATCGCAAATGCGATATCCGTTTGTGTTTTTAAATAAGCCATGCATATTTTACGGATAGCTTCCTCATTAAGGTTATTTTCATTGATCACCTTATAATTAAAATGAACCTGGGCATTCATCATACTGAGCACGATGTCCTTTACTTTGAATTCGTCCTCCAGTTTCAAGTTCATTTCCCGTTGCACTTTACCACCAGACCATTTTGAAGAATTCAATTTGTTGTCCTTACTGAAATCTATGTTATGCGCAGCACCATGATCTGCCGTCAAAAAGACGGTGTAATTACCTTTTCCAATTTTAGCATCCAGATACTTAAAAAATTCGCCGATATCTTTGTCCAATCTTAAATAAGTATCCTCTGTTTCAATCGCGTTAACCCCAAACTTATGGCCAACGTAATCAGGGGATGAAAGGCTTATCGCTAACATATCCGTCACGACACCCTGACCTAATTTTTCATTTTCAATAGCGGCTTTAGCCACGTCGAAAGTTAACGTATTGCCGTACGGGGTCGTACGCAGTATGCCGAAATCCTTCGCAAACATCTGAGAAGTCTTTATAGGAAAAACCGGGGCTGTCTGTCCTTCAAAAAGACCTTCATATTTGGTGTCATCGGCTGTACTCTGTAGATATGTTTTTATATCATACAGTGTATTCCAATCTTGTTTTAAATATTTCTCTGGTAGCTTTTTATTGTTAAAGTCAGTTACCCATGATGGCATTTCCCTCATATAATAGGTACTGGTTATCCAATTGCCATTTGAATCAAACCAATATGCTGCTGTGGCAGAATGGCCTGCTGCCAAAATTGCTCCACGGTCTTTTAAAGAAATTCCAATAACCTTTGACCTGAAGTTTGTAGCTAGCCTTAACTCATCGCCTATAGTGCTTGACAATAAATTACGTGGCGACATTCTTCCCGCTTTTGAGTTGCTCCCTAAAGTAGAAACCGTAGAATCCTCTGTGCAATACATTGTTTTTCCTGTAGCGTTGATGATAAAATCGTTACCGGCAATACCATGTATTGCCGGTACAGAACCCGTATAAACGCTACTATGCCCTATTGCTGTCACGGTAGGCACATAGTCTATAAAGGTGTTTTCGCAAGAGAATCCCTCGGTTAACATACGCTTAAAACCATCAGCCTGATATCTATCATAATACCGGTACAAGTAGTCCCATCGCATTTGATCTACTACGATACCAACAACTAGTTTAGGTCTGGATATTTTATTTGAAGCAGATTTAACGTTGGTTTGTGCTGTAGCACCTGTAGTAAACAGAACGAGCAACAGCAACATGAAGTTTTTAGTACGCATTATATGTTTTCTTATTTAAATAAATTTTACCTATATCTATCGGTAAATGCATGAACATTATTTCACTTTAAATTCTCTTTTTGTAATCTCCATGAACTTTTTGTTGAAAGCAGCAGATGGTTCCAAGGCTGTGCCTTTAGCGAAGTCATTCCAGGAATTTATGATGACCATGCTATTTTTCCCCATATTGAGTTTGGCTACATTGGTGTACTCTACAAAACTACCTTCAGTTCTATCGAAAACTCTTTGTGTAGCCGCACTAGGCTCGTTATACCCAGGAAAAATACAAGGAACAAACTCAACATTGGATTTATCTAAAAATGATTTCCAGTTTTTCCAGTTCAGATCAAGGAAACTTGCAAATGCCCACCAACGGTCAAAGTCTGCAGTATTCCAATTGGAAAGAACGATTGCATCCATTGACGTGAGTGCCATAGCATCAAAGTTGGCAGGTGCAGTCCAACCTGTAGAGAGCTCACCAATAAAGAAAGGATTTAAACCCAGAAGCGCAAATTCCTTTCTTAAAGTTTCCATTACAGATTGGTGATTTATACTTGTCAATGCTGAAGAGGATAAATTTAACGGCGTAATTAAAATTACAGGCCTGTCTCCTAATTTATAGTAATAGGGCTTAGAGATATGCTGCGTAACCAGATTTTTAAATTCATTAATCATGGTTTGCAGTTTAGCACCAGTAAGTGGAGATGCATTTGTAGCACTAAGGTGTGCAGTATTGAAACCAATTACCATTTTTACATTCTGCGTAGTTCTGTGCGTGGCAAAAGCATTAAGCAGTGAATTGTCTGTTGCTGAAGCGTTCCATTTAAATATTAAGTAATCGACTCCTGCTTCATCAGCCCAGGTAAGTTGTTTCGGAAAAATAGTTGCATCCGTTACGGAGTTATAAGACTTGCCCAACATTGATACATCTGAATGTACTTTCGCCCAGTCTGAACTTGAATAATTAAAGTAATACGCTCCAACACTGGCATTGGAAGTAAGCTTAACCTCTGGGATAGCATATTTGTATTTACTGGCGTCAGGAAGTTCGCTTTCAGCTTTCTTACAGGACGCAGCAATAGTGATCAGAAATAGGTATATTATTATCTTTTTCATGTGTTATTTTAAGTTATTGAGGTAGAAAAGGGTTTTTCTTAACTGGCAAAGCAAACCATAAGGTGGTTTTTAAAGCATCTTTATCACCAAGCCACTGTAAAGCATTAGTTATCTCTGCGTTATTAACCTGGTACTCAACCGGAGGATAATTTAGGCGTTGAGGCGTGTATGCATAACCTACGCCCCCCCCCTCTCCTCCATCTGGATTGAAATGAGGTGGAAATTCTAATATTTGTGTCCTTCTAATTAGTGTCCAGGCATCCATGGCATTATAGAAGCCAGCCAACCAGGTTTGCATTACAATTTGTCTGAAAGGGTTAACTTGAGTAACAGCACTTGATGTTAACCCTAAGAAGTCTTCAAACTCCTGCTTTCTTTCACCAACATCCACCACAGTGTTCCACTTGATACCTGGCTGTTGCAAATACTTATCGATATCTTGTTTAGGCAAATTATATTTATTCATTGATGCAGTCACACCTTCGTTATAAAACTGTTCCGCGGATTTTGTTCCGCCCCACCCTTTCAAAGCAGCCTCAGCTTTTAGAAAGCAGGACTCTTCATAAGACAGGAATACATATTCGGCATCAGGTTTAGTAAAATAATCGCCTATTTGAGAATAATCTAGAGGACCTAATGGAGAATGTGGATTTCCATCAGGAAGACTCACTCCTGCAGGCAATTGAGTAGCTTTTGGTTGTCCCCAATATTTCCCTTTATAAGGACCTTGAGAAGCCGGTTTTGCATAAACGGCTAACCTTGGATCGCTATATGGCAACATATGTTGGATCAAAGACTCACTTATTACATTTAAACTGGAAGCGTTTGCACTTGCCCCTACAATATTATATTCATAAAGGTAGCTCCAGTTACTAGATGTGGTACCCCAGAAAGCACGTGACGTTTCTGCTGCACTAATAATTGTATTTTTCTCATCAGCTAACACTTCTTCCACAACCTTTTTCGCCTCAGCTGGAGATGCATTGGAAATTCGAATAGCTAATCGCAATCGAAGGGTATTCGCAAATTTTTTCCATTTCAATAGATTACCAGCAAATACAGCATCGGAAGTACCGGTAAATGTGTCACCATTTAGGTCAATAGAATTCGCGGCTTCTTTTAATTCTTTTAGCAACGTTAAATAAATAGTCTCTTCCTTATCATAACCGATACTAACATGACCTGTTAATGCATCTGTTTTTGGTATGCTTCCCCATACCGCAACCATATTTGAATATAGGTAAGCTTCGAAGATTTTAGCAATGATCAGCCTATTCTTGAAAGCAGGATCATCTTTATAATTCACTTCTATCTGGTGAAGTGGCTGTAAACAGGAAACATAACTACTTTGCCAATAGCCATTGTTGGTAGAGGCAAAGGTGAAGAAACGTGGAAACTGTCCGCCCCCTACCGAAACATAATGTGAATAATGTGACAACACTTCTCTCCTCATTGGGCCACCAAAAAGTTTCATCGTATTAAAGACGGCTGTATTTAATAAAAATTCAGGGCTTACAGTTTCAGGATTATTAGGGTTAATATTCACTGTTTCAAGTGACTTTTTACATGATACCAATGTCATTGTTAACAGAAGTACCATTATTATTTTATTGCAATGCTTTCTCATTTTCGTTAATTAAAAAATTAGTTTAATATCCAGGCCGAAAGTTCTCATTGGAGGAAGGGAACCATTTTCTATTCCTTGACCATTACCCGATGTAACACTTGATTCAGGGTCAATTCCTATTGGCGTGTTTTTGTAAATAGTCCATAAATTTCTACCAGACACACCTATTTTAGCTGAAGAGAGAAATGACTTTTTCAAAAAAGAAGAAGGAATATTATAGCTTACTACTGTTTCTCTTAACTTTACATAGGACGCGTCAAAAATAGATTCGGAATAGGCATCTGATGAACCATTAGACTGCGGCGTCAGATACTTATTATTTGGCGTGCCATCTATGAAATAAGCATCTTTATGTATGTATCCTCCAGTAAGGTTGGCCGCAGATTCACCATATATATAACTATGTAAGAAATAATCCTCGCGTCCTTCTAACGTTTCTATCCTTGCACCGGAAGTGTAGCCACGTCTATATGATCCAGAAATAAAACGGCCTCCAGATCTGATGTCAACAAGAAAGCTTAAATTGAAATTCTTAAATTTGAAGGAGTTACTTATTCCACCAGTCCAATCAGGAAGAGAATTACCTAAATAGGCATTTTCGTCTAATAAAGGTTTTCCATCAGCAGCCACTAATTTGCGTCCCTGTTCGTCCTTTTTCCATCCAGTCCCTCTTATGATATTATAAGGGTGACCCACTTCTGCAAAGACTAATACACTAAGCGCATTTAACTGAAAACTGTTTACACCATCGATAAGGCTTACTACTTCTGAATTATTCTTAGCATAATTCACCAAAATGTTCCATGAGAATTTCTTTTTCTGGATTGGGGTTCCTGACAATGTCAATTCGGTACCCCAGTTTGCAATTTCACCTGCATTATAGTAACGACGGGTGTAACCACTTGCGGGAGTAATCTGTGCAGTAATAATCTGATTAGTTGTAGAAGAATGGTATTGTGTAGCATTGAAAGTCAATCTGTTTTTTAAAAAACTCAGATCTATTCCATATTCATAAGAGCCGGTCTTCTCCGGTTTTAGGTCAGGATTGTAATAAGTGGAAGACAAAGAAGCAAAAGCTTGATTATTATAAATGTCATTGAACGAATAAGTCGGAATTAATTGATAAGGGCTGGTATCATTACCAACCACCGCATAGGAAGCCCTTAACTTACCTAAGGATAACACATTATTAGGAATTCCTTTTATTGCTTCAGTAAATATGAATGACCCACCAATGGAAGGGTAGAAATAAGAATTATTATTTGATGGTAAAGTTGAAGACCAATCGTTTCTTGCAGTAAGATCTAAATAAAGGTAATTATTGTACGCCAAGGATGTAGACCCATAAACAGAATTAATAAGTTTTTTTGAGGAGAATTGGCTGACTGTTGGAAATTCACTTGAATTAGATAAGTTTATTAAACCAGGCTGAATGAGTGAATTTATTTTCTGGGTGTTTTTTGAGTTTTCGGTTTGAAATCTTCCTGCTCCAACAAACGAATTGATTGACAGCTTTCCTATTTTATTATTTGCAAACAAGATAAGATCAAGATTACTGCTCTTCAAGCTATTATTGAAAGTACTCATCTTTCCATTCGGATCTTCCATTGCCCCCTTATTGTTAAACGCATATCCGTTTGTCCAATACATTTCAGTACCTAACCTACCACTTAGCTTTAACCAGTTATTAATTTTAGCGTTTACATTAAAGGCACCTTGCAACTGATTTTTGGTATCTTGATTAGTGTTCTCATTTATTAACCAATAAGGATTTGAGAAGTCCCGGTGGCTGCCTGTTTCATTTCCATATTCATCTTTGTAATTTAAAAATTCGGAAATCTGATCATCCCTCACCATAAAATTATACTGATACATTGGATTTCTATTACTTCCATTCATATACTGTCTGTTTTTAACGGTATTTTCAACGAAGGTGATCTTAGAATCTAAATCCAGCCAAGGCGTAAAGGTGTTAAAAACACGAATATTAGCATTATTCCGGTAACTATTATTAACGCCATCTAAGACACTGTTACCATTGAAATTTGTATAAGAAAAACGGTAGTTATTCTGTTTATTTCCACCCTCCATTGTCAACGAATTGGTAAGCATGCGTGCTGTTTGATAAAACTCCTGTACATTATCAGGCTGTGGCAGGTAGAGTTTCTCTGTACCATTTATGCTTATTACCGGTTGCCCGATCATAGGTGGGCCCCAGCTTCTATAATAGACTCTAAGATCTGGAATACGTCCTGGGTTATTGGTAGACCCTGAACCTTCCAGTTTAAAGCTATTACCTGCTCCAAACATATTTTGAAGTGCAGGAAACTCAGAAATCTGTTGGAAGGTGGAGTTTGAACTTATGGAAGCTCTAAACTTTTCACCATTTGACTTCTTAGTGGTTATTAAGATCGCTCCATTAGCTGCACGTGAGCCATATAAAGCTGCAGCGTTAGGCCCTTTTAGCACTTCTATACTTTCTATGTCTTCAGGATTAATATCTCCTGCAATATTGCCATAGTCTAAATTATCATGATTTGAGGATGCACGGACATTACCGTCTCCCGTTTCATTATCAACTGGTATACCATCTATAACAAAGAGTGGCTGGTTATTCCCAGTAATTGAATTGTTTCCTCTGATAACTACTCTTGCTGACCCAGTATTGGTAGATGGAGGTGTAATTTGAACTCCAGCAATTCTTCCAGACAAAGTAGACACAATGTTGGTACTTGGAGCTTCTGTTAATGTCGAAACATCCATTCCTTGTCTGGAATAGCTTAGTGCTTTTGCCTCTCTTTTAATTCCAAGAGCAGTGATCACCACGTTCTGCAATTGAGTGTTTTCAAATTTTAACTGGACATTAATGATGTTCCGTCCGTTAATAGTTTCAGTTTTGGTAAGCATCCCAGTGTATGAAAAGATCAGCTCTTTCGTTCCGGCAGGCACTTGAACAGCATACTCACCGTTAACCGAGGTAATAGTTCCAAGCCTTCTACCTTCATTTATATTTAATATCACATTTACTCCAGGGATCCCCGATCCGTCAGTTTCATCTGTTACTCTACCTTTTATTTGCTGTTGCGCATAAACTGAAAAGGAGAGTAAACAAAATAGTATAGATAAGTATTTCTTTAGTTTCATTTGGCTGATTGATTAACAGAAAATTAATTGCTTGCGGCTATAAACGTCTTTTTCCGAAAGCAGAATTGATATTGAATGTCGTTCGCAACCGTTAAAATTTAATGTGTTTGATGAAACCTCTGGCCACAGTCTAGCCATGCTCTTGTTAAGGGGTAAAATTTTCTTCATATTTAATTTAGTTTATATTGGTTAATAGTTTAGAAACAGTAAGGCAGTTTCCAATTGTCCGCTATGTTAAGTATTAGATAATAATAAATGATTAATAATCGATTAATAATAGGCAACAGATACATATTTAATTAGAAACATGTCAATTTTCCAACTCAATTAACAGGTATTGTTACTTAATGACAGATAATTAAAACTATGTCTTTAGTAATTCAGTTAAATTTATTTTAGTCCATGCCTGGCTATCTACATTTTTATATATGGAGATACTGACTTCGTTTTTTTCAGATATAGCAATTGTTGCATAACCACATAGGTCTGCATATTCAAAATACTTAATAAAGGGACGCTCATATTCAAGATTATCTCTTCGCTCCTTAAAAGTTGAAGGTGAAAAATCAGGTTCCAGATTTAAAAGATTTTCATTATAAGCTTTCACACCCTTCAAGTAATCTTTAACCGCTGCATTTGGCGCATCTATAACACTACCAATAGCAATCTGGACAAGTTTCCCCTTCGAAGTTGATCTTGTTAAAACACTGGTTTTATGTAAGTGCCCTGTCAATACAATGGCATGATGTTGACCGAGGAGGTTCAGCAATTCCTCTCTTTTCGTTAGTTGGTTTGGATTGGAGAAAATATGCCAGTTAGCACGTGCGCTATAAGGAATAACAGGTTGATGAACACTAAAAAACAACAGCTCCTCTTTGTGTTCTAGCATTACTTTTTTAAACCATTCCAAGCTTTCATTTGCAGAATAGCAATCGAAAATTACAAATCGTGCATTCTTATGCACAAAAGTATAATTAGCTGTCGTCAATAACTGTTTCAACTCCTTTTGTTGCCAGCTCAATACTGTCTTTTGATAAACCTCCCGAGCACCCTCACCTGTTATATCATGATTACCTTTTACTACGAAAAAAGGCCTATTTAAATCGAGATTAGCTATGTAGGAAATAAATTCCTGAGTTTGCTGGTGGGCAAGCTTTTCCGATCCGCATAAGCCTTCTACAAAATCCCCTAACTGTAACCATAAATCTGCATTAATTGCTTTCGCTTTTTCCCTGGCCGAATTCATTAGCATCGGGAAGTTATCCTTTGTAATACGTGAATAATTCTCTATTTGACCAATATCATTGGGATATTTTAATTTCAAATACTCCATGTCGTGATGCTCCAATTTATCAAAATGGATGTCACCTAAAAGCATAAAGTTAAATGCTTTACCCTTACTTGGAATAAAATTAAATGCTGAAGAACCCAATGGCAGCGCGGCTGCAACAACACTCATACAGGCAAGGAATTTTCTTCTATTCAAAACATCTTTCATAGCTTAATGCGGATGATATATTAAATTGTCCATGGCTATCCAATGGATTGTATGCTGGTTCAGGAGCACAAATTAATATTGAGAAAATAATAAATGATTAATAAAAGATTAATACAGTGAATTAAAGTCAATTTCCGGTAAAACCAACCACAAAAGCAGTAGGATTAATTCATTATCAACCGAAAAGACCTACTGAAATCCTCTCCGTAAATGAGGTTATATTCCTTCGTAAATTTTTCGAAAGCGGATTTGGCTAAGGTATGTCTACCTAAAAGAGCCAAAGATTTGCATTTTAGAATTATTGCATCTTCATTAACCGGATCTAAATCAAGGACACAGTTTGTTAATTGGATAGCAAACTCCGGATCCAAGGATAATTGATTGGAATTTGAAAAATTCAAGAAGAGGTCAATTATTTCATTAGAAACTTCAGATTTAAAATCATCAAGCCAAGGATAATCAGTATTTAATAATAATCCACCTCTTTGAACAATAGACATTAGATTTATCACCTGGTTTTTATCCTGCTTTTTTTCCTTCAAGATTGTATGACACTTCAGATAATCGACATAAACTTTATCGATATCGATTTTCCAATACCCCGTATCCTTTGAGATAAAGCAATGGTCTAATCCTTCGAATATGTTTCTTAATTTAGCAATGTTTACAGAACGATTATTTCTTGCTCCTTTTTCAGATTTATCAAACCAAAGAATCTCATTTAACTTTTCAGATGAAATTCCTGATTCACGCTTTATCGTATAGAAAAAAACTAAAAGAAATAATTCTTTCACTAGAGGAGTGCACAATTTAGTGATGTCAGTACCTTCTTTATTAAACACTTGGAAATTTCCAAATAAGAATATTGAGTTTCGGTTGGTGATTGTTTCTGGTTCCGGGGAAGGTGTATGCGACTTTAACAGTATGTTTTCGCAGCTTTCTGCAACCAGTGGATCAAGGAATAAAGCTTTTTCCTTTCGTCTTTTTAAGACATACCAGATTAACATTATTGCAGCAACAGAACCAAAACCAAACAACAAATACCAGAAAAATGCCGCCGTTGAACCTTTAAGATTTTGAATGGGCATGGATAACGGGGAAGCATTTAAAGCGTAAACGCGAACATGTGTAATATCCTTACTATCTCGAAAAGTAGTAACTGCAATAAATTTTTTACTAATCGCACTATAGTATAGATCAGCGTAAGAGTTGATATCGTGAAACTTAAAAGGAATTTTATTGCCCCGAAGCTCGTATTCAGGTTTATTTAAAGACCCTTCAATAAGTTGTAAACTAGAGTTGAATTTGTTTTGCGGAAAAATTAGCGCGTAATAAGTTCTATTTTTTTGATTTATTATTAAAGAGTTTGCAAATACAAAATCTTCTCCTTCTACTTTAAGTTCATACAATTTTTTAATTGACTTCTTTTTAACATCAAAATATAAAAAATCATATAAATTTTTAGGATTAAGCATTTGTTTACCAGTAGAACTACCGTAACCACCTACAATATAGGCACCATTACCATCGAAGCCTAAACCTGCTAAATACCTAGGGGTGAGAATATCTTTATTCACTTCTACGTTACTCCATGTACTAGAGGAAAACTTGTATTGCTGGATCTCATTTTTATAAATGAAATGCCCATATCCGCCAAACACATACAGGGATGAATCTATCGGAGAATAAAATTTGTTAAACTGCCAAAAATCTGTAATCGGAGTATTTGGATTATAGTCTTTTGTCCATTTGTTGGTTGATTTATCAAAGATGCTGACCGTTTTTTGATCAACATAAAAATTTAAAAGCCTGTTGTTCCGATCATCATACACAGAATGATTACCTCGCAACAAGTTGAAATTGTTTTGATAACTAACAGCCTTGAGTACATTATCATGAATAGAAAAAGTTTTTAATGAATCACGCTCAATAATGATAACAGATTCGTTTTTAGCATCAAACGCAACGCTTGCAGCTCCATTAACGGCAAAAGAGCTTAATAGCTGCCATTCAAAATGTAATTTCTTGATCCACGAAGGGTTATTAACAACTGCACTGTGACCTTTAATTTCTTCTTTGACTACCTTTCCATCAGATTCATTTAAAGGCCAATAATATTTTTGTTTCCCACCTTCTTTAATACCTACATTCCTGATTTTCATTGGTGTATTATCAGATGTTTTAAATCTTTGAGATTCATTGGCACCAAATAAAATTTTAAAACAATTACGCTCTTTAAGCGATATTTTTGTTTTCCCAATAAATTTTCCAGAAGTTACCACAAGATCACCTTGCGCATGATCAAATTTTATTTTTAGGGTATTCCAACTGTTAAACAAAGATGACGGCTGAATATTGAAGGCTATATTCGTGAAATGATCACCTATAATTACTTTAAAGTGATTTACCTCCTTTCGATCTTTATCATAAATTAAGTCGATATTTTGATTATCATTACCAACCAATCTAACGATATAACCAAAATAATTAGCCCTTTTGGGGAAGAAACTTAGATCAAAAGCCAATTCAAAACTATCGTCGAAGCATAAAGCTTTAGCAGGACTCAAATCCAAGGCTGTTCTTTGGTCTTGAACAACTTCATGGCTATTAAACCCAAGTCCGTAAGATTGCGAAAAACTCTCTTGCCAACTTAAAAACAAAGCTAGTAAGATAAAAAAGTTTAATTTGGTTTTCATGTTTAACATCACGAATATATAGCAATTATACTACATGTTAAACAAAAACTAAAATTAAGGGTAGTGGATTGAGTTAATCTTGTTGAAAACGACCGAGTTTAGTAGTTTATAACTTTTGTCATCAACTTGATCCAGCACCTATCAGCATAGCTCTTTCTCCTAACGTGGATATTCTAATAGGGAAGCTATAGCCCATGCAATGTGCAAGATGTTCTCTGGTATCCTTAAGAAAGTAAGCTTCAGCGTTTGCAATATTACCCCCAATTACTGCTGCAAAAGGCATCTCTTTTTTGATAAACTTATGAAGAAAGTTGGCAAGATTTTCACTGAATTCTTTAAAAACTTGTGTAAACAAAGCACAACCCGAATGATTATCGATAAGATCTTTCACATCTTTCACTATGATGCCGTTAAGTTCAAAGTACCTTTTTATAAACCAACTCGTCGAGATATAATCCTCTGCAATTCCATTTAAAAAAGGCATTTTCCACAAATTTGCATCAACAGCATTTCCATTTGAAAAACAAGATGTACCCAAACCAGTTCCTAGGGTTATGCCTATGGCTTTATCAAATCCACTTAAACTTCCACTATACACTTCTCCCTTTAAAAAGCATGCGGCATCATTAAAAAAATTTATTTTTGAAGTTTCTATGTTCAAACAATCCGACAGCATCTCCTTAATGTTCAAGTTGTAGAACGAATTATATTTATCCTGATCTTTTATTTTACAGATTCCTTTTCCATAATCCATTGGCCCCGGCATGGCTATGCTAATTTTACTTGGTCTTACAGAACAAACACGCATTGATTCTTCCATCGTATTGGCCCAATCAGCAATAATTTCATTTGCAGGTCCTTTAGAATTAATTTTCGCCCTGGACCAGCTATTTTCAATTTCCACTTTATTTGTTAAATCAATCAACGCTGATGAAATATGAGAGCCACCAATATCTACTCCTAAAACTATTCTATTCATTTTAAATTTTGCTTTATTTGTTAGCAATAAGCAAACGTATCTGCAAAGGATTAATAAAAGTTTAATAAAAGATTAATTGAGGTCAGTTATTAGTCAAAATTCATAATTCATATTATATTCATTGCATTTCGTTAACTTAAGGAAGGATTTAAAATTCTTTGCAAAATGGATAATAAGATCAATAGTATTTTATGCCTTGGCCTTGGCAAAGTGGGCACATTAGTAGGAACATTGCTTAGTGAGCAATTTGAGG
>Ga0182007_10000746_pt1 | contig 18360 bp, 18 predicted proteins | sample Sormic07211113_1_FD_123023 | JGI IMG/M metagenome (GOLD analysis project Ga0182007, IMG submission 123023) | Rhizosphere microbial communities from Sorghum bicolor, Mead, Nebraska, USA - 072115-113_1 MetaG | ecosystem: Host-associated > Plants > Roots > Rhizosphere | place: USA: Nebraska... | reverse complement strand
CGTGGCGCTCGTGGACATCGGCGCGGGCACCACCGACGTGGCGATCTTCACCGACGGAGCGATCCGGCACACGGCCGTGATCCCGATCGCGGGCGACCTGATCACGAGCGACAACGCCCTGGCGCTGCGCACGCCCACCAAGGACGCGGAGGAGATCAAGGTCGAGTACGCGGTGGCCAAGCAGCTGCTGGCCGACCCGGGCGAGCAGCTCGAGGTGCCGGGCCTGGGCGACCGCGGCCCGCGGATGCTGAGCAAGCAGGCGCTGGCCGGCGTGATCGAACCGCGGATCGAGGAGATCTTCTCGCTGGTGCAGCAGGTGGTGCGCGAGTCGGGCTACGAGGAAGTGCTGTCCTCGGGCGTGGTGCTGACCGGCGGCAGCGCCGTGATGCCGGGCATGGTCGAGCTCGGCGAAGACATCTTCCTGAAGCCGGTGCGGCGCGGCATTCCGAAGTACTCGAGCGCGCTGTCGGACATGGTCGCGCAGCCGCGCGCCGCCACCGTCATGGGCCTGCTCGAGGAGGCCCGCTATGCCCGCCTGCGCGGCTTCAAGGTGGCGCAGAAGAACGGCTCGGTCAAGACCGCGTTCGGGCGCTTCAAGGACTTCATCGTGGGGAACTTCTGACATGACCCCCCACCGTCTCTGGCTGGCGCGGGGCAGTCCCCCGCTGCATTTCAACGAGCGATGGCGGCGAACCGGACCTCCGCCCTGACCGCGCTCAACTGCATACCCACAACAAATTCATTCATCAATAAACGGCAACTGCAAATTCAAGGAGTCAGAAAAATGGCTATCGAAATGATCGAGATCGAAGAGTTCAACCAGGGCACCCAGATCAAGGTGATCGGCGTCGGCGGCGGCGGCGGCAACGCGGTCGCCCACATGATGGAGCGCGGCGTGCAAGGGGTGCAGTTCGTCTGCGCCAACACCGACGCCCAGGCGCTGTCGCGCAGCAACGCCCACAAGACGATCCAGCTCGGTACCAACGGCCTGGGCGCCGGCAGCAAGCCCGAGAAGGGCCGCGACGCCGCCGAGGCCGCGATCGACGACATCCGCGAATCGATCGCCGGCGCGCACATGCTGTTCATCACGGCCGGCATGGGCGGCGGCACGGGCACCGGTGCGGCGCCCGTGATCGCGCGCATCGCCAAGGAGATGGGCATCCTCACGGTGGGCGTGGTGACCAAGCCCTTCGACTGGGAAGGCGGCCGCCGGATGACCAATGCCGACCAGGGCCTGGCCGAGCTCGAGGCCAACGTCGACTCGCTGATCGTGGTGCTCAACGAGAAGCTGCTCGACGTGCTCGGCGAGGACGTGACGCAGGACGAGGCCTTCGCCCATGCCAACGACGTGCTGAAGAACGCGGTCGGCGGCATCTCGGAGATCATCAACGAATACGGCGGCGTCAACGTCGACTTCGAAGACGTGCGCACCGTGATGGGCGAGCCCGGCAAGGCGATGATGGGCACGGCTGCGGCCAGCGGCCCGGACCGCGCCCGCATCGCCGCCGAGCAGGCCGTGGCCTGCCCGCTGCTCGAAGGCATCGACCTGTCGGGCGCCAAGGGCGTGCTGGTGCTGGTGACGGCCTCGAAGTCTTCGCTCAAGCTGAGCGAATCGAAGCTCGCGATGAACACCATCCGCGCCTACGCATCGCCGGACGCGCACGTGATCTACGGCGCCGCCTACGACGACGCCCTCGGCGACGAGATGCGCGTCACCGTGGTGGCCACCGGCCTGTCGCGCCAGGATGCACGCCGCCAGGCACCGACGCTCGAAGTGATCCGCACCGGCACCGACAACATCGCGTTCACCGTGCCGACCCTCGGCACCGGCACCGGCCACGCCGCCAGCCAGCCGAACTACGACGGCATGGCGGTGCCCAGCGTGTGGCGCACCAACCGCACCATGGCCGCGGCCAAGGTCGATGCGCTGTCGTCGGGCGGCATGGACGACTTCGAGATCCCGGCCTTCCTGCGCCGCCAGGCCGATTGATGGTTCGCAAAGCTACTGCGCGCCCCGATTTTGCGCCTGCGATGCTCGCCGTACCCAGGTACGGCTCCGCTTCTCGGCGCAACCTCGGAGCGCTCGCTACGCTTTTCGAACCATCAATCAATCCGCATAGGCCCATATGACGGCTATCGGGGACATAGCGAGGCGTGCGGCGCAGCGGACGGCGCGCGCCTCTAAAATGCCCTCCGTGCTGTCCCAACGAACCCTCAAGTCGATCACCCGCGCCGTTGGCGTGGGGCTGCACAGCGGCCAGCGGGTCGAGCTCACCTTGCGGCCGGCACCGGTCGACCACGGCATCGTGTTCCGCCGGGTCGACCTGCCGGAGCCGGTCGAGATCGCGATGACGGCCGAGTCGGTGACCGACACCCGGCTGGCGTCGACCGTCTCGGCGGGCGGCGCCAAGGTCCAGACCGTCGAGCACCTGATGTCGGCCTGCGCCGGCCTGGGCATCGACAACCTGCTGATCGACATCACGGCCGACGAGGTGCCGATCCTCGACGGTTCGGCATCGTCCTTCGTCTTCCTGCTGCAGAGCGCGGGCATCCAGCCGCAGGCGGCGCCGCGGCGCTTCATCCGGGTCACCAAGCCGGTCGAAGTGCGCGAAGGCGAAGGCGCGGATGCCAAGTGGGCGCGGCTCGAGCCCTACCACGGCTACAAGCTCAGTTTCGAGATCGACTTCGACCACCGGGTGGTCAACTCGACCGGCCAGCGGGTCGAGTTCGACCTCGGCAGCGGCTCCTACAGCCGCGACATCGCACGCGCGCGCACCTTCGGGTTCACCAAGGAAGTCGAGTACATGCGCTCCAAGGGCCTGGCGCTCGGCGGCGGGCTCGACAACGCGATCGTGATGGACGACACCAAGGTGCTCAATGCCGGCGGGCTGCGCTACGACGACGAGTTCGTCAAGCACAAGATCCTCGACGCGATGGGCGACCTGTACGTCATCGGGCGGCCCCTGCTGGCCGCCTACAGCGCCTTTCGCTCCGGCCATGCGCTCAACAACAAGCTGCTGCGCGAGCTGCTCGCCCATCCGGATGCCTACGAGGTCGTGACCTTCGACGACGAGAAGCGGGCCCCGTCCGGCTTCGCCGAAGTCGCGCGCGCCTGGTAGCGCGGCGGCGCCGATGCTTCTGTTCCGCTGGGCCATCCTGCTGCTGTTGCTGGCGGCCGGTGTCTCGTTCGCGTTCTATGCCGGCACCGGGCAGCTCAAGTACCGGCGCTTCGGCTGGATCGTGCTCAAGTGGACACTGCTGGCAGCCTTCGGCTTCTTCGCGGTGCTGATCGCCGAGCGGGCTTTCTGAGACTTTGCGGGACTTCCTGAGACCTTGCGGGACAGACCAATAAACTGCGCAGCAGTTTTTGCTCTGTCCTCAACTGATTAGATTGAACGCGATTCTTCAGCGCGTCCGGCCGTCCCGATAACGCCCACTCGTGCTGCGCCCCAGCACGGTCGCCTGCCCGAGCCGCGCCAGCGACGCGCCCACGTGGGCATGCGTGATCGCGATGCCGAGTGCGTCGGCCGCATCGCTGCCCGGCAGCCCCGGCAGATGAAGCAGCCGCTTGACCATCTCCTGGACCTGCGCCTTGGCGGCCCGCCCGTGGCCCGCCACGGCCTGCTTCATCTGCAGTGCCGTGTATTCCGACACCGCGAGATCGCGGGTCACCAGGGCCGTGAGGCAGGCGCCGCGGGCCTGGCCCAGCAGCAGCGTGGACTGCGGATTGACGTTGACGAAGACGATCTCGACCGCGGCCGCGTCGGGCTGGTAGCGCGCCGCCAGTTCGCCGATGCCGTCGAACAGCACCTTCAGCCGCGCCGGCAGCTCGCCGGTGCCGAGGTGGCGGGTGCTGATGGTGCCGCTGGCGACATAGCGCAGCGCGTGGCCGTCGACGTCGACCACGCCGAAGCCGGTGGTCTGCAGTCCGGGGTCGATGCCGAGGATGCGCATGGGCGTCACACCTGGAAGTACCAGCGCACGGCGTGGAAGAAAACGGGCGCCGCGAAACACAGCGCATCGACCCGGTCGAGCAGGCCGTTGGCACCGGTCACGCCGACGCCGCGCCGGCCCCAGTTCGGAATGCCGCGATCGCGCTTGAGCGCCTTCATCACGAGATGGCCCATCGAGCCGGCCACGCAGGCGATCAGCGACATCGCGAAGGCCTGGCCGAACTTGAACGGCGTGATGAACGAGAACAGGCCGCCGACCACGCCCGCGATCGCCATGCCGAGCGCCCAGCTGGTCCAGTTGAAGCTGCGGCTGACGTTCGGGGCGAAGGGCGGCTGCATGAACAGCCGGTACCGGATCGCGCCCAGCAGGCCCGGCAGGCGCTCGGGTGCCGGCGCGCCCTCGTCCGGCATCGCCTTGCGCCGCGACACCAGGTGCTGCACCAACATGCAGCTCTGGACCACGATCACCAGGAAAAAGACCAGGAAGGCGCTCTTGCCCTCGTAGCCCGGAAAGGACAGAAGCAGCAGGGCCGGCACGTGGCTCATGCCGTAGACGCAGACCATGATGCCCCACTGCAGCTTGGCGTTGCGCTCGAGGAAGTGGCTCGGGTCGTCGGCCAGCGCGCTCACGACCGGAATGGCGAGGAACACGTAGACCGGAATGAACACCGTGAAGAGGTCGAAGTGGGCGGTCGCCACCAGCCAGAACTGGATCGGCAGCACCACGAAGAAAGCCAGGATCAGGCTGCGATGGTCGCCGCGCCGGGTCGGCGAGAGCGTGATGAACTCGCGCAGCGCCAGGAAGGCGATCAGTGCGAACAGCAGGGTCGCCACCCGTTCGCCCAGGGCCCAGCCGACCCAGAACACCACCACCATGAACCAGGTGGTGCTCAGCAGCGCGCGGAAATGCCGCAGCTCGCGCTGCCAGATCTCGTCGTGGACCGGGTTGCGGCGCTCCCTGAAGCTCAGCAGGAAGGCGACGGTACTGACGATGAACAGCAGGCCGAAGACAATGACGAACAGGGCCGCGACCTGGTGCGTCGGGGAAAGGCTGCGCAGGTAGTTGTTCATCTAGACGTTCCGCAGCGCCACCACGGCCTCGCGCGCCCGGTCGAGAAAGGGCCGGCGTTCCTCGCCCTCTTCGAGCTTGATCGGCGCGCCGAAGGTGACCGAACACAGGATCGGCACCGGCACCACCTCGCCCTTGGGCATCACGCGCTGCACGTTGTCGATCCAGGCCGGCACCAGCACGACCTCGGGGAACATCTGGGCCAGCGTGAACAGCCCCGACTTGAATTTCTGCGGTTCACCCGTGTGGCCGCGCGTGCCCTCGGGAAAGATGATGATCGAGTAGCCGCCCTGCAGGGCTTCGATCAGCGGCTGCAGCGGCGCCAGCGCTTCGGCGCTGCCCGGCGGCGCGAGCGGCGAAGGCTCCGGTTCGGGGGCCGGCTGCGACAGCGGAATCTCGAACTGCGCGCCGGCGGGCTCGGCCGCGGCGAATGCGGCGGGCGCCTCGTCGAGCGAGGGTTCGATACGGACCGCGGGCGGTGGCTCGGGCGGTGCCGGCGGCACCACCGGCGCGCCGCCGCCGCGCTCGACATAGATCGCGTGGAACACCTCGGTCGTGATCCAGCGCTTGAAGGGCGTGTTGGCCCAGTAGTCGCGCGCCGCGATCGGCCGCGTGATGCCGCGCAGTTCCTCGGGCAGGGCAGCCCAGATCATCACGAGGTCGAGATGGCTCTGGTGGTTGGCGAAGTAGATGCGCTGCTCGGCCTTGGGCGGGCAGCCCCACCAGCGCGCCTGGGCGCCGGTGAGCAGCCGGATCAGGCCCAGCAATCCCCACCCCGTGAACTTTGCAAGCAACATGGTCCCGATGATACGGGGCCGTCCTCAGGGCAATTCCGCCGCCGGCATGCGCGCGGCGATCGTCGCCGTGCGGCTCGCGAGATAGCCCGACCCCTGCCGGCGCTCGAAGAACTTGGGGCTCGGCAGCATCACGGCCAGCCGGGCCGCCTCGTTGACGCCGAGGCGTGCCGCGGGCTTCTTGAAATAGTGCTGCGCCGCCGCCTCGGCACCGAAGATGCCTTCGCCCCATTCGACGTTGTTGAGGTAGATCTCGAGGATCCGCTCCTTGCTCAGAAAGGTCTCGAGCGCGGTGGCCAGCACCAGTTCCTGGCCCTTGCGCAGCATCGTGCGCTCGCTCGACAGCAGCAGGTTCTTGGCCAACTGCTGCGTGATGGTCGAGCCGCCGCGCAAGGGCGCCGGGCGCGGTTCCTTGCCGCGCGCGCGCATCTGGGCGGCGCGCCTGGCGGCGATCTCCTCGGCCTTGGCATTGCGTTGCCGGGCCCGCTCGATGGCCTCCCACTCCACGCCCTGGTGGTAGATGAACTCGCTGTCCTCGCTGGCGATCACGGCGCGCTTGAGGCTGTCGGAGATCCGGCTGTAGGGCACCCACTGCTGCCGCCATTCGCGCTCGCCGTTGCTGCGCCCTTGGGTGGCGAGCTGCCAGGCCTCGGAGCGCTGGAAGGTCGTCGACTGCGGATCGATCACCGCCATCGCGGCGATCCGGAGGATGAAGAAGAGCTGCAGCGCGAAGGCCGCGATCAGCACGCAGCCGAGCCAGCGCAGGGCGGCGATCACTTGGCCTCGACGAGGGCGCGCAGCTCGGCCAGCACCGGGGCGGTCGGCGGCCGCACGCCGCGCCAGATCTCGAAGGCCTCGGCGGCCTGCTCCACCAGCATGCCGAGGCCGTCGCGCGGCACCGCGCCGTGGGCGCGGGCCCAGTCCATGAAGCCTGCTGCGGCGGCGCCATACATCATGTCGACCGCGAGCGCTCCGGGCTTCAGCACGCTGGCCGGCACCGGCACCTCGCCGCCGGACAGGCTCGACGCGGTCGCGTTCACCAGCACGTCGAAGCGGCCCGGCACGCTGTCGAGCGCCTGCGCCTCGAGCGTGACCCCATGCTGCAAGGCCAGCGCCGCATGCCGCTGCACCAGGGCGATCGCCTTGGACAGGGTGCGGTTCGCCACCACGACCCGGCGCGGTCCGGCTTCGAGCAGCGGCCCCAGCACGCCCGCGCTGCCGCCGCCTGCGCCCAGCAGCAGCAGCTCGCTGCCGGCCAGCGCGACGCCCGCGTGGACCCGGATGTCGTTGACCAGCCCGATGCCGTCGCTGTTGTCGCCGTGCACGCCGTCGTCGCGGAAGCTCAGCACGTTGACCGCCTGGGCCAGCGCCGCGCGCGGCGTCAGGTGCTGCGACAGCGCCGCGGCCTCGAACTTGAACGGCACCGTCACGTTGCAGCCGCGCGCCGTGCCCGTGGTCTGGGCGCGGAACGCCGCCACCGCGCCGGCGAAGTCGTCCAGCGGCGCGAGGCGCCGGCCGTATTCCAGCTGCTGTCCGGTCAGCTCGGCGAAGCGGGCATGGATCCAGGGCGAGCGGCTGTGTTCGACCGGGTGGCCCATCACGCAATACAGGTCGGTCATCGTCAGTCGCTCATTGTCTGGACGACAGCTGGGTCTCCAGCGTCTCGTCGCGGGTGAACTTGAAGCGCGACGGCAGCACGATCTGGTCGGTCTGGCGCCGCATCGCATCGGTGAACTTGCCGAAGCTGCCGATGCTGCGAACGATCGCCTGGGCGCGGCGGTCGAGCGTGCGGTCGCCCGAGCCCTCGACGATGTCGGTCGCGAGGATCGTGCCGTCGTGGTTGACGGTCACCATCATCGTCAGCTCGCCGTAGAGCTTCTTGCCCGCCGATTCGGGGAAGTTCTCGGTGCCGCGCACCTCGATCTTGCGGCGCAGCGCGTCGACATAGGCCGCGTAGGCCGCCTCGCGCGTGGCCGGGCTGATGTAGCGCTTCTTGGGCCGCGCATTCTCTTCGTTGACGCGGCGCTCGATCTCGGCCAGCAGCTCGACCAGCTGGCGCCGTTTTTCTTCGCGTGCCGCGCTCTCGCTGGGGTTGCCCTTGGCGCGCGGATCGGGCAGCGGCATGCTGGCGAGCTGCTGCTTGATCTGGGCCAGCAGCAGCATCTGCTGCTGCTGCATGGCTTCGACCTGGCGCTGGGCATCTTCCATCGAATCGCCGATGGCGGTGAAGGTGGAGGGCGGCAGCGGGCTGGTGGCGCGTCCGCGGTCGAGGTCGCCGCCGCCTGCCAGCGAGGCCTGGGCGATCGCGCGGGCCTTGTCGGGCCGCTCGTTGGTCCGGGCGTTGACCAGGATCACCTCGAGCGGCGTCTCCTGGAAGACCCGGTTGAAGGACTCCGGGTCGACGAAGCGGACCGCCAGCAAGGCGGCATGCGCGGCGACCGACAGGCCGAGCGCGATCTGCAGCGTGCTGAGGTCGCGCAGGTTCATACCGGTGCGTTCTCCGGAGCGGCCTCGCTGTCGGCGAGGTCGACCGCGATGGCGATCGGCCCGGCGACTTCTTCCTCGTCCTCGCCGCTGTCGTCCGTGGCGGCGTCGGCCGGTGCGGCATCGAGCCGTTCGATGACCGTGCCATGGACGTCGAGCGCGATCTCGTCGATCTCGCCGAGCCGCACCCGCACCCGCGCGCCGCGCTGCAGGCCTTGCGTGCCGGTCACCTCGAACACCAGCGGCAGCTGGTCGGCCCGGGCCAGGGCGCCGTTCGGCAGTTCCTTGATGAGGGTGGCCTCGAGCTCGGTGATGCCTTCCTGCTGCAGGTACTTGAGGGTCCAGAAGCGTTCCATGCCGCCCTGGTGGCCGTTGTAGGTGCTGTAGGCGGCATCGAAGCCCGAGAGGATCGAGAACAGGTCGGCGTCCTTGGGCTTGAACGGCGCCGCCAGCGCGGCGGTCTTGCCGTGGCGCGCCGCCGCGATGATCTGCCACTGGTTCACGAGGTCGGTGTAGCGGCGCAGCGGCGAGGTGCTCCAGGCGTAGCTCTTCACGCCGAGGCCCGCGTGCGGCAGTGCCCGCGTGCCCATCCGCACCTTGATGCCGGGCGCCAGGCTGGCCTGGCTGCGGTAGAGGCCGGGCACGCCGAGCTCGCCGAGCCATCCGCCCCAGCTGCTGTTGGCCAGGATCATCGCCTCGGAGACGATCAGGTCGAGCGGCGCGCCGCGCTGGCGGGTGCCGATCTGCACCTGCTCGCTGCCGGTCGGCTCGCCCTCGTTGCCGAGCAGGCGGAAGGTGTAGTCGGGCCGGCTGAAGTTCTCGGGCTTGCCGCGCACCACCTCGCGCTGTGCCTTCAGCTGCTTCGCCAGGCGGAACAGGAAGGACAGCGGCGCGCGCAGCGGCGCCAGCGCCGCCGGCGTTTCCGCGGCGCCGACGGAGGCGTCTTCCAGCCACTCCTGGTTGATCACCGCGTCGAGCTGGTCATGGCGCAGGTTGGCGACGATCGGCACCCGTTCGAGCCGGGTCTCGGTGCCTTTGAGCGCCAGCGTCTCTTCGTCGAAAGTGGCGTAGAGCGAGACGGCCGGGCAGTCGCGCCCTTCCTGCAGCGTGTAGGCCTCGACCACGTGGTCGGGCAGCATCGTGATCTTGTGGCCCGGCATGTAGACCGTCGACATGCGCGCGCGCGCCACCTGGTCGATGGCGCTGCCCGGCACCAGGGCCAGCCCGGGCGCCGCGATGTGGATGCCGACCACCACGGTGCCGCTGCCGAGCCCCTGGACCGACAGGGCGTCGTCGATCTCGGTGGTCTGCGAATCGTCGATCGAGAAGGCCTGCACGGCCGCCAGCGGCAGTTCGTCGGCGATCGCCGGCGCCTGCAGCGCCGGGAAGCCGGTGCCTTTCGGAAAGTTCTCGAACAGGAAGCGGCGCCAGTGGAACTGGTAGGCCGAGTCGATTGCGCCGGCCTGTTTCAGCAGCTCGAGCGGCGGGCGCTGGGTGGCGCGGGCGGCGTCGACGACCGCCTTGTATTCGGGCGCGTTCTTGTCCGGCTTGAACAGGATCTTGAACAGCTGCTCGCGCACCGGCGCCGGGCATTCGCCCGCGGCCAGCTGGCCCGCCCATTCGGCGATCTGGGCCTGCACCAGCTTCTTCTTCTCGATCGCGGCCAGCGCCTGCTGGATGATCTCGGCCGGCGCCTTCTTGAAGCGGCCCTTGCCGGCACGGCGGAAGTAGTGCGGGGCGTCGAACAGCGCCAGCAGCGCCGCGGCCTGCTGGACCAGCGTCGGACGGGCCTGGAAATACTCGGTGGCCAGCTCGTCGAAGCCGAATTCGCCCTCGGGCGCGAATTCCCAGGCGAGGTCGAGGTCGACCGTGGCGGCGAGCGCGCGGCCCTCGGCGATCAGCTCGGCCGGCGCCGGCTTCTCGAAGCGCAGCACGATATTGGCGCTCTTGACCTTGACCCGCTTGCCGGTCTCGAGCTCGACCTGGGCCGAGGCTTCGGCCTCCGACAGGACGCGGCCGCCCAGGTATTTGCCGGCTTCTTCGAACAATACAAACATGGCGCGGATTCTCCCATGCGCAGCGGCGCAGGCCGCTCAGACAGGGTCGATGAAGGCCAGAACCTCGTCCAGGTGCTGGGCCTCGAAGTCCGACAGCGCGTGGTCGCCGCCTTCGAGGAGCTTGATCCGGCTGCCCGGGTAGCGGTCCGACATGTCGCGCCAGTCGAGCACTTCGTCGCCCTTGGCGATGACCGCGAAGACCTGCTCCGGCCGGTCCAGCGGCCCGACCTGGAGCGCACGCAGCTCGGCGATGTATTCGGGGCGGAAGTGGAAATGCTCGGACGGGTCGTGCCAGAGCGTCTGGTCGCCGATGTGACGCACCAGGTCGCGCGCCGGGTCGACCGCCGGGTTCAGCAGCACCGCCCGGCAATAGGTGGTGGCTGTTACATATGTGGCGTAGAAGCCGCCGAGCGACGAGCCCACCACCGCCATCGAACTGCGCGGCCAGCCGGCGATGCCCCGCATCACGAGCGCGACCGCCTCGCGCGGCGAGGGCGGCAGCTGGGGGCACCACCAATGCAGGTTCGGGTGCAGTTTGGCCACGCGCTGCGCCATCTGGCTGGCCTTGGTCGACCGGGGCGAGGAGCGGAAGCCGTGGAGATAGAGCAGGTGGGTGGTGGGCGGCATGCGGCGATTATCCGGAACCGGGGCCGGAATTGGCCCTGGGGCCCATCCGGAGGGCCTCGGGCGGCGATAATCCCCACCCCATGTCGGCCGTCTTCAATCAACCTTCGCTCGCACGGCGCGTGTTGCCCGTGTTCCAGGGCTTCGACGGCTTCCTCGCCTTCGCCGTGCTGCTGCTGGGCTGTGCCGGCATGCTGACCATGTATTCGTCCGGCTACGACCATGGCACCCGCTTCGTCGACCACGGCCGCAACATGCTGCTGGCCGCCTTCATCATGTTCGTGGTGGCCCAGGTGCCGCCGCAGCGCCTCATGATGGCCGCAGTGCCGATCTACACCCTGGGCGTGGCGCTGCTGGTGGCGGTGGCGCTGTTCGGCATCACCAAGAAGGGCGCCCAGCGCTGGATCAATGTCGGCGTCGTGATCCAGCCCAGCGAGATCCTCAAGATCGCGATGCCGCTGATGCTGTCCTGGTGGTTCCAGCGCCGTGAGGGGCAGCTGCGGCCGCTCGACTTCATCGTCGCCACCTTGCTGCTGGCGGTGCCGGTCGGCCTGATCATGAAGCAGCCCGACCTTGGCACCGCGCTGCTGGTGCTGGCCACCGGGCTGTCCGTGATTTTCTTCGCCGGCCTGTCGTGGAAGCTGATCTTGCCGCCGGTGGTGATCGGCCTGGTCGTGGTGGCGCTGATCGTCGGCTTCGAGTCCCAGCTGTGCGCCAACGGTTTCGACTGGAAGATCCTGCACGACTACCAGAAGCAGCGCGTCTGCACGCTGCTCGACCCGACCAAGGACCCGCTCGGCAAGGGCTTCCACATCATCCAGGGCATGATCGCCATCGGCTCCGGCGGCGTCGGCGGCAAGGGCTTCATGCAGGGCACCCAGACCCACCTCGAGTTCATCCCCGAGCGCACCACCGACTTCATCTTCGCCGCCTACTCCGAGGAATTCGGCCTGGCCGGCAACCTGGCGCTGATCGCCGCCTTCATCTTCCTGATCTTCCGCGGCCTGGCGATCGCGCTCGACGCGCCGACCCTGTTCTCCCGTCTGCTGGCCGGCGCGGTCACCATGATCTTCTTCACCTACGCCTTCGTGAACATGGGCATGGTGAGCGGCATCCTGCCGGTGGTGGGGGTGCCGCTGCCCTTCATCAGCTATGGCGGCACTGCGATGGTCACCCTGGGGCTGGGGCTGGGCATCCTGATGTCCATATCCCGCGCCAAGCGATTGATCCAGAGCTGACGTCCTTCTGGCATTCCGCTCCTAGAATGCCTTGATGATTTCTCGCGAACCCACCATCGAGCGCCTCGCCACGGCGCAGAACCTCCTGCTCACGCCCTTCGGTCTCGACGAATCGCACCTGTCGCGTGCGCTCGCCGAGATCAAGGCGCACAAGGTGGACGACGCCGATCTCTACTTCCAGTACACGCGCAGCGAAGGCTGGAGCCTCGAAGAGGGCATCGTCAAGACCGGCAGCTTCAGCATCGACCAGGGCGTCGGGGTGCGCGCGGTCAGCGGCGAAAAAACCGCCTTCGCCTATTCGGACGACATCTCCGAGGCCTCGCTGCTCGATGCCGCACGCACCGTGCGCAGCATCTCCTCCGCCGGCAAGACCGCGCGGGTCAAGGCGCCGGCGCGCAAGATCGCCGGCAGCCGCTCGCTCTACAACGGCATCGACCCGATCTCGACCCTGGACAGCACGGCCAAGGTCAAGCTGCTCGAGAAGGTCGAGCAGCTGGCCCGCTCGCGTGACCCGCGGGTGGCCCAGGTCATGGCCGGCCTGGCGAGCGAATACGACGTGGTGCTGGTGGCGCGCGCCGACGGCACCCTGGCGGCCGACGTGCGGCCGCTGGTGCGCCTGTCGGTCACCGTGATCGCCGAGCAGAACGGCCGCCGCGAGGTCGGCTCCGGCGGCGGCGGCGGCCGTTTCGGCCTGGCCTACTTCGACGACGCGCACATCGCCGAGTACGTCGACCAGGCGGTCAAGTCGGCCCTCACCAATCTCGATTCGCGCCCGGCACCGGCCGGCGAGATGACCGTCGTGCTCGGCCCGGGCTGGCCCGGCATCCTGCTGCACGAGGCCATCGGCCACGGGCTTGAAGGCGACTTCAACCGCAAGGGCTCGAGCGCCTTCTCGGGCCGCATCGGCGAGCGCGTCGCGGCCAAGGGCGTGACCGTGCTCGACGACGGCACCATCGCCGACCGCCGTGGCTCGCTCAATGTCGACGACGAAGGCAACGCGACCCAGCGCAACGTGCTGATCGAGGACGGCATCCTCAAGGCCTACATCCAGGACTCGCTCAACGCCCGCCTCATGAAGGCCAAACCCACCGGCAACGGCCGCCGCGAGAGCTATGCCCACGCGCCGATGCCGCGCATGACCAACACCTACATGCTGGGCGGCAACCGGGTGCCGGAAGAAATCGTCGCCAGCATCAAGAAGGGCCTCTACGCCACCAACTTCGGCGGCGGCCAGGTCGACATCACGAGCGGCAAGTTCGTGTTCTCGGCCAGCGAGGCCTACTGGGTCGAGAACGGCAAGATCCAGTACCCGGTCAAGGGCGCGACCATCGTCGGCAATGGCCCCGATGCGCTCACGCGCGTGACCATGATCGGCAATGACATGGCGCTCGATTCGGGGGTCGGCACCTGCGGCAAGGAAGGGCAGAGCGTGCCCGTGGGCGTCGGCCAGCCCACATTGCGCATCGACGGCCTGACGGTCGGCGGTACAGCCTGAGACCTTGCGGGACAGATCAAGAGATTGCGTAGCAATTTTTGCTCTGTCCTCAACTGACTAAATCCCTTCGCCGATTCGTAAATGCAGCCGTGAACGCGCTGCCTGTGCTACATTCCACCCCCATGTCCGCAGCTCGCGCTTATTACTTTGCCTTCTTTTGGTTCCCGGTCTCCGGCGGACGAGAGGTGCGCGCGTAAAGCAAGCAGACAGCAGAACCTCCCAAAACCGCCGGTGCCCCAAGCACCGGCGGTTTTTTTTTGCCCCACCAACATCCAGACCCATCGAAGGAAGCACACATGAGCACGAAAGCCGCCCCGCCCAGCGACACCTGGTACGCGAACGTCGAGAAAACCAGCCGGACCGACGACGAACGCATCAAGGACATCACTGTGTTGCCTCCCCCCGAACATCTGATCCGCTTCTTCCCGATCGCCGGGACGCCGGTCGAATCACTGATCACCGGCACCCGCCATGCGATCCACAAGATCATGGCCGGCAAGGACGACCGGCTGCTGGTGATCATGGGTCCCTGCTCGATCCACGACCCGGCCGCTGCGCTCGACTACGCGCGCCGCCTGAAGGCCGAGCGCGACAAGTACGCGGGCACCCTGGAGATCGTGATGCGCGTCTACTTCGAGAAGCCGCGCACCACGGTGGGCTGGAAGGGGCTCATCAACGACCCCTACCTCGACGAGAGCTTCCGCATCGACGAGGGCCTGCGGATCGCACGCCAGCTGCTGATCGACATCAACCGCCTGGGCCTGCCGGCCGGCAGCGAGTTCCTGGACGTGATCTCGCCCCAGTACATCGGCGACCTGATCTCCTGGGGCGCGATCGGTGCCCGCACCACCGAGAGCCAGGTGCACCGCGAACTGGCCTCGGGCCTGTCGGCGCCGATCGGCTTCAAGAACGGCACCGACGGCAACATCCGCATCGCCACCGATGCGATCCAGGCGGCGGCGCGCGGCCACCACTTCCTGTCGGTGCACAAGAACGGCCAGGTGGCGATCGTCCAGACCAACGGCAACCGCGATTGCCACGTCATCCTGCGCGGCGGCAAGGCGCCCAACTACGACGCCACCAGCGTCGCGGCGGCCTGCAAGGATCTCGAGGCGGCCAAGCTGCCGCCCAAGCTGATGGTCGACTGCAGCCACGCGAACAGCAGCAAGCAGCACCAGAAGCAGATCGAGGTCGCGCGCGATATTGCGGACCAGGTCGCGGGCGGCAGCCACAGCGTGTTCGGCCTGATGGTCGAGAGCCACCTGAAAGCCGGGGCGCAGAAGTTCACGCCCGGCAAGGACCCGATCGACGCGCTCGAATACGGCCAGAGCATCACGGATGCCTGCCTGGGCTGGGAGGATTCGACCCAGGTGCTGGAAATTCTCTCGCAGGCGGTCAAGAAGCGCCGGAAGTGAAGCGCCGCCCGGCGCCGATCTCGATCAGATCAGCGCCGCCAGGTCCGGCCAGTGGTGGCGCAGCAGCGCCGCCTCGTCGCCGTCGGGCTGCATGAAGGCGAAGTCGTCGAAGTCGAAGCCCGGTCCGACGGTGCAGCTCACCAGCGTGTAGTCGGGGCCCACGGGCCCGACGATCGGCCGCGCCGCCTGCCACTGGCCGGCCGGCACGGTGTGCTGGGGCCGGGTGCCGTGGACGTCGACCGCGCCGAGCCGCAGGTGGGCGGGCGGCGTGCGCAGCGCCGCGTCGCTGGTCCACAGTGCCAGCGGCGCGCCTTCGAGATGGATCCAGACCTCGTCGGACTGCACCCGGTGCCAGCGCGAATGCTGGTCGGCTTCGAGCAGGAAGTAGATGGTGGTCAGCGCATCGCGCGCCGTCCGGCCGTCGGCCGGCAGCACCTGCGCCGACGAGCGGAACATCTCGCGGTACCAGCCGCCCTCGGGGTGGGGCTGCAGCTGGAGGGTCTCGATCAGTTGGCGGGCGCGCATAAGTCGCTCATTGTGGCGCGCGCAGCGCCGAAAGCAGCTTGTCGTGCACGCCGCCGAAGCCGCCGTTGCTCATGCAGACGATGTGGTCTCCGGGTTGCGCCGCCGCCGCGACCTGCGCGACCAGCGGCTCGATGGCATTCGCCACCAGGGCCCGCGCGCCCATCGGTGCCAGGGCCGCGCCCGCATCCCAGTCGAGGCCGCCGCTGTGGCAGAACGACAGATCGGCGGCCTCCAGGCTCCAGGGCAGCTGGGCCGCCATGGTGCCGAGCTTCATCGTGTTGCTGCGCGGCTCGAACACCGCGAGGATGCGGTCCTGGCGGCGCCCGGCGGCATCGAGCTTCTGGCGCAGGCCGTCGAGCGTGGTGCGGATCGCGGTCGGATGGTGGGCGAAATCGTCGTAGACCGTGATCGTCCCCGTGGCGCGTTCCACGGTGCCGCGCAGTTCCATGCGCCGCCGCACGTTCCGGAAGCTCGCCAGCGCGGCGGCGGCCTCGGCCGGCGCGACGCCGACATGCTCGGCGGCGACGATCGCCGCCAGCCCGTTCATCTGGTTGTGCAGACCCGACAGCGCCCATTCGACCCGCCCGACCCGTTCGCCGCCGCGCAGCACGTCGAAGGCGTCGTGCGGGCCCGCGGCCTGCCATTCGCCGCCGGCGCCGAAGCGCGCGAGCTCGCTCCAGCAGCCCTGGGCCAGCACGCGCTGCAGGCTGTCCTCGGTGGCGTTGACCACCACCCGCCCCTGGCCCGGGACCGTGCGCACCAGGTGGTGGAACTGCCGCTCGATCGCCGCCAGGTCGTCGAAGATGTCGGCGTGGTCGAATTCCAGGTTGTTCAGGATCGCGGTGCGGGGGCGGTAGTGGACGAACTTGCTGCGCTTGTCGAAGAACGCCGTATCGTATTCGTCCGCCTCGATGACGAATGTGGCCCCCACGCTCCCCACTTCGTGTGGTTCGCTGCCCCCCGAGGGGGCCGCAGGCCGCCTTGGGAGCGGCCCGGCGCCGGCCTGGGCCGCTTTCGCTCCGCCCAGCCGGGCCGAGACGCCGAAGTCGAGCGGCACGCCGCCGACCAGGAAGCCCGGCGCCCGGCCGGCGCGCTCGAGGATCCAGGCCAGCATCGAGGTGGTGGTGGTCTTGCCGTGGGTGCCGGCGACCGCCATCACGTGGCGTCCCTGCAGCACCTGCTCGGCCAGCCACTGCGGACCGCTGGTATAGGGCGCGCCCGCGTCGAGGATGGCCTCCATCAGCGGGAACTTGGGGCTGCCATCCGCCAGCCGGACCCGGGAGACCACGTTGCCGACGACGAAGACGTCCGGCCTGAGCGCCAGCTGGTCGGCGCCGAAACCCTCGATCAGCTCGATGCCGAGCGACCGCAATTGGTCGCTCATCGGCGGATAGACGCCGGCGTCGCAGCCGGTCACCCGGTGGCCGGCTTCGCGAGCAAGTGCCGCCACCCCTCCCATGAAGGTGCCGCAGATGCCGAGAATGTGAATGTGCATCAGTCGATTCTAGGGATGCGCAAGGGCCATCCGCCTGCAAGCCGCGCAGTCCGGGCAAAATGGACCGATGGACACGTCGAAGCAGGAAATTGCCGCCACCGCGGCCCGCCTCGTGGTCGAGGAGGGGCTCGAATACGGACCCGCCAAGCGCCGGGCGGTGCGCGATCTCGGGTTGCCCGCGCGCACCGCGCTGCCCAACAACGACGAAATCGAGGCCGAGGTCCGCGACTACATCCAGCTCTACTGCGCCGACACCCAGCCGCAGGAACTGCATGCGCTGCGCCTGCTGGCGCTCGAATGGATGGAGCGCATGGCGCAGTTCCGTCCCCACGTCGGCGGCGCCGTCTGGCACGGCACCGCGACGCGGCTGTCGGACATCTATATTCAGCTGTTCTGCGACGACTCCAAGTCGGCCGAGATCGCGTTGATCGATCATCACGTCGATTACGAGCCCCGGATGGTCACCGGCTTTCACGGCGAGCAGGTCGAGGCGCTCAGCGTGCATGCCGCCAGCCGCGCGCTGGGCGAAGAGATCGGCGTCCATCTGCTGGTCTACGACCTGGACGACCTGCGCGGGGCGCTGAAGCCCGACACCCAGGGCCGGGTGCCGCGCGGCAACCTGGCGGCGCTGCGGCGGCTGATGGAAAAAGAAAAGGACAACGGATGACTTCGAGCTCGACGCGCCGAGGCTGGCTCTATGGGGGCGTGGCGCTGGTCGCCGCGGCCGCCGGGGTCGGCGGCGCCTGGTGGACCCAGCGCCGCGGCGCGGGCGGCGGCGAGAAGCTCGACGCGGCTTTCTGGGCCCAGCGTTTCGAGCGGCCCGAGGGCGGCGAGGTGGTGTTCGACAGTCTCCGCGGCAAGCCGCTGGTGGTCAATTTCTGGGCCACCTGGTGCCCGCCCTGCGTCGAGGAAATGCCGATGATCGACGCCTTCTTTCGCGAAAATGCCGCCAACGGCTGGCAAGTTGTCGGATTGGCCATCGATCAGCCCAGTGCGGTGCGCAAGTTCCTAGCCAAGACGCCGGTCAGCTACCCGATCGGGCTGGCCGGGCTACAGGGCACCGATCTGGTCAAGCAGATGGGCAACACGGCGGGCGGCCTGCCGTTCACCCTCGTGATCGATGCCGGCGGCTCGATCGCGGCGCGTAAAATGGGAAAGCTCGACGCCGGCGATCTTCAAGCGTGGCGACGGGCCTAGTTCGCGGCTAGAAT
>Ga0182007_10000745_pt1 | contig 18402 bp, 15 predicted proteins | sample Sormic07211113_1_FD_123023 | JGI IMG/M metagenome (GOLD analysis project Ga0182007, IMG submission 123023) | Rhizosphere microbial communities from Sorghum bicolor, Mead, Nebraska, USA - 072115-113_1 MetaG | ecosystem: Host-associated > Plants > Roots > Rhizosphere | place: USA: Nebraska... | reverse complement strand
GGACGGGAAGACCGTCCCGGCGATCATCGTCATGCCGTTCGGCCACGAGGTCAGCGGCTCGACGGGCAAGCTGCCCGAGGTCAGGGCGGTGCAGCAAATGCTGGGCGTCAATCCCGCGCGGGGCGCCGGTGCCGCCGGTGCCGCCGGTGCCGCCGGTGCCGCTGGTGCCGCCGGTGCCGCCGGTGCCGCCGGTGCCGCTAGAGGAGGCCGTGGCGCGGCGGCCGGGTGCCGTTGAGCACGTACCGGCCGATGTGCTGGATCTTCCAGCGGGTGGGGTCGTGCAGCGTGTGGGTGCGGGCGTCACGCCAATGCCGGTGCAGATTGAGGGAGTTGAGGGCAGAGCGGGTGCCGGCCACCTCGAAGAGGGCTCCGGCCACCTCGACCGCCGCCCGCGCGGCACCCACCTTGGCCGCGGCGACCGCGATGGACGCCTCGGCCGCCGTGTCGTCGGTGAGGTCGGCGCGGGCCGCGTCCACGGCGCGCGCCGCGTCGCGCAGCAGCGCCTCCGACGCCCGTACTTCCAGGGCGAGTTCGCCGAAGCGCTGGATCAGCAGCGGATCCTCGGCGGCGGTCTCCACCCCGCTCTCGAACCACGGCCGGCTCTTCGTGCGCACGAACTCGGCGGCTTCGGTCAACGCTCCCCCGGCGATCCCCGCGTCGATCGCCGCGTGCAGCAACTGGGCGACGGCGCCGTGGAGTTGCGGTCCCTGGAAGGTGAGGTGGTGCGGGAGCACCCGGTCGGCCGGCACCTCGACGCCCTCCAGGCGGACGGTGCCGCTGGCGGTCGTACGCTGTCCCATGCCGTCCCAGTCGTCGACCACCGTCAGGCCGGCGGCGTCCCGGGGGACGTAGGCGACATGGAGGTGGTCCTCCTCGGCGCGGGCCAAGACCGGGATCCAGTCGGCGAACAGGGCACCGGTGGAGTAGTGCTTGACGCCCGTGAGGAGGTACGAGCCGTTCGGCCGCGGCTGTAGCCGGGTGCGGATGTCCTGGACGTGCCTGGTGCCCGCCTCGGACTGCGCGTTGCCGAAGCGACGCCCCGCCAGCAGTTCCGCGAAGAAGAACTTCCTCTGCTCCTCGGTGCCCTGACGGCGGATCACATTGACGTAGGCGAAGTGGCTCTGCGGGATCTGGGCGAGGCTGCCGTCGGCCGAGGCCAGCAGCCGGAAGATCTCCGCGAGGGTCGTCGCGGTGACGTCGGCGCCGCCGTGCTCGGCCGGAACCGTGACGGCGAGCAGACCGGAGGCGGAGAGCCGGTCCAACTCCTCGCGGGGCAGTCTCCGTTCGACGTCGCGTACGGAGGCGCCGGCGCGGAACTCGGCGGCCAGCGCCGTCGCGACGGCCAGCGCCTCCGTGTCGTCGGCGATGATGTGGGCGGGCATGGCGCTCAGCTCGCCGCCGCCAGCAGCGGGATACGGCCCAGGGCGGTCGAGAACCGGTCGACCACCTGGCCCAGCGCCTCGGTCGCGGCCGGTGCGACCGTCAGCGAGCCGTCCTCGTGCACGGTGATGTCCTTGTCGAGGGTGAACCAGCCCTGCACGATGTGGGCCGCGCCCATGGAGCTGAGGACCGGGCGCAGGGCGTAGTCGATGGCCAGGACATGCGCGGTGGAGCCGCCGGTGGCCAGCGGGAGCACCGTCTTGCCGGTCAGGGCGTACTGCGGGAGCAGGTCGAGGAGCGCCTTGAGGACACCCGAGTACGCCGCCTTGTAGACGGGTGTGCCGATCACGACGCCGTCGGCCTGCCGGAACAGTTCGGTGGCCGCGACGATCGCGGGGTGCTTGAAGTCGGCGCCGAGCAGGGCCTCTGCCGGGATGGTGCGTACGTCGAGCGGGATGACGTGGTGCCCCTGTGCGATCAGCCGCTTGTCCAGGTGGCGCAGCAGTCGGTTGGTGCGGGAGGAGGCGGAGGGGCTGCCGGAGACGGACAGGACGGTGGCCATGGGTCCTCTTTCGGGGATGCGCCGGGATGCGCTGGATGCGTCCTCTGGCGAGGAGGCGGGGCGCCCGCGTGTGGCGGGCGCCCCGGGAAGCGGTCAGGAGTACCAGGTGGGTTCGGGCAGTTCGCCTTCGAGCACCCAGCGGCCGACCTCGCGTCGCTTGTAGGCGACCGGGTCGTGCAGGGTGTGGGTGCGGACGTTGCGCCAGAACCGGTCCAGGCCCTCGGCGGTGGCGGTGGAGCGGGCGCCGGTCACCTCGAAGATCCGGCCCGCGATCTCCAGGGCGACGTCGGTGGCGCGGGCCTTGATCGCGGCGACCCGGACCTCGAAGGCGCCGCGCGCCTCGGGGGTTACCGAGTCGGGGTCCTCGTGCAGCCTCTGGCCCTCCTCGGCGACGGCGTCGGCGAGGGCCTCGGCCGCCCAGAGCTTGGCGGTGAGGTCGCCGTAGGTGTCGATGACGTACGGCTCGTCGACCGCGCGCTCATGGCCGCCGTGCAGCCAGGAGCGGGCCTTGGTGCGGGTGTAGCCGGCCGCGGTCTCCAGGGCGCCGGCCGCGATGCCCAGGTAGAAGTTGACGAAGACCAGTTGGATGGTGGGGACGTTGAGGGTGTTGTAGACGCGCGGCTGGAAGACCTTGTCGACGTAGCCGGCGGCCGAGGCCCACGGGGTGCGGACGCCGTCGAGGGTGACGCCGCCGCTCTCGGTGAGGCGCTGGCCGATGTTGTCCCAGTCGTCGTGGAAGGTCAGGCCCTCGCTGTCGGAGGGCACGATCGCGAAGACGTGCTGGTCGGTGCCCTCCAGGACGCCTTCTAGGACGGTGACGTCGGAGACCTTGCTGCCGGTGGAGAAGGACTTGCGGCCGGTGAAGACCAGGTCGTCGCCGTCCTCGGTGACGACGACGTCCTTGTCGCGGGGGTTGACGGCCCCGCCGAAGAACCACTGTTCGCGGCTCGCCCGGGCCTCGACCTGCTCCCACTGCTCGCGGGTGCCGACCAGTCGGGCGGCCCAGAACCACAGGTAGTGGTAGCCGAGGAGCTGGCCGATCGAGCCGTCGGCCTTGGCGACCTCCCGGACGACACGGTAGGCGGTCGGCCAGTCCTGCCCCGCGCCGCCGTGTTCGGTGGGGCCGAGCAGGGTGACGAGGCCGGCGTCCTTGAGGAGCCGGACCTCGGCGTGGGGGGTGGCGCCGGCGCGGTCGCGCTCGGCGGCGTCGGTGGCGAGGACGGCGGCGACCTCGGCGGCGCGGGCGATCCAGTCCTGCGCGGTCTCGGGGGCGGGGCGGGTGGTCCAGTCGGTGGGCGTGACGGTGCTCATGTTCGTACGAACTCCTTCGCGGTGCGGGCGCTCAGGCGTGGGCGGGGACGGACGCGGGCTCGGTGTCGGGGAGTCGGGCCTCCAGCTCGCGCACGAGCGGCAGCACCCGCCTGCCGAAGTACTCGACCTCCTCGTGGTAGTGGAGGAAGCCGAGGAGCAGGAGGTCGACGCCGAGCTTCTTGTACGCGACGATGCGCTCCGCGATCTGTTCCGGGGTCCCGATGAGGCCGGTCCGGAAGCCGTCGTTGTACTGGACGAGGTCCTCGAAGGAGGAGTCCTGCCACATGCCCTTCTTGTCGGCCGTGGACTGCCCGGCCTGTTTCACCGCGGCGCCGAAGCCCTCGACGGCCTCGGTGTCGGCCTTGGCGACGATCTCCCGGAGGGTCTCGCGGGCCTCGGCCTCGGTGTCCCGGGCGATGAGGAAGCCGTTGAGGCCGAACCTCGGTGCCCTGCGGCCGGCTTCGGCGGCGGACTTGCGGACGTCGTCGATCTGCTCGGTGACTCCGTCGAAGTCCTTGCCGTTGGAGAAGTACCAGTCGGAGACCCGGCCGGCCATGGCGCGGGCGGCGCTGGAGTTGCCGCCCTGGAAGATCTCGGGGTGCGGGCGCTCGGGGGTGTTGAGGGGCTTGGGCTTCAGGGAGAAGTCGCGCAACCGGTAGAAGTCACCGGCGAGTTCGGTGTGGTCCTCGGTCCAGATCTGACGCAGGGCGCGGATGAACTCCTCGGAGCGGCGGTAGCGCTCGTCGTGCTCCAGCCAGGGCTCCCCGAGGGCGGTGAACTCGCCCTTGAACCAGCCCGACACGACGTTCACCGCGAACCGGCCGTTCGAGAGGTGGTCGGCGGTGGCGCCGAGCTTGGCGAGGACGCCGGGGTGCCACAGGCCGGGGTGGACGGCGGCGATGACCTTGAGGCGCTGGGTGGCCAGGAGGAGGGCGAGGCTGAAGCTGGTGGACTCGTGCTGGTACTCGGCGCCGTAGCTGGCCATGTAGCGGACCTGGCTGAGGGCGTAGTCGAAGCCGTTGTTCTCGGCGAGGACGGCGAGTTCGCGGTTGTACTCGTATCCCCAGTCGGTGCGCTGCTCGATCTTGCTGGTGACGAGTCCCCCGCTGACATTGGGGACCCAGTAGGCGAATTTCACGGGCGCTCGGGACATGCGGAACTCCTGTTGCGGATGCTTGAGGGCACGCCGAATTCACAGGGGTGCGCGGCCGCGTTCAAGCGGCGGCCGGAAGCACGGAATTCAGGTGCGGGAAAAGGAAGAACGCGGCGGATCGCGGAGAGATGATCAGGCCGCGCGGCAACAGGAGGCGCTGGAGACGCGCGCGAGGTCGACATGGCGTCGCCGCGTGAGGTCCAGTCGCATCTTCATGTGTTCGATCGTGGCAGCCGTCGGCGAGAAGCGTCAAGGAAAACCCGACCGGTCTCGTATCGCGGACCATTGAATTTCACGAACGTGTGACAGGGAAACCCTTGAAGCCCGGGGGAAAGCGACCGCATTCTGCTGATCGTGCGGACAGAACAACTGGAATACATCGCCGCTGTGACCCGGCTCGGCTCGCTGCGCCGGGCCGCGGAGGAACTGCGGTTGTCCCAGCCCGCGTTGAGCGAGACGGTGCGCAATCTGGAGCGGGAGCTGGGCGTCGACCTCCTGGAGCGCAAGCGGTCCGGGGCGACGATGAGCGCGGAGGGCCGGGAGTTGCTGCCGCACATCATCAATGTGCTGGACGCGGTGGACCGGCTGCGGTCGGCGGCCGGCGAGCAGCACCGCACCAGCCGTATGGTGCGCGTCGGCACGGTCAACGCGGCGACCGTGCCGCTGCTGATCCCGGTGGTCCGCGCCTTCCGCGGCGCGCATCCGCTCACCCAGGTCGAGGTGGTCGCCGCGCGGCAGACGGAGATTCACCGCGCCCTGTCGGAAGGCGGTTTCGACCTCGGTCTGGTCAACCACCTCGACGGCGACGACCTGCCCGCCGGCTTCGAGTCCACGGAACTGCTGCGCGGACGGCCCGTGGTGTGCGTCCGCCCCGACAGCCCGCTCGCCGCGCTCGACGCCGTCACCGTGGACGACCTGCTGACCCAGCCGGTCATCGCGATGCGCACCGGTTATGTGATGCACCGCTACATCCACCGGCTGCTGCGTGGCCGCGACGCCGCCTTCTCCTACTCCACCGACGGCGCCGAGATGGGCAAGCTCATGGTCGCCGAAGGGCTCGGGGCGACGGTGCTGCCGGACTTCAGCGTCCTCGGGGATCCGCTGGAGCGGCAGGGCACGATCACCTGCCGGCCGATCGTGGACGACGAGTCGACCCGGGTCCTGCTGATGCTCCGGCGGCGCAGGGCCGAGTCGGTGCCGCGGGCGGCGCAGGACCTCTACGAGGGGTTCCTGCGCAGGGCACGCGAGTTGGGCGGCACGCCGACGTGAGGCCGCGCCCGGTCAGTCGTCGTCGCCCGCCGGGACCACCACGAGGAACGCGTCCGACTTCAGGTCCATGATCACTTTCGCGGGCTGTCCTTCGGCGCGACGTTCGGCCGCGTACTCCTCCGCCGGCCACGATCCGCGAGGAGCTCCCGCAGGAAACCGCTCCAACACCTTCGCACCCATGGCGGCCGACACCTCCGGTTCCGATTTTCTCAACGTCTCTCAAGGAGCTTCCCTGTCCGCCTTCCCGCGATCCGCGCGGACATGTCCGCCCTTCCGGACCCGCCCTGCCGGACTCGCCCTCCCGTGGGGCCGGTCGCCGACCGGGAGCACGGCCGCCGAACCCTCCGACCTCTACACATAAAGGCGAAATAAGCGCAGAATGGACCCAAGCGGCCCTTACCGCACAACGCATGGACGCGGTCAGGACCGCGAGTCGAAGGAGAGGAGTCATGGCGAACGTCTCGCCCACCCGGGGTGACATCACCAGCCACCCCGATGTTTCCGAAATGCGGGCGCGCTACGCCCGTATGCTCGGCGGTCGCGATGTGGCGCTCGTGGACGGACCGGTGTTCCTGCTCGGTCTGTACTGCGCCGTATCCCCGTGGATACTCCACTACACGGCGAGCCAGCCCGCGCTGGTCCCGCACAACCTCATCGTCGGCATCGCGATCGGTCTGCTGGCTCTCGGGTTCACCCGGGCTCCCGAGCGCATGTACGGCCTCAGCTGGGCCTTCTGCGCGGTGGGCGTCTGGATGATCATCGCGCCCTGGGTCGTGGGCAGCGGCCCCGACGCCGGAGTCGCGCTGAACAACATCATCATCGGCGCCCTGGCCGTGATCCTGGGCGCGATGTGCGCCGGTACGGCGGCGAGGAGCGCTCCGGCGCCGTAGAGGACATCCCCGCGAAAGGAACGGACACCCCGGCCGGTCCGCGCCGCGCGCACGCGGACCGGCCGTTGCCATGCCTCACCCCCGCCCATCACCCTGCGTCACCGGCCGGGGACCAGCCACGGCGACTGCGGCAGCGGACTGCCGGTCTCCAGGAGCGACTTGAGGTTCGACAGCACCGCCGGCCAGCCGCCCGAGACATCGTGCAGGGCGCCCTCGTCCCAGAGGTCCTCATGGGTGACGGTGAGCCGGACGATGTCCTCGTGCGGGGTGATCTCGAAGGTGACCTTGGAGTAGGTGTCCTCCTGCCCTTCCTTCGCCGGATCCACCCAGGTCGTGACCAGACGGGTCGGCCGCTCGCTCTCCACCACGGTGCCGACGACGTCGGCGATACCGGAACCGTCCGTGCGGACGTGCTCCCAGCGCGAGCCCTCCCGCCAGTCGTCTGGGCCAGTGCCTGGACGATCACCATCACCGTGGTGAGCAGCTGGATGAGGGTCGCCAGGTCGGTGTGCCGGCCGATCAGGAAGCCGACCGCCGTGATCACTCCCATGGTCGCCTCCGGGAAGGAGGTCAGCCGGAACGTCTACTGGCTCTCCACCAAGCCGGACACCCTCGACTGGGCCGACACCGACTGGTACTACACGCCGACGACCGGCTACGCCGATCTCACGGGCCTGACCTCGATGGCCCAGGTCCCGGTGTCGGCATCGGCGTCGACGCCATCCGCCGACGGCACGTCGACCACCACGGTGACCCTGCGCAACACGGGGACCGGCAACACGCCGTCGCTGCTGACCGACGTGCACATCGTGGACGCCAAGGGGCAGCCGGTGCTGCCGGTCCGGTGGTCGGACGACGAGGTGAGCCTGTGGCCCGGCGAGTCGGTGACGCTGACCGCCACCTACCGGACCTCGGATCTGCACGGGGACACGCCGCGTGTCCGGGTCTCCGGCTGGAACACACGGGAGCTGACGGCCGAGGCGGGGTGACCCCGTGGGGCCCGGTGCGAGCCGGGCCCCACGGACGTCAGCTGACGTTGAGCGCCGTGTCGTCGATGACGAAGGACGTCTGCAGGGTGGAGCCCTCGGTGCCGGTGAACCTCAGGGTGACCGTCTGGCCCGCGTAGCCCGCCAGGCTGAAGCTGCGCTGGGTGTAGCCGGCGGCGGCGTTCAGATTGGAGTAGGTCGCCAGAGTCCCGAGGACGGTCCCGGAGCTGTTGAGGACCTGCACCTTCAGGGTGTCGTACGCCGTGCTGGTACTGGTCTCCGCCGTGTCGACGTGCAGATAGAAGCTGAGCGCGGCGGTGGTGCAGCCGGACGGGATGGTCACCGACTGGGAGAGCGTGTCGGTGGTGGCGGTGCCGTAGCCGTCCAGCCAGGCGTAGTACGAGCCCGTACGGGCCGACTCGCTGCTGGAGTTGGTGATGACACCGCTGTTGGCGCTCCAGGTGGTGTTGCCCGACTCGAAGCCGCTGTTGCCGAGCAGCTGGCCGGCGGTGCAGGTGCTGCCCCCGCCCCCGCTCCCGCCGCTGCTGCCGCTCGCGCCGGACAGCCACTCGGTGGCGTTGAGGGCGAGGGCCGCGTTGGTGGCGCCGGTGTCGTTCCAGCCGTCGTAGAGGGTGTTGCCGGACTGGCCGGTGCCGTCGTCGACGGGCGAGCTGTCGCCCCAGAAGGCGACCCGGCCGCTGCCGAAGGTGGAGGTCAGGAAGAAGGCGCCGGTGTTGCCGGAGTAACCGGAGCGGTAGAGCAGGCCCTTGACGGCCGAGTTGTCGGCCGGCTTGAGGGTGGCGGTGGTGCCGTTGGCGATCAGGCTCTTGGTGACGGTGCCGAAGGAGCCGTGCAGCACCGGGTTCGTGCTGTCGCTGATCGCGGCCGGGTAGCCGGAGCTGATGTTCAGCGAGTCGATGGAGAAGCCGAACGGGTCGGTCGAGTCGACGCTGTTGTTGGTCATCAGGTCGTTGAGGATCTCGACCGCGTCCTCACCGTCGTTGTTGCGGTCGGCTCCGGTGTGGTCGGAGATCATGAACAGTCCGCCGCCGTTCTTGACGAAGGTCATGATCGCCGTCTTCTCGGCGGTGGTGAAGAGGGTGTTGGGCTCCGGCAGGACCAGGGTGTCGAAGTTCGACAGGTCGGTCGAGGACGAACCGCCGTACGTCAGCGCACCGGTCGCGGTCTTGAGGCTGTAGTTGCCGGTCTTCTGCAGGGCGACGCCCCACGAGGACAGGGCGCCCGTCCAGTCGGTCTCGGCGGACGGGGAGGAGTCCTGGGCCAGCGGGTCGGGCTTGCTGGTGGAGATGATCCAGTCGGCGTTGCCGGCCTCCTCGGCGTGGCCGTCGTCGAACAGGACGCGGTGGGTGGTGGCCGCGTGGGCGTGGGTGGCACCGACCGTCGTCTGCAGAGCGGCGCCCGTGGCGAGCAGGCCGAGGGCGGCAAGGGCCGTGGTGAGTCTGTGGCGGGATCTGGAACGGGTGGGCATCCGGCGTACCTCCGCGGGGAGTTGGGGGACGAAAGCCGTGCGGGATGCAAATCTCCTACGCGCGTAGACATAGGGCATCTGCGCGCGTAGACATCCGGTCGCACAGTAGCCGTGCGACCGAACGATTGAACGGTACATGGCAGAACAGAAGCTGAACAGCTGTCTCCGGAGCGTCTTGACCGAAGCGGAACGGACTGTCCCTCCGCGCAGGGGGCATGCGCATACTGCTGGGGAATTGACAAAAAGGGGCGGAGATGGAGATCTCAGGCATCATCAGTGCCATCATCATCGGAATCATCATCGGTGTGCTGGGTCGGCTGGTCGTACCGGGCCGCCAGCACATCGGGATTCTGCTGACCATCGTCGTCGGCATCGTGGCCGCGCTGATCGGCTCGGCCATCGCGAGCGCCTTGGGCGTGGCCGACACCAAGGGCATCGACTGGATCGAGTGGCTCATCCAGATCGGCCTCGCCGCGGTCGGCGTCGCCGCACTGGACCGGACGCGGGCGCGCCGCTGACGGCAGCCGGTTCGGCCCGGGCGAGGCTGCTGTGCGCAGAGACTCGTGCGCACCTCGCCCGGGCCCGTTTGCCAGGCCCGCCGACGCGGCTCCCCTACGGCAGTCGACGGGCCCGTCGCCTCGGCCGAGCGCCCTCAGCGGGAGAGTCGGGCGCCGCGGGAGGGCGTCTCCCGGTGCCGAGGGTGCCAGTCGGGCCGGAGCGTGGGATGGGGCCGTTCGGTCCTCGGTTCCGGTCCGAAAGGCCTCGGCCCTGCCTTCACCCACGTGCCGCCAGCGCCGCGATGCCCTTGCGGCAGGAGGGGAACTCGGGTGTCCAGCCCAGCTCCCGCTCCGCCTTCGCCGAGGACACGCTCATGTTCGTCGCGAACACGGTGTGCGCGTAGGACATCGGCCGGGTCAGCCGGCGCGGTACGGTCAGCGGCTTCGGCAGGCCGAACTCCTCGGCCACGCACACGACATGGGCGCGGAAACCCATCGGCGTACGGTCGGTGACGTTGTACGCCTGCCCGGCACGGCCGCGCTCGACAGCGGCGGCCACCGCGCGCGCCGCGTCCGCGAGGTGGACCCACGGCAGGACCCTGTCGCCGTCGGCGGGGACGGGCAGTTGCCGCTTGCGCAGCATCGGCAGCAGGGCGTCGGTGCCACCGGGCCCGTAGAACAGGCCGAACCTCAGGGCGATGCCCTCCAACCCGGCCGCCTCGAACGTGAGTTGCTCCTTGACGCGCATGCCCTCGACGTGCCGCTCCAGTTCCGGGTCGGTGCCGCGCGGGCCGAAGGGGTCGTCCTCGGTGATCGTATGGGCGCCGAAGTCCCCGTAGCCGTAGCCGAAGACCATCGACTCGCTGACGAAGCGGCGGGCGCCCGTGGCGCGGGCGGCCTCGATGAGGTGCTTGGTGCCGTCGACGCGCAGGGCGTCGGTGGCGTGCATGTCGCGGTGGCGCATGGGCGCCTTGCGCAGGGCGGTGGCGGCGTGGACGACGGTGTCGAAGTGCCGGCCGTCGACCGCGCGCAGCAGCGCGTCACGGTCCATGAGGTCGGCCCGCACACCGTTCGCGGGTCCGCGGCCGAGGCCGGTGACCTTGTGGCCGGCCTCGGTCAGCGCCCGGGTGATGTGGCCTCCGAAAACGCCGGCGGCGCCGGCCAGGAGGATGCTCTGGTCGCTGTGGCTGCTCTGGTTCGTCGTCATGACCGTGCGACGGATCGGGGCGCCGGGGATGTGACATCCCCGCGGGATCGCCCGCTACGGGGTGTACGTGAAAGGAGTCGTCGTGGTCAGCGCCTCGAAACCCAGCCGTTCCAGGATCGGGCGGCTCTGGCTGGAGGCGTCGACCTGGAGGTAGCGGTAGCCGCGCTCCAGGGCGGCCCGGGCCCGGTGGGCGACCAGGGCGCGGTAGACACCGCGGCCGCGCCAGCCCTCGACGGTGCCACCGCCCCACAGGCCCGCGAACCGGGTGCCGGGCACCAGCTCCATACGGGCCGAGCTCACCGGCTCGTCGCCGGCCAGGGCGACGACGGCGACGATGGTGTCCGGCTCGCCCGTGATCCGGGCCAGCAGTTGGTGGCGCATCCGGGTGCCGTCCCTGCCGAACGCCTTCTCGTGCACGTCGACCACGAGGTCGACGCCGGCCGCGTCGGTGACCGGCAGTACGCGGATGCCCTCGGGCGGCTCGGCGTCGAGGTCGAGTCCGGCGACCTCGGCGATCATCAGCGTCTCCTCGGGCTCCGCCCGGAACCCGGCTGCCCGCAGCCGCTCCCCCAGGTCCGTCGGCAGGTCGTGCCCGTAGAGCTTCCACTCGAACTCGCGGCCGAGCCCTGAGTAGTAGGCGATCTGCTGGGCGATCGCCGCGTCCGCGGTGGTCTCGTCCAGGTCGGACCAGACCACGCCGTTCCAGCCCTGGGCCGAGGCGACGTAGCGCACCACACCGCCGACCCGTTCGACGCGTGCGTCGGGGCTGTCCGGCTGGGCGCCTTCGCGCATGTCACGGTCGAAGAGGGCGAGCACGCCTGCATGATCCATGTGATCACTCCAGCACCCGCGGGCGACCGGGGCAACAGCATTACGAGCCGTCGTGCGGCCGGACGGCCGCGAGATGGGCGGTGAGCCGGTCACGGTTGCGGGCCGGACAGTCGACGCGCGCCTGGACGCGCTCGATGTGTGCCTGCAGGAGCTGCGGCGGTCTCGTCGCCGAGCAGACCGGCGGGCAGCAGGATCTCGCCGGCGTCGCGGCGGGCTCGCCGGCCGGCGCTGTCGTCCTGGAGGGGCTGGGCACCCGGAGCGCTTCCCTGGACCTCGCTGCCCCTGGTCACGGCGGCCCTCTCCGTCGTGGCCCTCGCCCACCGCCGCGCCTTCCCGACGGCACGGGGGCGCTCGTAGGCCGCGCTGCGACGATCGAGCGGCTCTCCTCCCGACCGTGCCGCCCGAGATGCAGGCCTCGGGCCGTGGTGCCTACGATCAACGGATAAGCAGACCAGGTGGACGGCCCGGTCTCCTCCACCGGGGGAGGCGCTTGCTCTTGTTGCGCGCACATCGGCTGATGGCCGCTCATGTCGCGCTGGTCGCGGTCGCCACCATCGTGTACATGACCGTACCGGCCGCGCGTGCCCCGGTGTGGGCGGTGATCGGGCTCTCGGGTGTCGCCGCCGTGCTGGTGGGCGTGCAGGTGCATCGGCCCGCCCATCGCTGGCCCTGGTGGCTGCTGGCCGCCGGTCTGTTCACGTTCATCGCGGGCGACACGTACTACAACGTCGTCGAGGAGTACTTCCAGGCCGCCAACCCGTTCCCGTCCCCCTCCGACGCCAGCTATCTCGCCACCTATCCGCTGTTCGCCGCGGGCCTTTCGGGCCTGGTCCGCTACCGCTGGGCCGGGCACGACCTGGCGAGCCTGCTGGACGCGCTGATCATCACCGCGGGTCTCGCACTGCCGGTGTGGGTGTATCTGGTGCAGCCGCTGACCGAGGTGGAGGGACTCACCTGGCAGCAGCGGGCCATCAGCATCGCCTACCCCCTCGGTGACGTCCTCGTACTCGCCCTGCTGGCCCGGCTGCTCACCCCGAACCCGGCCGACGGCCCCAACCGGTCCGTGCAGCTCCTGGTCGTCGGCACGGTGACGCTGCTCGGATTCGACATCGCGTACGGCATCCTGCAGCTCAACTCGACATGGCAGGCGGGTACGGCCCTGGACACCGGGTGGATCGTCTTCTACACGGCCTGGGGCCAGGCCGCGCTGCACCCGGCGATGAAGGAGCTGACCGCGGCCGTCCCCCAGCGCAGGTCCCCGGTCGCGCCGAGGCGCCGGCCGGTCACGCTGGCCGTGGCGACCCTCATCGCCCCGGGCATCCTGCTGTACGAGGGGCTGGCCCGCACACCCCGCGACGCCGCGGTGATCGCCGCCTTCTCCGGTGTGCTGTTCCTGCTCGTCACCATGCGGCTCGGCGGGATGGTCATGGCCCACCGGATCACGGTGGCGCGGGAGTTGACGCTGCGCAGGGCGGCCGCGTCGCTGGTGTCCGCGGTCCGGCAGCAGGAGGTCTCCCGGTCGTGCGAGGGCGCCGTCGACCGGCTGCTGGGCGGCGCGGTCGAGCACCGGACCCTGCTGCTGCCCGCCGAGCGCGCGTCCGACCTGGCGCCGCACCACGGGCGGCTCGTCGAGGCCCGGGAGCTGGGCCCCGACATCGAGGCCGAGGTGCCCGCGGACGCCACGGTGCTGGTCTGCCTGATGATCCCGCCGGAGCGCCCCTACGGCGACGTCCCGGGCGTGCTGCTGGTCGCCGGACCGCCCGACCGACTGGCCGAGACCCGCGGTTCGCTGGAGATCCTGGCCTCGCACGCCGGGCTCGCCCTGGAGCGCATCGCCCTGCGCAAGGAGATCGTCCGCCGCGAGAAGGAGGCGTACTTCCGCACGCTGGTGCGCAACGCCTCGGACGTCATCCTCATCATCGAGGACGACGACACCATCCGGTACGCCAGCCCCTCGGCGGCCTCCGTCTTCGGCACCGCCGACCTGGTCGGCGCCTCGCTGCCGGACCTGCTCGACCCGCGCGACCGGCACCGCGCGGTGCGTGAGCTGACGGCGGTGCGCGACAGCGGACCCCGGGCCGCCCACGACCACTGGTGGGTGCGGCACCGGGCGGGCCGGGTCGAGGTGGAGGTGCGGTGCAGCGACTTCCGGGACGAGCAGACCGTCGGCGGCCTGGTGGTCACCCTGCGCGACGTGACCGAGCAGCGCCGGCTGGAGCACGAGCTCACCCAGCGGGCCTTCCACGACTCGCTGACCGGCCTGCCCAACCGGACGCTGCTGCTGGAGCGGATCGAGCGCGCCCTGCTGCGCGGCCGCCGCGAGTCCTCCCTGACCTGTCTGCTCTTCATCGACCTCGACGACTTCAAGGACGTCAACGACACCCTCGGGCACTCGGCTGGCGACCATCTGCTGACCTCGGTCGGCGAGCGGCTGTCCAGGACGCTGCGGCGCACCGACACCGCCGCCCGGCTCGGCGGCGACGAGTTCGCCGTACTGATGGAGGACGCCCGGGAGCCGCTGGACGCGGAGCTGCTGGCCGCCCAGGTCGTACAGACCCTGACCAGGCCGTTCGCCCTCGCGGACGAGTTGGTGACCGTGTCCGCGAGCGTCGGGGTGGCCACCGCCCGCGACAGCACGGGCGCGGAGGAACTGCTCGGCCACGCCGACCTCGCGCTGTACGCGGCGAAGGCGGCCGGAAAACGGCAGTGGCGGCGCTTCCAGCCGCTGCTGCACACCCGGATGGTCGAGCGGCACGACCTGCAGAGCCGGCTCGCCCGGGCGGTGGAGGACAAGCAGTTCACCCTGCGCTACCAGCCCGTCGTGGACATCACCGCGGGCGAGGTCGTCGGGTTCGAGGCGCTGGTGCGCTGGCCGCAGGCCCCGCCCCGGCCGGTGCCGCCGGAGCAGTTCATCACCCTGGCCGAGGAGACCGGGCACATCGCGCCGCTCGGGGCATGGGTCCTGGAGAACGCGGTCAGCGACATCGCCGGGCTCCAGCGGCTGCCGAGTCCCGCCGAGCCGCCCTACGTCAGTGTGAACGTCTCCGCCCGGCAGTTCCGCGACGCCGGGTTCGTCGACCAGGTCGGCGAGGCGCTGCGGACGCCCGGGCTCGCCCCCGGTTCACTGCAGCTGGAGCTCACCGAGACGGTGCTGCTGCGGCGCGACACCCAGATCCAGGCGGTGCTGCGGGCCCTGAAGGAGCTGGGCGTGCACATCGCCGTGGACGACTTCGGGACCGGGTTCTCCTCGCTGCGGTATCTGCGGGACTTCCCCATCGACGTACTGAAGATCGACAAGACGTTCATCGACGACATCACCCGTGACGCCCAGCAGGTGGCCCTCGTCGAGGGCATCGTGCGCATCGCCGACACCCTGGGGCTGCAGGTGATCGCCGAGGGGATCGAGGAACCGGAGCAGCGCGATCTGCTGGCGGGCATGGGGTGCCGGTTCGGGCAGGGCTATCTGTTCGCGAGGCCGATGACGGTGGGGCAGAGCGAGCAGGTGCTGCGGCAGCGCGAGGGCCGGGGCCACGCCCCGAGAGCCGACGGCACGAAGCCGGCCCCCGCGCCGAACGGACGGTCCGCGCACCGCGAGCGGCGGGTCGCGCTGTGGGCGGACCTCGAACACCTGCGGCGCACCAGTCCGTTGAGCGACGCGGTCCTCGACGAGGTGCGGGGCCGGCGCATCCGCAGCGGCGGGCACTGGCTGATCGACTTCGCCTCCTGCAACTACCTGGGCTTCGACTGGGACCCGGAGATCATCGGGGCCGTGGAGCCCGCCGTACGTCGCTGGGGCACCCATCCCAGCTGGTCCCGGCTGCTGGGCAGCCCGCGCCTGTACCCGGAGATCGAGGAACGGCTGGCCGGGCTGCTGGGCGCGCCGGACACCCTGCTGCTGCCGACGCTCACCCTGATCCACGCCTCGGTGATCCCGATCCTGGCCGAGGGCGGCCATGTCTTCGTGGAGGCGACGGCGCACCGGACGGTGTACGACGGCTGTCTCGTGGCCCGCGGCCAGGGCGCCACCCTGCACCGCTTCCACGCCGAACGCCCCGACGAGCTGGAGGTCCTGCTCTCCTCGGTGCCCTCGGCCCTGCCCCGGCTGGTGTGCCTGGACGGCGTCAACAGCATGACCGGCAACCTCCCGGACCTGCCCGCCCTGGCCTCGGTGTGCCGCGCCGGGGGCGCGACGCTGTACGTGGACGACGCGCACGGCTTCGGGGTGATCGGCGAGCGCGGGCCGCTGGAGCCGTGCCCGTACGGGTCGCGCGGCAACGGGGTGGTGCGGCACACGGGGGAGTCGTACGACGGGATCGTGCTGGTCTCCGGCTTCTCCAAGGCGTACTCGTCGCTGCTGGCCTTCCTGGCGCTGCCCACCGAGCTGAAGAACCGGCTGAAGACGGCCGCGGGGCCCTATCTCTACTCCGGGCCCTCCCCCACGGCGTCCCTGGCGACGGCGCTCGCGGGCCTGGAGGTCAACGACCGGCGCGGTGACGCCCTGCGCGCCGACCTGTACCACCGGACCGACCGGGTGCTCGACCATCTCGCCGCGCTGGACGTGGGCACGCTCAACCGGGACCGGCTGCCGATCATCGAGATCCCGCTGGCGAACGCCGACGACCTGGACGCGGTCGCCGCGTTCCTGTGGGAGGAGGGCATCTATGTCACGCTGGCCGCCTATCCCCTCGTACCGCGCGACCGGGTCGGCTTCCGCATCCAGGTCACGGCGCTGAACTCGGATGCCGACATCGACCGGCTGAACGGCACGCTGACCGGGCTGGCCGCGCGTTTCCCGCTGAAGCCGAAGGGCTGAGACGGCATGACGACACACAACGACGACGTGGACTGGGACCGTTGGCCGGTCGTGGACTACCTCGCGGAGAACTACCGCGACGTGCATCCGTCCGACGCCGCGGTCATCGCCCACCACTCCGCCTTCTACCGGCGTCTGGCCCCGCACTCCCTGACCCGTACGGTGGAGTTCGGGGCGGGCCCCAACCTGTACCCGCTGATCCTCGCGGCGGCGGCGAGCCGCCGTATCGACGCCGTCGAGGCGGGGGCCGGCAACGTCGCCTATCTGGAGCGGCAGATCGTGTGCGGGCCGGAGGCCAGCTGGCTGCCGTTCCACGCGCTGTGCCGGCGGCTGAACCCCGATCTGCCGGCCACCCTGGCCCGCGCGCTGGCCCATGTCCATGTCATCCACGCCGATGTCCGTGAACTCGCCCCCGGCGGCTACGACCTGGCGTCGATGCACTTCGTCGCCGAGGGCGCCACCGAGGACCTGGCGGAGTTCGCCGACTTCTGCCGCGCCTTCGTGCGCTGTGTGGTCCCGGGCGGGTGGCTGGTCGCCGCCTTCATGGAGAACCTGCCCACCTATCGCATCGGACCGGCGTCGCGCTGGCCCGGCTGCCCGGTGGACCCGGACACGGTCACCCGGGTGTTCACCCCGCTGACCCGGGAGTTGACGGTCACCCGCATCGACGCGGACCCGACCCTGCCCGACTACGGGGACTCCGGGATGGTGCTGCTGACGGGGGTGGCGCGTTAGGCGGGCCCCGTGCGGCGCCGGCGCGGTCCCACTCGCCCGGAGGCGGGGCCCGGGCCGTCCGCTTATCGTGATCGAGGGCGCCGTTCTCCCGGTCCGCGTGGGCGTCCTTGGAGGCACTGATGCTTGCCGAGCTGTCGACGCGGTCCGTCGTGCGGCACTGCGCACTGCCCGGGGTCGTCGGACTGGCCCTGCTCACCACGGGGCTGCCGACGGCGGCCGCGGACGGCACCGGACCCGACCTGTCGCGGTTCTACGGACAGAAGGTCGCGTGGTCGCGGTGCAAGGGCGCGGACATGCCGGCGGATCTCCAGTGCGGCAAGGTCACCGTGCCCCTCGACTACACCAGGCCCAAGGCCGGCACGCTCGATCTCGCGCTCGCCCGCTACGCCTCCACCGCGCGCAGGAAGCGGGGTTCGGTGGTGCTGAACTTCGGCGGACCGGGCGGCGCCGGCGTCAGCGAACTCGCCGCCGACGGCGAGGACTTCATGGACCTCACCAACGAGTACGACGTGGTGAGCTTCGACCCGCGCGGCGTGGGCAGGTCCTCCCCGGTCAGCTGCGGCGACGGCTCCGACGAGGCCGCCGCGGTACTCGCCGACGACGCCGATCTCGGTCGACCGAGGTCCCTGCTGCGGGAGTTGAAGAAGGCCGCCGCCGAATGCGCGAGGCACTCGGGTCCGGTCCTCCCCCACATCGGCACGGTCGACGCCGCACGCGACATGGACGTGATACGCCAGGCCCTCGGCGACAAGAAGCTCAACTACCTCGGCTTCTCCTACGGCACCCGGCTCGGCGCGGTCTACGCCGCCCGATTCCCCAAGAAGGTGGGCCGGTTGGTGCTCGACGGCGTGGACACGCTCACCGAGCCGATGTCCGAACAGGGGGTGGCGGGCGCCGAGGGCCAGCAGACGGCGCTCGACGACTTCATCGCCTGGTGCGTCAAGGACGTCGCCTGTCCCTTCGGCCAGGACGAGCGCGACGCCCGCGACCAGGTCGTCCAGCTGGTCGACTCGCTCGACCAGAACCCGGTGCCGACCGACTTCGGCCAGGACTTCACCGGGCAGGACCTCGTGGGCGCGATCGGCCAGGCGCTGTACAGCAAGAGCCTGTGGCCGTCGCTGGAGCGGGCCCTGTCCCAGCTCGTCGAGGACGGGGACACCCGCGGGGTCATGAACTTCGCGACCGGCGGGGCGGGTCGGTCTGTCCGGGCGCGGTCGGACGGCGGTCTCGTCGACGAGGACCCGGTGCCGATGGACAACCTTCCGGCGGCGCTCATAGC
>Ga0182007_10000744_pt1 | contig 18420 bp, 19 predicted proteins | sample Sormic07211113_1_FD_123023 | JGI IMG/M metagenome (GOLD analysis project Ga0182007, IMG submission 123023) | Rhizosphere microbial communities from Sorghum bicolor, Mead, Nebraska, USA - 072115-113_1 MetaG | ecosystem: Host-associated > Plants > Roots > Rhizosphere | place: USA: Nebraska... | reverse complement strand
GACGCTTCACCCTCTACTTGTCGCAATACCTGCTGGTGACCCACGATTCCAAACGCGCGCTGGACATCATGGCCGCCCTGCTCGCCTGCAACGCCATCAGTGTGATTGTGCTGCAGTATCAAATCGGCCGGTTCCTCGATCGCGAGAAGCTGCGCTACTGGATTGCCGCGGGCACCAGCCTGTTCATTCTTGGCCTGATCGGCTTCAGCCTGGCGGACAGCCTGGTGAGCTGGTGCGTGGCGATGTTCATTTTCACCCTCGGTGAAATGATCATTTACCCGGCCGAGTTTCTTTTCGTCGACACCCTGGCCCCGGAAGAACTGCGCGGCAGCTACTACGGCGCGCAAAACCTGGCGGCGCTGGGTGGCGCCCTGAGCCCGGTGATCTGCGGATACCTGCTGATGCACACCCCGGCCCCCACGATGTTCTATGCGTTGAGCGCACTGACCGCGATGGGGGGCCTCTTGTGTTTCATGAGTGGTCGTCGGATGGCTAAAGTAATCTGAGCCAGGCACTGCACGAGCGCGCAGCACATGACCCTTTCACTGCCGTTTTCAAATCGAAATGAGCCGAGTAGTGAGGCTGCATGCACTAACCTCACTGCTCGCGTCCGCTTTGGGTAACACCCCGCCATCAACCTGCCAACAACGCGATCCCTGCCCCCGCCGACACCAGGCCGAGCGCACGAACCAGTGCAGCGGCGCGCATCGGCAACCCCCGCGCCAGTGCAAAGCCAGCTGCATGCAGTGCCGATGTCGCGATCAGAAAACCGACCGCATAAGCCGCAGGGCTACTCATCTCCGGAAATTCCATGCCGTGGGCGATGCCGTGGGCCAGTCCGAAAAGGCCGGTGATGGCGAGGGCAAGCGCCACAGGTGGACGTGCCGCCACCGCGACCAGCAAGCCAAAGGCGAGCACCGATGCAGCGATGCCGGTTTCCAGATGTGCAATGGCGAACCCTTCGAACCCCAACAGGCCGCCGAGCAACATGCCGGCGACAAAGATCAGTGGCAACATCAAGCGCGCCTTGCCGGCCTGCTGCGCGGCCCAGAGACCGACCGCGAACATCGCCAACAGGTGATCCATCCCGCTCAAGGGGTGCGCCACGCCCGCCATCAAGCCTGATTCGTCATGCCCTGGATGGGCAAATGCGAACACCGGCAGCAGGCATAAGGCCGCGCCCAGAGAAAGCCGTATCGATTGAGTCAATCCCATGAAAACACTCCTGAATCCTGAAAAGGGCAAGGTGCTGGCACTTACGCCGCCAGCACCCGGCCAAGACCGGCTTAACGACGCGGCGGTTTAGGGAATGGGCCACGGGCTTGCTCGTAGGCCTGAGCCACGCGCAAGGCCAGGGCGTCCTGGAACCGTGGGGCGACGATCATCATCGCCACCGGCAAGCCATCAGCCAGACCTGTAGGAATCGAAGTCGCCGGGTGGCCCGTGAGGTCGAACGGCGCGGTGTTGGTCAGCATGTTCAGCGCGCTGTGCACGTACTCCTCGATCGGCGCATCGGCAGCGGTCAGCGGCGTCGCCACGAAGGGCATGGTTGGCATCACCAGTACATCGAAATCCTTGAACGCTTCGTCGTATTGACGAGTGAGTTCCGGCACCAGCATGCGCGCCTTGGCGTAATAGGCGCCGTGCAGATTTTTCAAGCTGTAGTGGCCGGTCAACGCCACGGCGCGGACGCTGCTGGACAACGCATCGGCGTGCTCGCGACGCTTGGCACCGAAGTAGCTCATGATGTCCGGGTCGTAATAGCCATCCACGTTCATGCCATAGCCGTTGCCCTGCAGCATCTGATACGCCGCGCCATCGGTGGCAATGACATTCCACATGTCCAGCGCCACCCCCGAATGCCAGAGCGCGCTGGCTTCGCCGACCGTCGCGCCAAGGCTTTGCAGCTGCGCGACCGCCGCCTTGACCTGAGCATCCACCTGATCCTCGGACACGCCGGGAATCGCGAAGCCTTCACGCAGCACGCCAATTCTGAGGCCCGCGACGCCCTGATCAAGCGTGGCGACACAGGCAACGGCTGGCGGGTTCTTCTGACGGGAGTCAAGGCCGTCGGCCCCGGCGATGACATCGAGCATCACGGCCACGTCACGCACGCTGTTGGCCATCGGGCCGACGTGATCGATGGTCCTTTCGATCGGGAAAGCCCCGGTGTAAGGCACCAGGCCGTAGGTCGGCTTGTGGCCGACGATGCCGCTCCAGGCCGAGGGCATGCGGATCGATCCTCCCTGGTCCCCGCCGATCGCCATGTCGACCTCCTCCAAGGCAACCAGCACAGCGCTGCCACTGGAGGAACCGCCCGCGTTGCGGGTCAGGTCCCATGGGTTTTTCACAGGACCACTGGCGGCGGTGAAGCTGGCGCCGGAGAAGCACAGGTCCTCGCAGACCGACTTGCCCACCACTGTCGCACCCGCGGCGAGCAGGCGTTTGACCACGGTTGCATCCTCTGAGGGGACATAACCGTCCAGGCTCAGCGAGCCGTTGGCCATCGGCACGCCGGCCACGGAAACGTTGTCCTTGATAACCACCGTCTTGCCGGCCAGCGGGCCTTGGGCGGCGCCTGTGATATGGGTTTTCACGTACCAGGCACCGTGCAGATTGTCAGCGTCCGGCGCCTTGCTGAATTCACGCTCCGGGGGTTGCTGCGCGATGGTTTGCGCATACAGTTTGTCGATGGCGTCGTAGGAACCGAGGGTCTCGTCAGCCAAATTGAGGAAGCATTCCATCTGACTGTCGCTCAGGTGATAGCTGTGGTCTTCGGCGGCGATTAGAAAGTCGGCTTTGCTTGGGCGTTTTACGGACATGAGGTGTTCTCCAGATATCGGTTAAGGGCTGCCCGCAATCAGGCAGCCATTGACTCGAACCCACTGCGCGGATACGCAGGTTGCGGTTCGCTCCGGAGGACTCCGTTGTCCAGGCCGGTCGCCACACGGTGATCCATACCTGCCGATCAAGGGCGTATGGCAATCCTCCGTGCAGAAGAGGGTCAGGCTCGTGGGGCCGGACGCTCAGGAACAGGCTTGTTGAAACAGTTCGTGGGCTTTCACCAATGCTTCGGCGATCTTCTCCACCGGTTCGCGTTTGGCCATCGCCTGATCGCGCAGGGCGTTGTAAGCGTCGATTTCCGACATACCCTTGGTTTCGATCAGGATGATCTTGGCCTGCTGCACCGTGCGCATCACGGCCATCCGCCCTTCCAGTCGCTTGACGTGTTTTTCGCGCTCACGGGCCTTGCGCGATTGACTCAAGGTCAGCGCCAACGCCGTGAGCAGGCCGAACGAGCGAACTGGCGACGGGATCACCGAGCAGGCGTTGAGCTGCACCAACGCCTCGACAATGATCGGGTTTTCGTAGGCGATCACCGGAATGATCGGCGATGTGCTGGCGTGTAGCAGCCAGGGTGTGTTGGTCGAAAGACTTTCGGGGGAAACGGCAAGCACGATCACGTCCACCTCGGTGTTGAGCCGCTCGGGAATCGGCCACTGCACACGCACCTGACAGCCGATGCGCTGCAGTTGCTCGATCAGATTGCGGCCATCGTCGTCATCCGGGTGCACCACCAGCACGCTGATGTCGCGCAGGTCCTTGATCCCCGCGCTGCTGTCATTGCGTTGCCGTTTCTTTGCTGCGCGCAAGGTCATAGCGGCCTCCCAGTGCCGCTCGACCAGTCGTTCAGGCGCGGCGCGATGGCGTATGGATCGGGTTTGAGGGCGTTCTGGCTTTCATAAAGAATGTCGAACTGACCCTGGGCATTGGCCCGCCCGATGCGCGAAAAAAGGTAGGTGTGATGGTTGTGCGCGTCGACCCTGACACGCCCTTGAGGCGCCTCGAATTCGAGACCGCGCATGGCTTGCAGCACGTCATCGACGTTGGTACTGCCTGCACTGAGAATCGCCTTGGCCAGCAGGTGCACCTGAAAATAAGCAGCCTCCCAGCATCGGTCGGTGACCTGCTCCTGACCGAACAGCGCACGGTATTGCGCGATGCACTGGCGGTTGATCGCAGTGTCCACCGACTGAAAATAGGTCGCTGCCGAAATGTGCCCTGCTCCCAGGTGAACCCCCATCTGCTTGATGTCGGTCTCGCTGGTGGTCAGGCTGGCGATGGGCATCACGGCCGGATCGAAACCGGCATCGGCATAGGCCTGATACAAGTGCGCCATGGTCTCGCCCACAACCGTGGAGAAAATGAACGACGGCTTGAGCTCCCTGGCCTTGACCATCAGCTTGGCGAAATCCTCGGGCCGGGCATTCTTGAGCGGCAGGTAATATTCACCCAGCTTGGTGCCACCGCGCTCATACAGAAGGTCGCTCATCAGCCGATTGGTTTCGTAGGGATAGACGTACTCGGAGCCAATCATCAACACCCGGTTGCCGAAGTTGTCGAGCATGTAATTGCCCAGTGGCACCGCGTTGTGATTGGGTGTCGCGCCGGTGTAGATGATGTTGCGCGAGTACTCGAAACCTTCGTAGTACACCGGGTACATCAACAACGCGTCGTAGCGCTCCACGATCGGCAACGCAGCCTTACGCGCAGCAGAGGTGTAGCAGCCGAAGAAGAACCGCAGGTTTTCCTCGCGGATCAACGACTCGATATGCATGGCATACAACGCGGGGGTCGAATCGGGGTTGCGGGTGACCAGTTCCAGAGGCCGCCCCCCTACGCCACCGGCTGCGTTGATCTGCTCGATCGCAAATTGCGCGCCGCGCATTGTCGAGCGCTCGGCGGCCGCCGTGACGCCAGTGTCGGAAAACAGACCGCCTATGCGGATCGCCTGGTCAACCATGCCTATCAACCTTGTTCAACGTGAGATCAGACGCCCGGCGTCCGCAAGGGCGGCGGGCCATCTGCAAAGAGTCATTGTGCAAAGAATCGGTGAGCGGTGGCCGTGGATTCAACGGCTGCTCTCAGGCGGCTTGTGCCTGAAACCGGTGCGACTGCGCTGTCGGGGCCGGCCATGCGAGGGGCCTTCCACACCTGCCGGGAACGGGCGTGTGACAAGGGACCCTGCGAGGGTAGTGCCGTGTCCTCATGCAGATTGCGGGCCACTCCCCTTCCAGCGGCCTGATCGCTGAGCCACGCATAGGGTGCGCTGACCGTCGGTAGGACAATGCTGCTCGCACAGCACCGATGAAACCTTCACGCTTTTGGTGCGCAGGCAGGCCCCTTGCGCCAAACCGGCGCAAGGCCCGTCAAGTTTGCAATAGATGCAGTGAATGCCGACCGTTGTGCCCGATGGCCCCTGATTGTGCCCTCATCGGCAATTGGCACTGCCCTTGCAGACACTCTCCCGAGACATCGCGCCGGCTGTCTGCCCTACGCCCACTTGGCAAGTAGGGAGACACTTGGCGTACGACTGGATCGGACACAGTTGTCCCGCCAGATTCGGCACAAGAAGCCTGACCTCCCGATTATTCGTTTAACCGGGACGTCGGGCTTTTTTTATTCCTGGGGAGAAATGAAATGCACAACGACAAGCGCCGTTTGATCAAGCATGCCCTATTACTGGGGGCCTTCAGCCTGTTGCCGTTTTCCCTGGCCAGCCAGGTCCAGGCGGCAGAGACCGTCAAAGTGGGGATCATCCATTCGCTCACCGGCACCATGGCCATGAGTGAGGCCTCGGTGGTGGATGCGGAAAAACTCGCCATCGACGAAATCAACGCCAGCGGCGGTGTACTGGGCAAGACCATCGAACCGATCGTCGAAGACGGCGCCAGCGATTGGCCGACCTTCGCCGAAAAAGCGCGCAAGCTCCTGGAAAACGATCACGTGGTGGTCACGTTTGGCGCCTTCACCTCGGCCTCGCGCAAAGCCGTGCTGCCGGTGTTCGAGCGTAACAAGGGCCTGCTGTACTACCCGACGTTCTACGAGGGTCTGGAGAAATCCCCGGCCATCATCTACACCGGCGCCGAAGCCTCGCAGCAGACGCTGGCCGCTGTCAGCTGGTTGATGGCCAACAAGGGCAAGAGCGTCTATCTGGTGGGCTCCGACTACATCTGGCCGCGCACCACCAACAAGCTCGCCCGCGCGTCGGTGAACAAGCAGGGCGGCTCGATCGTCGGTGAGGACTACCTGCCCCTGGGCAACATCGAGTTCTCCTCGGTGATCAACAAAATCAAGGCCGCCAAGCCCGATATCGTCCTGTCGACCATCGTCGGCGGCTCCAACGTGGCGTTCTACAAACAGCTCAAGGCCGCGGGCATCGACAGCAGTAACCAGACGCTGATGGCCCTGGCTGTCACCGAGGAAGAAGTCACCGGCATCGGCGCAGAAAACCTCACCGGTTTTCTGACCTGCATGAGCTACTTCCAGAGCCTGAAAAATCCGGTCAACGAAAAATTCGTCGCGGCATTCAAGGCCCGGTATGGCGAAAAACGCGTGGTGGGCGATCCGATGGCGGCGGCCTACACCGCGGTGTACCTGTGGAAGAAAGCCGTGGAGAAAGCCAACAGCTTCGACGTCCCGGCCGTCATCGCTGCCTCTTCGGAACTGACCCTCGATGCGCCTGAAGGCGAGATCAAGGTGCACAAGGACAACCACCACCTGTGGAAGCGTGCGCGCATTGGCACCATCAACGCCCAGGGCCAGGTCGATGTGATCTACGAGTCCGCGCCGATCGAGCCCAACCCATTCCCGAAACTGTGAAGCGAGGCCCGGCGCGAATCACCTCGCGCCAGCGGCCACCCAGGGTTCCTGAAAACGGTCCGCCCATGAGCAGCGACAGGTAGCGACGCAATGACTCTCGATATTTTGATAATGCAGGTGTTCAGCGGATTCTCGCTGTTCTCGGTGCTGGTGCTGATGGCGCTGGGACTGACCATCGCCTTCGGCCTGATGGGCGTGATCAACATGGCCCACGGCGAGCTGATGGCGATGGGGTCGTACATGACCTACGTCACATCGCTGGTGTTCCAGCGCTATTTCCCCGAGTTCATGGGCTGGTACTTCATCATCGGCATTGGTGTCGCCTTCGTGGTGACCTTTGCCTTCGGTTTCCTGCTCGAACGTTGCTTCATCCGCTTCATGTACAACCGCCCGCTGGATACCTTGCTCGCCACCTGGGGCCTGTCGCTGGTGCTGCAGCAAGTGTTTCGTCAGGTGTTCGGCCCCAAGGAAGTCAGCGTGCCGACCGTGGAGTGGCTGCAAGGCGCCTGGAAGATCAGTGAGGGACTGGAGTTGCCCCTCAACCGGATCTTCATCATAGGCCTGACGTTGGTCATTGCCGGTGCCGTGTTTCTGTTCCTGTATCGCAGCCGTTGGGGGCTGCGCATCCGCGCCGTCACCCAGAACCGCGCCATGGCCGGTGCCGCCGGGATCAACACCGCCCGCGTTGACGCCGTCACATTCGCTCTGAGTTGCGGCCTCGCGGGGATTGCCGGCAGCTCGTTCACCATGCTCGCCTCTACAGGCCCCGTAAGCGGTCAGCAGTACCTGGTGGACACGTTCATCGTCGTGGTGTTCGGCGGCGTCGAAAGCCTGCTAGGGACTTTTCTTTCCGCCTTTGCCATCGGCCAGACGCAGATCTCGCTGGAGTACCTGACCACTGGTTCCATGGCCAAGGCGATCACCCTGATGGTGGTGATTGTGTTGCTGTTCTTCCGCCCCAACGGCCTGTTTGCCGCGAAAGTGAGACGCTGAGATGAATGACATGACTGAAAAGCCGCTTATCCGGCCACAGGCGCCCTCCCGTGGATCGCGCATACTCAGCGCGGGCTGGTTGCCCCTGATCGAACGACATGGCCTGGTCTGGCTGTCGATCCTGTTGCTGGTCATTTTGCCGTTGAGCCTGGGGGATTTTCGCCTGGGGCTGGCGGGCAAATACCTGAGCCTGGCGTTCTGTGCACTGGGCATGGTGCTGATCTGGGGCTACGGCGGGATTCTCAGCCTGGGCCAGGGCATCTTCTTCGGCCTGGGCAGTTACATGATGGCCATGTACCTGAAGCTGGAAGCGACCGCCACTGATGAAGCGGCCAGCGCCTTGGCCGCTTTCTATGGCTCGGCCCTGCCCGACTTCATGATCTGGAACAGCGTCGATACCTTGCCCTGGTGGTGGAAACCGTTCGAATCGGCGACCTTCACCATCGCCGCGATCCTGATCATCCCGACCCTGCTGGCGTTTGCGTTCAGCTACGCGTACTTCAAAAAGCGTGTGGGCGGCGTGTACTTCTCGATCATCACCCTGTCCCTGGCGGCGATCATGTCGATCATGATCATCGGCCAGCAAGGCTACACCGGCGGCGTCAACGGCCTGACCGACTTCAAGACCGCCTTCGGCCTGAGCCTGCAAGCCCCGCAAACGCCCTGGATCCTGTACCTCATCACCACCCTGCTGTTGCTTGGCTGCGTGGCGCTGTGTGGGTTCATTCTGCGCAGCCGGCTGGGCAAAGTGGTGGTCGCCATTCGCGACCGGGAAGACCGGGTGCGCTTTTCCGGCTACAACACGGCTCTGTTCAAGGCGTTCATCTTCGCCGTCGCGGCACTGATTTCGGCCCTGGGCGGGGTGATGTTCACACTCCAGGTCGGCCTCGCCTCCCCTTCCCTGGTGGGCATTATCCCGTCCACCGAAATCGTCATCTACGCAGCCTTGGGCGGGCGTCTGTCACTGGTGGGCGCGGTTTACGGCACGCTGCTGATCGGCGTGGCGAAGACCTACCTGTCGGAAAACTTCGTCAACTTCTGGCAGTACTTCATCGGCTTTCTGTTCATGGCCGTGGTGCTGTTCCTGCCGTCGGGGCTGGCCGGGCTCCTGCAACGCCTAAGCAACAAGGAGGTGCAGTCGTGAGCGCGATGATACTGAGTATCGAAGACCTGACCGTGTCATTCGATGGCTTCAAAGCCGTGGACAGCCTCAACTTCTACGTCGAGGAAAATCAGGTGCATGTGGTTATCGGCCCCAACGGCGCCGGCAAGACCACGCTGCTGGACATGATCTGCGGCAAGACCCGCCCCAGTGCCGGGAGCATCCGGTTCAAGGATCTGCAACTGGCCAACATGATCGAGTACCAGATCACTCGCGCCGGGGTCGGTCGCAAATTCCAGAACCCCTCGGTGTACGAAGACCTGACCGTGCGCGAGAACCTGGACATCTCCTCACCGGACAAGCGCGGCATCTTCAACTGCCTGTTCGCCCGCAAGGACAAGGCCTTGCAGGCTGAAATCGAACACATCGCCGAGATGATCTTTCTGCACGACCAACTGGGCCGCAAGGCCGGGCTGCTGTCCCACGGCCAGAAGCAATGGCTGGAAATCGGCATGTTGCTGATGCAACGCCCCGAGCTGCTGTTGCTCGATGAGCCGGTGGCGGGTATGAGCGCGGGCGAACGGGAAAAAACCGCAGGCTTGCTCAAACAGATCGCCAAGGGCCGCGCCATGGTCATCATCGAGCACGACATGGAATTCGTGAAATCGGTGGCCGACAAAGTCACCGTTCTGCATCAGGGCAAGACCCTGGCCTACGGCTCGATGGATCAGGTGCAAAACGATCCTCGCGTCATCGACGTCTACCTGGGGCACTGAGCATGCTGACCGTCAATAACCTCAACGTGTATTACGGCGACAGCCACGTGCTGCGCAATCTGGACCTGAATCTGGCGCCCGCCGAATCCCTGGCGATCATGGGACGCAATGGCATGGGCAAGACCACCCTGCTCAAGAGCCTGGTGGGCATGCTCCCCGCGCGCAGTGGCAGCATCAAACTGGCGGGCGAAGAACTGACCGGGCGCAAGAGTTACGACCGGGTCGCGGCAGGCGTCGGCTTTGTGCCCCAGGGCCGGATGATTTTTCCTTACCTAAGCGTCGAAGAGAACATTCTGACCGGCATGCAGAGCGCACCGGCCGCGCCGATCCCCGACTACATCTACGAGTATTTCCCGGTCTTGTTCGAGATGCGCCGACGCAAGGGCGGCAACCTGTCCGGTGGCCAGCAGCAACAGCTCGCCATCGCCCGCGCGCTGGTTTCCAACCCCAAGGTGCTGATCCTCGACGAGCCCACCGAGGGCATCCAGCCGTCGATCATCAAGGACATCGCCCGGGCCCTGAACCTGCTGAAAAAAGAGCGTGGGTTTTCCTTGATCGTCTCCGAGCAGGTGCTGTCGTTCGCCATGGCGGTGGCCGACCGTTACCTGATCATCGAGAAAGGCGAGTTCGTTCACAGCGAGGTCCGTGAAACCATGGACCGCGAGCGCATCCTGCGCTACCTGACCATCTGATTCGGCACTGGAGACCACGCCATGTTGATACTCGATCGCATCGTCGGCCAGGCCAGCGACCCTGCTCTCGCCGAGCGGCTGCACGACCTGGACCACAACGGCCAGGTCGAAACCCTGAGCCTTTCGGCCAGCGACATCCAGCGTCATCGCCTGCGCCTGGCCAGTGACCGTGGCACTGACTGCGCCATTCGTCTTGAGCGCCATCAACAGTTGCGCAACGGCTCGGTGCTGATGCTCGACGGTGAGCGCGCCATCGTCGTGCAGATGCTGGACCAGCAGTACCTGACGCTGCGCCCTCGCGATGCTGGCGCAGCGCTGGAACTGGGGTATTTCGCAGGGAACATGCACTGGAAAGTGCGTTTCGCCGGTGATCAGCTACAGATCCCGCTACATGGCCCGCAAGCGGACTACCTGGAGCGCCTGGCACCGATGTTGGCCGACGGCCGGGTGTCGTGTTCATGAGTCCGCTACACAGCAGTCTGTTGGCGTTGCAACAGGCCGACAGCTTTTTCCCAGGGGGTGCGGTGGCCTGGTCATGGGGGTTGGAGACGCTGGTGGCCGATGGTCGTCTGGGCGCAGAGATCTCGGCCCCTCGTCGCCAACGGGGCGTGCATCGGGATCGCAGTGTTCAGGTCAGCGGATTCGTCGAGGGACAGCTGCGTCACCGATGGGCCGGTTTCGACCGGGCGTTCCTGTCCGCAGCCTGGTACGCGGCCACCGACACTCAGGGGTTATGTGCGCTGGATGCACAGGTCGAAGCCTTGACCCTGGCCGAGGAACTGCGCCTGGGCTCGCGCCGTGTGGGTCAGTCACTGCTGGGTGTGCATGTAGCCATGGGTACACCAGGCGCCGAGGCCTACCAGCAGTGTGTACTGGCGGGCGACGCACCGGGGCATCTGGCCGTGGTGCAAGGGTTGCTCTGGCAACGCCTGGGCATGGACCACGACCACTGCCAACTCGCCGCCGCTCACGGGCTGTGCACGGGGCTGGTCAGTGCCGCCGTACGCCTGGGCGTCATGGGTCATCTGGATGCGCAAAGGGTGCTGACCACTATCCAGCCTCTGCTGCTGGATATCCTCACCTGGCCCGTGCCCGCGCTTGAAGACGCCTGCGGTTTTACCCCCATGGCAGAGATCGCCGTGATGCGCCACGAAACCCAGGAACTCCGACTTTTTGCCAATTGAGGCGATGGGCTCTGTGCCTGCCGTCAACACAGGAGCTTGAACATGCTGCTGACCCCGACAGAACTCGAACGGCTGACGCTGTACACCGCCGCCGAGCTATCGCGCAAACGCCGCGCCAAGGGCCTGCGCCTGAACTTTCCGGAAGCCAGCGCCCTGATCGCCGACGAGATTCTCGAAGGCGCGCGTGAAGGCCGTAGCGTCGCCGAGCTGATCGGCTTCGGCTCGACCCTCCTTACCACCGACGACGTGATGCCCGGTGTCGCCGACCTGCTGCCGGTGCTGCAAGTGGAAGGTACGTTTCCCGACGGCACCAAGCTGGTCACCGTGCACCAGCCGATCCGCCCCGGTCGACTGGCGCTGGCGATCATGCCGACGCCGGGCGAGATCATCTCGCCAGAGGGCGACATTCAGCTGAGCAGCGGCCGGCCCACAGCCACCCTGCGCGCGATCAATACCGGCGATCGCCCGGTGCAGATTGGCAGCCACTATCACTTTTTCGAGGTCAACAAAGCGCTGGATTTCCCCAGGGAAATCGCCTTCGGCATGCATCTGGATATCCCGGCCGGGACTGCCGTGCGTTTCGAGCCCGGCGAGTTGCGCGAGGTGCAACTGGTGCAGTTTGGCGGCAGCGGCGACATCCACGGCTTCAGCGGCCTGACCAATGGCAACCTGCACGATCCGGCCTGCAAGGCCGCAGCGCTGGACCGCGCGCGTGCTCAACACTTCAAGGGGGCCTGAACCATGGCAACGATGACTCGCAAGGAATACGCCGCGATGTACGGCCCCACCGTTGGCGATGCCGTGCGTCTGGGCGACACCTCGCTGCTGGCCGAGGTCGAGTTCGATCACTCGGTGCCGGGCGACGAATGCCTGCACGGCGGCGGCAAGACCCTGCGCGATGGCATGGGCCTGATGCCGGGTCACGACAGCGACGACGGGGCACTGGACATGCTGATCTGCAATGCGCTGATCATCGATCCGGTGATCGGCATCGTCAAAGGCGACATCGGCATCAAGGACGGCAAGATCGTCGCCATCGGCAAGGCCGGCAATCCGCAGGTCATGGACGGCGTGCACCCGCAACTGATCTGCGGCGTGGCGACCACAGTGCGCGACGCCGAAGGTCTGATCGTCACCCCCGGCGGCATCGATGTGCATGTGCATTTCGACTCGGCGCAACTGTGCGAACACGCCCTGGCGGCAGGGCTGACTACCCTGATCGGCGGTTCGCTGGGCCCGATCACGGTGGGCATCGACTGCGGCGGGGAATGGAACGTGGGCAAGATGCTGCAAGCCTGCGAAGCGTGGCCGATCAACTTCGGTTTTCTGGGACGCGGCAATTCCAGCAAACCCGAATCGTTGCTCGGGCAACTGCGCGGTGGCTGCCTGGGATTGAAGATCCACGAAGACTGGGGCGCGATGCCGGCAGTGATCGACACCTGCCTGAAGGTCGCCGACGAATACGATTTCCAGGTGCAGCTGCACACCGACACCCTCAATGAATCAGGGTTTCTGGAAGACACCCTGGCGGCCATCGGCGATCGCACCATTCACATGTATCACACCGAGGGTGCGGGGGGTGGGCATGCGCCAGATATCATCAGCGTGGCCGGCAAGGCCAACTGCATCCCCTCCTCCACCAACCCGACCAACCCCTACACCGTGAACACGTTCGACGAGCACCTGGACATGATCATGGTTTGTCATCACCTCAATCCCGATGTGCCGGAAGACGTCGCCTTCGCCGAATCGCGGGTGCGCCCGCAAACCATCGCCGCCGAGGACATCCTGCATGACACCGGGGCGATCTCGATCCTCGGCTCGGACAGCCAGGGCATGGGCCGGATCAATGAAGTCATCTGCCGCACCTGGCAACTGGCCTCGAAGATGAAGGACCAGCGCGGCCGCCTGCCTGAAGAAAGCACCGTGCTGGGCGACAACGAACGGATCAAACGCTACATCGCCAAGTACACCATCAACGCGGCACGGGTGTTCGGCATCGACCGCTACATTGGCTCGCTGGAGCCGGGCAAGATCGCCGATCTGGTGCTATGGCGCCCGGCGTTCTTCGGGATCAAGCCGGAACTGGTGGTCAAGGGTGGTTTCATCGTGCATGGCGTGATGGGGGATTCGGCCGCATCGCTCTATACCTGCGAGCCATTGGTGATGCGCCCTCAGTGGGGTGCGTTCGGTGAGGCCAAACAGGCTCTGTCGGTGAATTTCGTCAATCGTCTGGCCGTGGAGTCCGACACGGCAGCGAAACTGGGCCTCAAAAAAGCCCTGCTGCCTGCCATCGGCACCCGCACCTTGCGCAAATCCGACATGTTGCACAACGACGCCTGTCCCGACATTCGTGTCGATCCGCAGACATTCGACGTATACGCCGATGGCGAACGCCTGACCTGTGAGCCGGTCAGCGAAGTCCCGCTGGCCCAGCGCTACATGCTGCGCTGAACCCTAAGGTACAAGGAGCCCGATGATGAATACCCGACTCGATGCACAACCGCTCGCCGAGCCGGTCCCCCATCCCGGTGCTGCACGGGTGGGGATCGGGGGGCCGGTCGGTTCGGGCAAGACCCGCCTGCTGGAACAACTGATCCCGCGTTTTATTGCCCGCGGCACGGAGCTTGCGGTGATCACCAACGACCTGGCGACCCGCGAGGATGCCGAGCGAGTCAGACGCAGCGGCCTGATCGACCCGGAGCGAGTACGCGCGGTGGAAACCGGCGCATGCCCGCACACGGCGATCCGCGAAGACCCGACGCTGAACCTGCAGATGGCGGACGAGCTCGAAGCGCGTTTCCAGCGCCTGGACCTGATCCTGATCGAATCCGGCGGCGACAACCTGGCGTCGACCTTTTCCCTGGACCTGGTGGATTACTGGATCTTCGTCATCGACGTTGCAGGGGGCGACGACATTCCGCGAAAACGAGGGCCGGGAGTTCTGAGTTGCGACCTGCTCGTCGTCAACAAGTACGATCTTGCGCCCTACGTCGGGGTCGATCTGGCACGCATGCGTCGTGAATCCGCCGAGGCCCGCGGCGCAAAGCCGGTGCTGTTCACCAACTGCGCCACGGGCGCAGGCGTCGATGCGGTGGTCGACGCCATCAGCCGCGCCGTGCTGTTCGATTGCCCATGAACGCGCCTCAGACGCTGTTTCGTCCCTTGACCGAATCCGTCGAGCCACAGGCGCGAATTACTTTCAGCCAAACCCCGAATGGCGACAGCTACATTTCTGCGCAGCAGGTGGGCTACCCGTTTCATCTGGGACGTACGCTCAAACTGCCCGACGACCCGCCAGGCATGGCAGCGGTATACCTGCAGTCCTGTTCGGGTGGCATCTTCGCGGGGGAACACCTGCACGTGCAGGTGCGGGCTGAACCCGGTAGCCAGGCACACGTCAGCACCGGTGCGGCCACCGTCGCACACAGCATGCTCGAACAGCCAGCGCAGCAGGTGGTCAGCCTGGAAGCCAAGAGCGGCGCCTTGCTCGAATACCTGCCAATGGCGACGATCCTGTTTCCCCACGCCAGGCTGCACAGCCGGGTCGAGGTGGTCCTGCACCCCGCGGCCAGGGTGATGCTTTGCGATGCGTTCTGCCTGCATGCGCCTGAAGGCAACACAGGGGTATTCGACGCTTATCGCGCCGACCTGCAAGTGCGCAGCCCCAACGGCCGGCTGTTGGCAGGTGATCGCCTGGCGCTGACCGGAGAGGACATGCGCCGTCGATTACCAGGGGTCAGCGAAGGCATGCAGGCGCTGGCGACCTTCATGCTGGTGGGACATGACCTACCGGTCGACGCCCTTAAGCAACGCCTGCCCGATACCCTGAGCAGCCTGCCCGACAGCTACGTGGGCGTCAGCGCGCTGCCCAACGATTGCGGGGTCAGCTTGCGCCTCATGACCCTCGATGCAGTGGCATTGCGCACGGGGCTGCACTGCGCCTGGTCCTGCGCCCGTGAACAACTGTTCGGCGCTGCACCAAGGCCGCGACGCAAATGATCGCATCGAAGCCCCTCGTTGGGTGCCGAGGGTTCCAGCCCTGACAGAGGTGCCGGGAGAGAGACCCGATGCAGCGTGATTCGCAGTGTTCTCGGTCATCGTTTGCGGTCCTTTGCGCCACGAAATCGGCGATGCGGTTGAAGACAATGGAAACTACTGGTCACGCCAGGAACGCTTGTCTCGCAAGAAGCGCGCAGGCCGATATGCAGGGCGAGTTGTCATACAAGAGGAGCATCGAAAGTCCCCATACTGTGGAGTTCTGGCACAAAGAAAATTGGGGAGTCCCATAGCTGCAGAACGCCGTTACGTATCCAGGTTCTGCGTCAGGTAATCCATCAGATGGAGCGGGCTCCGGTTGTCTATCACCTTGTAGATCAGATCGCGTTTGCTGCGCGGTAACTTCTTGACCACGCTCTTCGCCGAAGTCCTGACGGCTTCGCCTGCTCCATGGATACGTGCCGCGAGCATTAAATAGCTGGATGAGGCCGTGAAACTGCCCCTGCTGTGGTGACCAATGAGTTAAATGACTCTTATCCTGAAACTGCAACCGACCTATGCCACACACCGTCATCCATTCGCTGGCGCTGCCATGCAACACTTGAATGATCGCGCGATTTTAGATTGCCTTGGCCATCTATGAGTGCTAATTTTGCTCTTGCCGCGAGGAATCGAGGCATCCCTGAATCACTCGCTATTTGGTTGCTCTCTGGGCCGCCCTGGTTTTTATGTTGTACTTTGGCAGGGCGGTTTTTTTAAGACAGACGCGACCCGATTGCGTCTCCCAAGCTCCATCAGTGATCACCTATTTCAATGCATCTCGACATCAGGCGAATTCGCTTCTGCTCTGAGCATTCAGGAGAATGGATATAGCTATGTCAGTTTTGGTTGCGCGCCGGGGTCGGCAATTCGGCAATAGAGCTATCTACTGAGACGTGGAGGCTTTATGAAGATTCTCGACGGATTCATTTTGACAAGGCACTACGATAAAAACGTCGGCGCCAGCGAGCTGATCGCTAACGGCATCGTCGAACTCGTAAGCGCACCAGGCGTTGGAGTCGAACGCATCAAAGCCGATGCTGCCGTGCTCAATGATCACAGCCGATTGCCAACCGATCCCGCTGTCTATGCCATGGCTACGGCTCAATGAAGGGTTGGGCGATGATGTGGCGATGGGAGAACACGCTTTGAAGTCTAAGGCGCGGCGGGCGACTGCGAGCGTTCCGACCTCTCTCTTTCATGATCTTTGGCATTGAATGAAATTTTCGAAGCCGCAGCATTCGCGGGATTGTTAGCGTTGCTACCGAACTCGGTGACGACATTTCTTAACTCAAGCTCTGACGTATTCGTGGGGTCGGCACCATTGAAAATAGCGACGAGCAACAGCGTAGTCAACACGATCATTAGCGCTATCACGATTCTTCTAGCTATCAGGATACCTTTGGAAATGCGAGGCCTGTCCCCTCTATCCTCAACACTGCTGTAATTATTCATTCATCTTCCAACAGCACTCACCCGATTAACACGCAATGCGTATACGAGTTAATAATCCCTGATTAGCTGTCGCTCCTACTTGTACATTAAGAATCAAAGCTACAAATGGTGAACTCAAGCTCAATAACAACCTATTCGCATCTAAAAACTCCCGACGTCTATCAGTCGTGCGGCCCCCCGGCCCCCGCATTGCATTTGAGGCCGCAGATTGATTGATATCATAGGTTAGCATCAATAAAAGCGGACAGTTGGGACTTTGATAGCGCCCCCACTTTGGTGTCCGCAACTTTACCATCTCTGAATAACATCAGAGTTGGGACGCCACGAATCCCCTGTTTTTCTGCAACTTCTCTGTTTGCATCTACGTCGATCTTAGCAATCAGCACTCTGCCGTCGTAACTATCAGCGATTTCATCAAGAACCGGAGCGATCATTTTGCATGGCCCGCACCAATCCGCGCTGTAATCGACTAAAACCAGCCCGTTTGCCTTTAATACATCGGCTTCAAAGCTCGCGTCAGTGACATGTTTGATTTTTTCATTGCTCATTTCAGAATTCCTCGAATCATGATCGATGTAAGGTGTGTTCGATTTTCAACGCTAGACCGCTGAATGGCTGGATGTCGGCCGTCGCATAGACCGCAGCTACAAGATCCGTCCTACGTCACGAATAGTCTCATTGAGACCACCAGCGGCGGTGAGCGACCTCAATTTAGCGCCTCATAGATGATGAAGTCAATCTAAATTGTGAATCTTTCGAGCAACGCCATAAACTGCTAGATGGGAGCTGTTAACCGCTCCCTCCCACCGATTGTCACGAAGAAACGAGCGTCTCCTTGCTTATGGAGCTTCAAAGCCAACGTTGTCACTGGGTGCCCTCGCAAGCATCTGCCCGGCAGGGTACGCGACTAGCAAGACGAACAAGAAAGCCTTGGGCTTCGATTGAACTGAATACCTTCTTGGCTTGGCGGTGCAAGCAGGCTGAATATCTTGCCTGCCAGGAGATTTTCAACATTGCCCATTAAAAACCTGTGGTTTATCCCACTCAATCATGACGATGCTCATTATTACTCTCAGAGAAAGAAGAGCGCTTTTCGCGCCCAAAGCAAAATTTTTGTAGATTCAGAGACTAATGAAACGAGTAACAAGACAGCTTCTTGAGAATAACTCATCACTCTGAGTGATTAGTTTTTTTCAGTATAAAAGCAGTTAAATTTATTCTTAATACGAATTATCCATCATGCTAATTTTCTTGCCCTACGACGTTGATTAGCTGGTATAAATGTGCAACATCTGCGATTGATCGTAAGATATCGTTTCATCCGAGCGAGAGACGACTCCTCCGGCAGAGTCATAACTAAAGCCTTTTGGTTGACATGGTGAATAGGCATTGCCTCAGGCTTCGAATGCCTCTTGACCAGTATGGTATCTGAAGAATGCTTAGATTTGAAAACGTGACGAAACATCACGCAGGCAAAAGTGCGCCTGCAGTAAGTGGTTTGAACCTCCTTGTCGAAG
>Ga0182007_10000743_pt1 | contig 18440 bp, 20 predicted proteins | sample Sormic07211113_1_FD_123023 | JGI IMG/M metagenome (GOLD analysis project Ga0182007, IMG submission 123023) | Rhizosphere microbial communities from Sorghum bicolor, Mead, Nebraska, USA - 072115-113_1 MetaG | ecosystem: Host-associated > Plants > Roots > Rhizosphere | place: USA: Nebraska... | reverse complement strand
TCACGGACACCGCTGCGATGTTGCCGCGGTGTTAAGGAGGTGCGACGTGCTGCCAGTACGGGGACGAAACGGCCGAGCCGCCAGGCCTGCGCGCCTCCTGGGCACCCGCACCGCGTGGACGCCCGTAGGGGACGGCGAGTTCTTCTGCCCGGGCTGCGGAGGCGACCGCAACTACCAGCGGCTGACCGGTCGCCGCCGCTTCACCCTCCTTGGCGTCCCGGTCCTGCCGCGCGGCGAGACCGGCCCCGTCGTCGAGTGCGCCGCCTGCCGCCGTCACTTCGGCACCGACGCCCTGGACCACCCCACCACCACCCGCTTCTCCGCGATGCTGCGCGACGCCGTCCACACGGTCGCCCTGGCGGTCCTCGCCGCGGGCGGCACCTGTTCCCGTACGTCGCTGGAGACCGCCGCGACCATGGTCCGCGCGGCCGGCTTCGACGACTGCACGGAGGACCAGCTGGAGGCGCTGGTCGAGGCGCTGGCCGCCGACACCGGCCGGGTCTATGGCCAGTCCTGCGGGGCCGGACTGGCCATAGAGCTGCACGAGGCCCTCGACCCCCTCGCCCCGCACCTCGCGCCCGTCGGCCGCGAATCGATCCTTCTGCAGGGCGCCCGCATCGCCCTCGCCGACGGCCCGTACACCCCCGCCGAACGGGACGTCCTGAGCACGGTCGGCGCCGCCCTGACGATCTGCGCGGACGACGTGACCAGGCTGCTGGCGGCGGCACGCACACCGTCCTGATACTCCTCCGGAAGTAACGCGCCACCGGGGACACCCCTGGCGGTAACCCCCACCTCGCCCCCGGGCCCGACGCGCCCGCCCCCTCCCGCCGGAAGTCTGGAACCGACCAGACACCCGACCGGAGGGAGGCCCGTCCATGGGGGCCGCGAGGACGACGACGACCGTACGGCGGAGGCGTGCCGTGCCCTGGGTGGTGCTCGGGGTGTGGCTGGCCGCGCTGGTGCTCGCCGGGCCGCCGGCCGGGAAGTTCTCCGGCATCCAGCAGAACAGGTCCGTCGACTATCTGCCCGCCGGCGCCGACTCCACCCGAGTGGCCCGGATCCAGGCCCGGTTTCCGGGCGGCGAGCCTCTCGGACCTGGTGGAGACGGCCCGGCTCGCGGGAGCGCGGGTCGAGCAGACGATACGGGTGCGGCAGGCCCCGCCGGCCGTGGGCGCGGCCGCCTACCGGATCGTGCAGGAGGCGCTGACGAACGCCGTACGGCACGCGGGCCCCGAACCCGCCGTACACGTCGGGCTCCACGAGGAGCAGGGCGCCCTGCGGCTGTCCGTCACCGACGACGGCACCGGGCCCACCCCCGGTGACACCCCCGGCTTCGGGCTCGTCGAAGACCCACGTCAGCAGGATCCTGGGCAAGCTGGGAGCCCGGGACCGGGCGCAGCTGGTCATGGTGGCCTACGAGTCCGGTCTGGTGACTCCGGGAACCATGGACGCGTGACCCTGCTGAGCACCGCCCTCCTGAGCCCCGTCCTCCTCGTCACCCTCGCGCTCCTCACCCCCCACGCCACGGCGACGCGCACCTCCGCCGCCACCGGCTGCACGTCCTCCGTGCCGTACGTCTCGGGCGAGGGCGGCTACGACACCTACCGCATCCCGGCGACCGTGACGACCCGGCGGGGCACGGTACTGGCCTTCGCCGAGGGGCGGTACGACGGCGCAGCCGACTCCGGGCACATCGACGTCGTGCTGAGACGGTCGCAGGACGGCGGGTGCACCTGGGGTCCGTCGCGGGTGGTGGCCGCGGGGGACGGGAACACCCGGGGCAATCCGGCGCCGGTGGTCGACCCGCGCACCGGCGCGATCGTCCTGGTGACGTCCTGCAACAGCGGAGCCGTCACCGAGGCGCAGATCATGCGGGGCGAGGTGACACCGGAGCGGGGCCGACGGGTGTTCGTGCAGCACAGCCTGGACGACGGGCGGCACTTCACGGCGCCGCGCGACATCACGGCCCAGGTGAAACGCCCGGAGTGGCGGTGGTACGCGACCGGCCCGGGGCACGCGCTCGCGCTGACCCACGGCCCGCACGCGGGACGGCTGGTGGTCCCGGCCGACCACTCCGCCGCCCCGCCGGCCGGCTCCTCCGACACCGGGCAGGAGGCCAAGTACTACGGCGGGCACGCGATCTACAGCGACGACGGCGGACAGAGCTGGCACATCGGCTTCGTGGACGGCTCCCACGACGGCGAGGACAACGCCAACGAGTCCACCGCCGCCGAACTCCCCGACGGCCGCCTCTACTTCGGCGCACGCGACCAGAACGGCACGAGCGCCGGCAACCGGCTGGACACCTACTCCGGCGACGGGGGCCGGACCCTGGAGCGGCCGTACGCCGTCCAGCCGACCCTGGACGACGTCCCGGTGGTCGAGGGCAGCGTCCTCCAACTCCCGGGGCCGGACGGCCCGTTGCTGTTCTCCGGTCCGTCCGTGCCGAACGCCCGCCGGTCGATGGCGATCTGGCGCAGTACGGACGCGGGGGAGACCTTCACCAAGGCCCTGACCCTGTCCACGCGCAAGGCCGCCTACTCCGACCTGACGCAGGTGGACGGGGACACCGTCGGCGTCCTGTACGAGACCGGGGACTCGGGGACGTACGACACCATCGAGTTCCGGCGCCTGCCGATCGACGGCCTTCCGGACGGCCTTCCGGACGACATCTAGAGCGGTCAGGCGGCTAGAGCAGTCCGGCGGCGGCGAGGAACTTGCCCACCCGCTGCACCTCACCCGGGGACAGGGGGACCTGGGGCTCCGCCGTCGCCGGGCAGTCGATCACCCCGCGCAGGTGCAGCGCCGCCTTGAACGCCCCCAGCGCCGACGACCCGCTCCCCATCCGCGCCGGATCCCCGACCCGGACCATGCCGAACAGCGCGCACAGCCGCTCCTGTTCGGCCCGCGCCCGGTCCAGGTCGCCGGCCCGGCACAGTCGGACGAGGCGGACGTAGCCGTCCGGGTCGACGTTGGCGAGACCGGGGACGGCTCCGTCGGCGCCGAGTGCGAGCGCGGAGTCCACGATCAGTTCCGAGCCGGTCAGCACAGTGAAACCGGGGTGGTTGCGGGTGCCGGTGACGATCTCACGGAAGGCGGCCAGGTCTCCGCTGGAATCCTTGAGGCCCGCGAGCACCCCCTCGGCGGCCAGCTCATCACCGAGTTCGGGACCTGCGCCTACGTCGGTGCCCCCGAGGCCGGCGGGATGGCCTGGAACGTCGTCGACTACGGCAAGGGCGAGATCAAGGGCCACCTCGTCCGCAGCGAACACACCCAAGCCGCCTTTCTGGCAGACCAGTTGGCGGTCTTCGAGGCCATGGGCCTGTACGCCGCGATGGCCTTCGAGTTCGTCACCCCCGACGCCCCGCACCGCGCCGACGACCCGCGCAAGGACCTCGACATGGCGAGCTACAGCGTCACCAGAACCATCAAGGACCGCCCAGACGACCCCCGTTCAGACTGGCACTGGGAGCCGAAGAAGGCGTTCCACGCCCTGGCACGCGAGTACGGCCGCCGCGCTCACGCGCAGTAGACGCCGTGGGCGGGCCGCTCGCCGGTGGCCGGTCGCCAGGAAACGGGACACGAGCGGGGCGCCGCACGGGGTGCGGTTGGCGAGACGGGCAGCGGAGGCCGGCGGCGGTCAGGGCTGTGCTCTTCGTGATCTTCTTCATGACCACGAGCCTCCCTGACCGCCTGCGGGCTTCGCATCCGGTCAACTGCCTTGTTCCTACCGGGGTTTACCCCCGGCGTCCCAGAACCGGCCTCCGCCTCCCGCTCACAACCCCAGTGTCATCACCAAACGGTCTTCCCCGGGCCCGAGATAGTCCTTGCGGACACCCGCCTCGACCTCGAAACCCAGCGACCGGTACAGGGAGATCGCCGCCGCGTTCGTCGGTTCCACGGTCAGATGGACCCGGTGGACGCCCTCCGTGCGCACCCGGCGCAGCGCCTCGACCATCAGCCGTCGGCCGAGGCCGAGTCCGCGCAGGTCGGGGGTGACGGCGAGGCTCATGCCCCAACACACGTACCGGTCCGACGTGGTGACGAAGAGGACGTAGCCGTGCAGGTTCTCGCCGTCGTCCAGGACGAGGAAGCGGTCACCGTGGACGTCGTAGAGCTGCCGGAGTACGAAGTAGGGATACGGCTCCGCGGGGAAGGTCTCGCGGTCGATGCGATGGAGCTCGGGCAGATCGGCCTCGACGACGCCCCTCACCGTCAGTGGGCGATCGGAGGGGCCGACCATGGAAGGAAAACGTTTCTCTGGAAGAGCCGTCATACCGCCCCCTGCGGGTTGGGAGTCAAGGGCACGTTGACACCCGTACGAGTGGTACGGGCGAGACGTCTGGTGTCTGCCTTTCTGGTGTGTTCAGCAGAGTTCCGACCATCTTGAGCCGGACAATCCGGCCCTTCAAGGCCGGATCAGGTCGCACGAATGCATTCGCCACGATGCGCCCCCAGTGCGCCCCGGTGGCCGTCCGCGCCCGGCGTAATCGGTCCGCAACATTGACCTGAGGGGGATCCGGAGGGCCTCCGGTGTTGGTACCGTAGGTAAATGACCTTGAGATCGTCGGGGGATGTGTCGGGGGTGTCCAGGTGAAGAATGCGGACGCGCCCTGGAGTGCATTCGATCCGATCGCCTACGTTGATCACAACTACCGCGTCTTACAGGCAGAGGACGCGGAGATCCTGAATATCGTTCGGGATCATTTCGGCGGTCATTTCCGGAAGCAGGGCTTCGAGCCGGTTTACGGCATCGACGTCGGCGCCGGGGCGAATCTCTATCCCGCGCTCTCCATGATGCCGTGGTGCGACGAGATCACCCTCTTCGAGCACTCGTCGTCGAACGTGGAGTACCTCAGGAGCCAGGTCGACTCCTACGACGGCACCTGGGACAAGTTCTGGGCCGCCCTGTGCGAGCACGAGGCCTACGACTCCCTCGACCTCGACCCCCGCGAGCGGTTCCGCAAGGTCGTCAAGGTCGAGCAGGGCAACATCTTCGATCTGGCGTCCCTCGGCGGGCCGTGGTCGGTCGGGACCATGTTCTTCGTCGCCGAGTCGATGACCGCCTCTCACCAGGAGTTCGACCTGGGCGTCGGGTGCTTCATGCGCGCGCTGGCCCCCGGGGCCCCCTTCGTCGCCGCCTTCATGGAGCATTCGCAGGGCTATCACGTCGGGGAACAGTTCTTTCCGGCCTGTGACGTGGGAGAATCCGAAGTGCGCGCCAGCCTCGAACCGTTTGCCGGTGACGTCGAGGTGGAGCGGCTCAAGTCCGCGGCAGGTGTGCGCGACGGGTATTCGGGAATGATCCTTGCCTACGGATGGCGACACAACACGGACGCGGACATTCCGACCGCCTGAGTCTTCACAAAACGAAGAGGGACATTCCTCAAGTGACGGCAGTGCGGCCTGTGTGAGGGGCATGGGATGCAGATCAAGCCACGCCAGCATCTGCTGGACATCTGGCAGGCCCTCGCCCGCCACTCCTTCAAGGGGGAGCAGTGGGCCTGGGGAGAGTGGGGCGGCAAGAGCAGCGTCGCAGACGCCGAGCGGCTGCTCTGCCTCCTGTACCCGGCCACGGAGATCCCGGCGTTTCGGCTGGACGACCCGGACACCACCCAGGGCGACGTCCAGCAGGCCCTGCGGAAGGCCGGCGGGCGGCTCGACCTGCCGGCCAACCTCGTCAAGGCCGCCGCGGAGTTCATGACCACCCACACCGGCGAGGACAAGAGGCCCACCTTCGCCGGGGGTTACTACTTCGGCTCCGCCGACAAGGACACGGACGTCACCGAGGAACAGCGCCAACTCGGCGTGGTCGACTCCTTCTCCATGTCGATCACGTTATGCCTGGCCACCCTCGGCTTCCTCAAGGTCTACGAGACCCGGACCAGACGCACCGACATCCAGGAGACCATCGCCGAGCTGAAGACGGCCACCAGCAACCGGCTCACCGCCGCCATGGTGAGCCTGCTGCGCTCCTTCACCGTCAACGCCTTCGACACCGACTCCCAGCAGGGCCGCAACCTGTGTGAACTCCTCGGCCAGGGGCGCCTGTCGCAGCGTCAGGTGCTGACCAAGTTCCAGAGCCGCTTCCGCGCCCTGCGCGCCGCCATCGTCGAGAGCGTGTCCCTCGGTATCGACGTCCAGGCGGGACTCAGGGACGAGAACCAGCTCTTCGAGTGCGGCTGGGCGTGGAGCCTGGTGAAGGACGCCCCCGAGGTCGTCACCGACGAACCCGTCGGACCGCAGCCCGAGGGGTACGCCGACCCGGTGCCGTACCTGTACTTCACCGTGGTCGCCCTCGACGGCATCCAGGACCTGTTCTCCGACCGCACCCTGACCCTGGGCCTGCTCAACATCGAGCAGCAGAAGCTCGCCGAGGCGCTCCGGCTGCGCTGGGAGCTCACCCAGCAGTACTGGTCCGGCATCGCCCGCTTCGACCCCGACCGCTGGCCCCTGGAGGACATTCCCTGGCGTACGACGGGACAGCAGCTGGAGTCCGAGTACTTCTCCCTCTCCGTCGCCGCCATCCTCGTCCACGACCTGATGCGCCGCCGGGCCACCGACGACGACCTCGCCCGCACCGTCAAGGTCATGGAGCGCCTCGCCGAACGCGGCCGTATCACCAGCCGGATGACCCGCGACGACCGCACGGTCTACGAACTGCACAACGCGGGCGTCAAACTGCCGCTGCAGGGCAGCGAGCGGCTCGGCCCGGCGCTGACCTGGTCCCTGCACGACTTCTCGGCGCAGCTGCTGAAGCGGACCGTCCAACTGCGCGCGCTCTCCCGCAACCTGGAGTCGCACGACCGGCTGCTCAGCCTCGCCGAGGACGTCTTCGACCACATGTGGCGCCGCCGCATCCGGGAGGGCGAGGGCACCGGACTGTGGGACTACGTCCACGCCGCCTACCCCGAGGCGGAGATCGTCCCCCGCCGGGTGCCGGTGTCGTGGAACATCACCGAGCGCGTCGCCGAAGTGATGGTCCAGGTCCACCAGATGTACAAGCAGCCCCCGGTCCGCAGCCTCGAACTCACCGAACTGGCGGGGGCGTTGCTCAGCGAGTCCGCCCACCTCCTGGGCAACGAACAGATGGAGCCCGCCCCCACCGACGACGGCCGGCACGGGATGCAGCTGCGCAACATCGAGGTCAAGCTGCGCCGCGCCCGCAGCCTCCTGGACCAACAGCCGGGCACCTCCTACGCGTTGGCACTGGACGTACTGGGACAGCTCGACGCGCTCACCCGGGCGCGCGAAGCCGCGGCCCAGGGACGGTGACCCGGTGCTGATCTTCGCCGCCTCCGACAAGGGGGGCACGGGCCGCTCCGTCACCAGCGCCAACCTGGCCTACCACCGGGCGCTGGCCGGGGACGACGTCTGCTACCTGGACTTCGACTTCGGCTCACCCACCGCGTCGGCCGTCTTCGACGTGGCCGACGCCTGCAAGGCGGTCGAGGACAGCGGTCTGCACTCCTATCTCACCGGGCAGGTCGGCGAGCCGGAACGCATAGACATCTGGGCCCGGACCGAGCACCAGGTGCTGCGCGACCCGCCGCCCGGCTGCGGCCGGCTGGTGCTGCTGCCGGGTGACGTCAGCGGCGGCGAGTTCGCCACCACCGGCGAGCACGTACGGCTCTGCGTCGACCTGCTGCTCAAGCTCTCCTACGAGTTCGAGCTGGTCGTCGTCGACCTCAGCGCCGGCCGCTCCTACGCCGTGGACATGGTCCTGGAGGCCACCGCGCAGCCCGAGATGAGCGAGGTCACGGCCCGCTGGCTGGTCTTCCACCGCTGGACCCGCCAGCATGTGGCGGCCGCCGCGAGCCTGGTCTTCGGCGAGCGCGGCATCGTCGCCGCCGGTACCGCCCGCGGCCACGACGAGGAGGCGCTGCGCGGTGCCATCCGCTTCGTACGGGCGGCCGTACCCGATCCCGAGTCACCGCTGTGGTCGCAGGTCTCGCCCACCCAGTCGGCGTGGCTGCGCAAGGCCGACGACGATCTCAAGCAGCTGGCCTCCAACGCCGGCATCGGCTACAGCCAGGTCCTCGGCTCCATCCCGCTCGAACCGGTCCTGCAGTGGCGGGAGCAGCTCATCACCGACGAGGACGTGCTCGACAGCCAGATCGCCAACGAGGAGACCTGGGTGGCGCTGAGCCGGCTCGCCGCCCGGCTCACCGACGACAAGAGCTGGGAGCCGGCGTGACCGAGGCCGTGTTCCGGGAGACCACCGCTCAGCCGCTCACCAGGTCCGTCCAACTGTCCCACCTCTCGCTGGAGTTGGGTCATCTCTACATGGAGGACTTCGAGGCGGGTCCCGAGCGGCTGCGCGAGCACTTCGCCGAGGTGCGGCTGTGGGTGGAGGCCGCCCGTGCCTCCGCGACCCGGCGCAGCGGGGGCAAGCGGGCCCGGATCAGCACCTGCTTCCTGATCGACGACTACTTCACCCGCTTCTCCACCCCCGCCGAACTCGTGCCGCTGGTGCTGAAGGAGGCCGAGAAGGCGGGCCTGGTCATCGACTACCTGGCCCGTGAGTCGGGCTGCGCGGTCGCCGACCGGATCGAGATCGCCGAGTCCGTCATGCACCGCCTGGTCGAGTCCCCGCCGCCGGGCAGTGACGGCTCCCGGCCGCCCGTCGGCCAGACCGGCTGGCTCGCCAACGGCCGGCGCACGCCCGCCGCCGGCCGTGCCGCCCTGGGCGCGGTCAAGGGCTGGCAGCCGCCCCAGGAGACCGCGGCCCGCAACCACTCCGTCTTCATGGACGTCGAGCTCTTCTCCGAGCAGGACGGACGGCGGCTGTGGTCCTGCCCGTTCCTGGCCGCCGTATGGCAGCTGGCCCGGCTCGGACTCCTGCGGCACCTCGGTGAGCCGGTGCTGACCCCGCAGCCCTGGAACGGCGAGGACTTCCCGCACGACTGGGACCGGCTGCCGCCCCTGCTCCAACTCACCCCGCAGGCCGCCGCCTTCAGCGCCTACCGCACCTGCACGCTGATGCCCAACCGCTTCCTGGCCGTCGAGGACGCCGTACGGCTCATCCTCGACCAGGTCCAGGTCGACGCCGGCGCGCTGGCGCAGGTCGCCGAGCGCTCGGCCCGCGAGGGGCTCGCCGTCCCCGAGGCGGTCGCTCAGCGCGCCACCTACGTCTTCTACGAGGAGCCCGTCAACGCGCTCTCCGCAGAGGGGACCTGACATGCCGACGGCGCCCGGACCCACCGCCCGCCCGGTTCTCGCCTGTGGTGAGGTGCGGACCTGTCTGCTGCCGTCCTTCCAGGCCCTGGACGGCCGGGCCGCCGCCCAGCTGCTGAGACTGCGCGCCGACGAACAGGTGCGGGTCTCCGAACGGCCCAATCTGTACGCCCTGTCCCCCGAGACCCTGACCGGAGTGGACTGCCGGCTGCCCACCTCCAACGGCGCCAAGGTCCGCGCCGTCGGCACGGTGGCCGCCCGTGCGGCGCTCACCGAGGGCCGGCTGCTGCAGTCCACCGCGTACTTCAGCGCGCCGGCCGCGGGCCCCGACCTGCGCCGCCCCTGGGGGCACTACCTGGTCCGGCCCGGGGTGGTCGAACCCTTCGGCAGGCTGCCCGAACAGCCTACCGCGGAAGGCGTGTTGCGCGGTCCGGGCCGGGGCGAGCTCGACCTCGGGGCGATCGCCGAGTCCCTGCTGACGCGGCTGCTGCGCCATCCGCTGCTGGACCGCAAGGTCCCCTTCAAGTCCCGGCCCACCCGGCTGCGTTGGGTCGCCCACCGGATTCCCGAGGGCGAACCGGCGGAACTGACACGGTTCACCCTGGCCGAGGACGGGTTGCGCACCGTGCGGTTGCGGCTGCCGGCCGACACACCGGTCGCCGCGGCCGCGGGGCTGTGCGAGGACCTCGCGCTCCATGACTGGCTTTTGACGACGGTGGTGCACATGCTGGACAGCAGTCGGCTCGCCGCGGCGGACGGGCCCGCCGCGGTCCTGGCACTGCGCCCGGCCGTCGACCATCTGCTGCACCTGTGGCTGCCGCACGCGCGGGTGGACCGCTCGCTGGTCCACCTGTGGGAAGAGCTGGAGCGGGAACCGGGATTCAGCCGCCAGTGGCGGAACCTGGTCCAGCGCATCCGGGACCAACTGGCCGTCCAGGCCATACCACTGCTGCACCAGGCGCTGAGCACCAGCTGAGGGCGGCACCAATCACACACCTGACGGGGGAGTCGGATGAGCGGAGCGTCATTAGGCACGGGGGACAACGGAGCGGTACTGCCCCGGCAGGGCATACCCAAGCTGTTCTGGAAGATCCTCATCACCGCGTCGGCGGCGGGCGGCGCCTTCCTGCTGACCATCCTGTTGAACGGCGACAACAACGACATCTGGCAGTGGGTCGCGTCCATCGTCCTCGGCAGCGCCACCCTGATCGTGCAGTATCTCGTCGACTTCGGGGAGCGTCTGGAGGTCGTCGAGGAGAGCCAGCGCCGGCACATCGACGACATGAAGCAGAGCCTGGCCAACCATCACGCGGAGATGCGTGCGGCGGTCGACCAGAGCTTCGCCAAGATCAACGAGGCGACGGAGCTGTTCAGCAAGGTGGACGGCTCCGTGCTGCGCTCCGAGGAGGTGACGCGGCTGGTCAAGGCGTACACCCAGGTCGGTGACGAGGCGCCGGGCATCGTCAAGAGCTTCGCGGAGGAGGAGCTGAAGCGTCTCGCGGAGCTGATGGAGGACCTCATCAGCGGCCGGGCGGACTCCGGGTTCGAGAACCACGAGTGGCTGATCGACCTCGCCCTGTGCGTCAAGAAGACGCTCCACGCCACCAGCACCACCGTCGACCGGGACTTCTGGTCCAGCGACCCGGCGAAGCGGTATCTGGCCGCGCAGGAGAAGGCCATCAAGACCCGGGGTGTGGAGATCCGCCGGCTGTTCCTGGTGGACGAGCCGGAACAGGTCACCGACGCCCTCAGACAGCTGTGCGAGCGACAGATCAGGCACGGTATCGACGCCCGGATCGGCGTTCTGTCGGAGCTGGACCCGGGCGGCACGGTGACGGACTTCATCATCTTCGACGGGGAACTGTGTTACGAGACCCGGCCGGACAACCATGTCAGGCCGGACATGACGATGCTGCGGATGAAACGCGAACACGTCGAGGACCGCGTCAGTCAGTTCAATGATCTGTGGGCGGCGACAGAACCGGAACCGGAACCCGAACCGGAGTCCGGGATCGCGCGCAGGCGGCTGCGTCGGGTCGCTGAATAGAAGTAATCCGCAAAATTGATCGACCCCTTCTGACCTGCGTCTTACTCGCAGAGCACAGACTCCTGCCGAGTGTAGGGGCCGTACGTCACCATGTTCCGGAAAAGCGTGAAACCCAAAAAGAAAGGGGAGCACGCTTGTGGCGCGACAGGCGTCCTTCACCGGAATTGTGCGCTGTTTTCGTTACGGTCGTAAAGGAGGGGAAATGAAGTCCCCGAAACCCCCCGTCGGAACTCATGTCGTGGACCTGCGTACCGGAAAGGTCGGCGTCGTCATGGGGCACGAGGGGCCGTACGTACAACTCAGACCGTACGGAGGGGGAAAGGAGTGGGACGCGGCCCCCGACGCCGTCCGCCGTGCCACCCCGGCCGAGTGGCTCAGCGCCGCGACCGCGTACACGAACGCACGCAGCCGCGGCGAGGTCCCTTGAGGGACGGCTCGGACCATCCTCGGTCGCCAGTGTGCTCGTCCGGCACCAGGGCACCACCCGGGTGCGCGAGAATGGCCCCATGAGCCTGTTCCGCGACGACGGCATCGTGCTGCGCACCCAGAAGCTGGGTGAGGCGGACCGCATCATCACGTTGCTCACGCGCGGGCACGGGCGGGTGCGGGCCGTCGCTCGTGGGGTGCGGCGCACCAAGTCGAAGTTCGGGGCGCGGCTGGAGCCGTTCTCCCATGTCGACGTGCAGTTCTTCGCCAAGGGGAGCGAGCTCGTCGGGCGCGGGCTGCCGCTGTGCACACAGAGCGAGACCATCGCGCCGTACGGCGGCGGGATCGTCACGGACTACGCGCGCTACACCGCCGGCACCGCCATGCTGGAGACCGCTGAACGCTTCACGGACCACGAGGGCGAGCCCGCGGTGCAGCAGTATCTGCTGCTCGTGGGGGCGCTGCGGACCCTGGCCCGCGGTGAGCACGCTCCCCACCTCGTCCTCGACGCCTTCCTCCTGCGGTCCCTGGCCGTCAACGGCTACGCGCCGACCTTCAGCGACTGCGCCAAGTGCGGCATGTCCGGCCCCAACCGCTTCTTCTCCGTCGCCTCCGGCGGCTCGGTCTGCGTGGACTGCCGGGTGCCCGGCAGCGTCGTACCGTCTCCGCAGACCCTGGAACTCCTCGCCGCGCTTCTTACGGGAGACTGGGAGACCGCGGACGCGTGCGAGCCGCGGCATGTCCGGGAGGGGAGCGGGCTGGTCTCCGCCTACCTGCACTGGCACATGGAGCGCGGGCTGCGCTCACTGCGGTACGTGGAGAAGTCGTAGAGCTGCGGGAACCGCGGAAACAGCGGGACCGCGGGAAGAGGAGACGAGGAGCACATGGCTGTACGCGGGATCCTGGGGCGCCAGCGCCGTGAGTACAGGACGCCGGAGCCGCATCCGTCGGGGGCTCGTGCGCCGAAGCTGCCCGGCGAGCTGATCCCCAAGCATGTGGCGATCGTCATGGACGGCAACGGCCGCTGGGCGAAGGAGCGGGGCCTGCCGCGGACGGAGGGGCACAAGGTCGGCGCCGAGCGGGTGCTCGACGTGCTGCAGGGCGGCGTGGAGATGGGCGTGGGCGCGATCTCCCTCTACGCCTTCTCCACCGAGAACTGGAAGCGGTCGCCGGACGAGGTGCGCTTCCTGATGAACTTCAACCGCGACTTCATCCGCAAGACCCGCGACACCCTCGACGAACTGGGCATCCGGGTGCGCTGGGTGGGCCGTATGCCCAAGCTGTGGCGGTCCGTGGCCAAGGAGCTCCAGGTCGCCCAGGAGCAGACCAAGGACAACGACAGGCTCACCCTGTACTTCTGCATGAACTACGGCGGCCGCGCCGAGATCGCCGACGCCGCGCAGGCCCTCGCCGAGGACGTGCGGGCCGGCCGGCTCGACCCGGCGAAGGTGACGGAGAAGACCTTCGCCAGGTACCTGTACTACCCGGACATGCCGGACGTCGACCTGTTCCTGCGCCCCAGCGGCGAGCAGCGCACCTCCAACTACCTGCTCTGGCAGAGCGCCTACGCCGAGATGGTCTTCCAGGACGTGCTGTGGCCGGACTTCGACCGCCGTGACCTGTGGCGGGCCTGCGTCGAGTTCGCCTCCCGCGACCGGCGGTTCGGCGGGGCGATCCCGAACGAGGAGCTGCTGGCGATGGAGGGCAGGTCCGAGGACTGACGCGTCCCTGGCCGAGACCCGACGGCACGATCCCGTCTCATGGACATGGACATGGGGCGGGACGCCGAACAGGGCGTGGTCGAGCCGGCGTATCGGCCGGTCGCGGAGGACTACGCGGGGGCGCTGCCCGGCACCGCGTCTGAGCGCCCGCGTCAGCTTCCGGCCGACGCGCAGTCCGCGCAGGTGCCGAAGATCTCGACCGTGTGGGCCACGTTGACGTAGCCGTGTTCCGCGGCGATCGCCTCCGCCCACTTCTCCACCGCCGGGCCCTCGACCTCGACCGCCTTGCCGCACACCCGGCAGACCAGGTGGTGGTGGTGTTCGCCGGTGGAGCAGCGGCGGTAGACCGACTCGCCGTCGGAGGTGCGCAGGACGTCGACCTCGCCGGCGTCGGCGAGGGACTGGAGGGTGCGGTAGACCGTGGTGAGGCCGACCGAGTCGCCCTTGTGCTTGAGCATGTCGTGGAGCTCCTGCGCGCTGCGGAACTCGTCGACCTCGTCGAGGCATGCCGCCACGGCGGCACGCTGGCGGGTGGAACGGCCCTTCACGGGCGGTCCAGCGGTCGTCACCGGTTGCCTCCTCAACTCTGCGTCTGCCCGGACATTGTGCCAGTCCGGCCTGCACGCGGTCAGACGCCGACCTTCCCGTCGGGCTCCCGGGCGGCCGGAACCACGCACTCGGCGGGGTCCTCGGCGGGCAGCGTGGCCGCCGCGGCGCGGGCCCGTCGACGGGACAGCGGGGCCGCCAGCGCGGTCAGCAGGACGAAGGCCGCGATGGTCAGGAGCACGATCGTCGCACCGGGCGGCACGTCCTGGTAGTACGAGGTGACCGTGCCGCCGATGGTCACCGACACCCCGATCGCCACCGCGATCGCGAAGGTCGCCGCGAAGCTGCGGCTCAGCTGCTGTGCCGCCGCCACCGGGACCACCATCAGCGCGCTGACCAGCAGCAGGCCCACCACCCGCATCGCGACCGTCACCGTCACCGCGGCGGTGACGGCGGTGAGGAGGTTCAGGGCGCGCACGGGCAGGCCCGTGACCCGGGCGAACTCCTCGTCCTGGCTCACCGCGAACAGCTGGCGGCGCAGACCGAGGGTGACCAGGACCACGAAGGCCGCCAGCAGACAGATCGCCGTCACGTCCGACGGCGAGACCGTCGAGAGCGAGCCGAAGAGGTACGAGGTCAGATTGGCGTTGGAGCCGCCGGGCGCGAGGTTGATGAACATCACCCCGCCGGCCATACCGCCGTAGAAGAGCATCGCGAGGGCGATGTCGCCGCGGGTGCGGCCGTACCAGCGGATCAGCTCCATCAGGACCGCGCCGAGGACCGAGGTGAGGGTCGCCATCCACACGGGGGAGGCCGAGAGCAGGAAGCCGAGGCCGACACCCGTCATCGCCACATGGCCGATACCGTCGCCCATCAGGGCCTGCCGGCGCTGCACGAGGTAGATCCCGATCGCCGGGGCCGTGACACCGACGAGGACGGCGGCGAGCAGGGCCCGCTGCATGAAGGCGTAGTCGAGGAAGTCCATCAGCTCAGCAGTCCTGTGCGCGCGGGCGTGGGCTCGTGGGGGTGTACGTGGTCATGGCCCGGGAGGGCGTGCTGGCCGACGGCCCGCGGGGGCGGCCCGTCGTGCAGGACGCAGCCGTCGCGCAGGACGACCGCACGGTCGATCAGGGGCTCCAGCGGGCCGAGTTCATGGAGGACCAGCAGCACCGACACGCCCTGCGCCACCTGCTCCCGCAGCGTCCGCGCCAGCACCTCCTGGCTGGCCAGGTCCACGCCCGCCATCGGCTCGTCCATGATCAGGAGCTCGGGTTCGGCGGCGAGGGCGCGGGCGATCAGGACGCGCTGGTGCTGGCCGCCGGAGAGCGCGTTCACCGAGTCCTTGGCCCGGTCCGCCATGCCGACCAGCTCCAGGGCCCGGTGCACGGCCGCGTGGTCCGCCTTGCGCAGCACCCCGAAGCGGGCCCGGGAGAGCCGTCCCGAGGAGACGATCTCGGTGACGGTGGCCGGGACGCCCCCGGCGGCCGTCGTGCGCTGCGGCACATAGCCCACCCGCGCCCAGTTGCGGAACTGTCGGCGGGGAGTGCCGAACAGCTCGATCTCCCCGGCGCTGAGCGGTACTTGACCGATGATGGACCGGATCGCGGTCGACTTGCCGGAGCCGTTCGCGCCGAGCAGCGCGACGACCTCACCGCGTGTCACGGTGAGGTCGATGCCGCGCAGGACGGGGCGCGAACCCAGCTCCGCGTGGACGCCGCGCAGGGATATGACTGGCTCGCTGGTCATCTCGTCTCCCGTCACTTGGCGCCCAGCGCCTGCCGCAGCGCCTTGAGGTTGGCCTCCTGGACCGAGAAGTAGTCCTTGCCGCGGGACTTGGCGGTGATGCCCTCGATCGGGTCGAGGACGTCCGTCCTGAGCCCGGCGTCGGAGGCGATGGTCTTCGCGGTCTTGTCGCTCACGAGCGTCTCGTAGAACACGGTGGTGACGCCGTCGGCCTTGGCCATGCTCTCAAGTGCCTTGACCCGGGCGGCACTCGGCTCCGACTCGGGGTCGAGGCCGTTGATCGCCTCCTCGGTGAGGCCGTAGCGCTCGGCGAGGTAGCCGAAGGCGGCGTGGGTGGTGATGAAGACCTTGGACCTGGTGTGCGCGAGCCCGTCCTTGAACCGGGTGTTCAGGTCGTCCAGTTCCTTGACCAGGGCCGCGGTGTTCTTCTTGTAGTCGGCCGCGTTCTTCGGGTCGGCCTTCTCGAAGGCGGCGCCCACCCCCTCGGCGACCTGCGCGTAGCGCACCGGGTCCAGCCAGATGTGGGGGTCGAGGCCGGCCAGCTCGTCGTTCTCGGAGCCGTCGTGGGAGGCCGCGTGGCCGCCGACCTCGTTGCCGTGCTTCTCCAGCGAGGTGAGGGCGGCGGCGTCGATCTTGGTCTTGATCTCGGACTGGGCCACCGCGTCGTCGACGGAGGGCTGGAGGTTCTTCAGATAGAGCACCGCGTCGGAGTCCTGGAGCAGCGCGGTCTGCTTGGCGCTGATCTCCAGGTCGTGGGGCTCCTGGCCGGGCTGGGTGAGGCTGGTGACGTGGACATGGGGGCCGCCGATCCGGTCGGCGAGGAAGGCCATCGGGTAGAACGACGCGACGACGTCGAACTTGCCGGTGCCGGCCGCGGCGGCGCTCTCGCCGGAGCAGGCGGAAAGGGTGGTCAGGCCGAGTGCCGTGACCGCGGCGGCGGCGACCGCGGGTATGAGGCGGCGTCGTACGTTCATGACAGTCATTTTCAACAAAAGTGGAAACGATTGTCAACAAGGGGTCGATTTGATTGGGGGCCAGCCCCCGCCGGTACCCTGGAGCATTCGCTGGAAGCATCTCGCTTCGTCGCCCGTCGTCGTAATGAAGAGAGCACCGTGGCCGCCGACAAGATCGACACCATCGTCAGCCTGAGCAAGCGCCGTGGCTTCGTATTTCCCTGCAGTGAGATCTACGGCGGCCAGCGCGCCGCCTGGGACTACGGGCCGCTGGGTGTCGAGTTCAAGGAGAACATCAAGCGCCAGTGGTGGCGCTACATGGTGACGTCGCGCGAGGACGTGGTCGGTATCGACTCGTCCGTGATCCTTGCCCCCGAGGTCTGGGTCGCCTCCGGTCACGTCGCCACCTTCACGGACCCGCTGACCGAGTGCACCTCCTGTCACAAGCGCTTCCGCGCGGACCACCTGGAGGAGGCCTACGAGGCCAAGCACAAGCGCCTCCCGGAGAACGGCCTGGCGGACGTGAACTGCCCGAACTGCGGCAACAAGGGCCAGTTCACCGAGCCCAAGCAGTTCTCGGGCCTCCTGTCCACCCACCTCGGCCCGACGCAGGACTCCGGTTCCGTCGCGTACCTCCGCCCGGAGACCGCCCAGGGCATCTTCACCAACTTCGCCCAGGTGCAGACCACTTCGCGCCGCAAGCCGCCGTTCGGCATCGCGCAGATGGGCAAGTCCTTCCGCAACGAGATCACCCCCGGCAACTTCATCTTCCGCACCCGCGAGTTCGAGCAGATGGAGATGGAGTTCTTCGTCAAGCCGGGCGAGGACGAGAAGTGGCAGGAGTACTGGATGGAGCAGCGCTGGAGCTGGTACACCGGCCTCGGCCTGCGCGAGGAGAACATGCGGTGGTACGAGCACCCGAAGGAGAAGCTCTCCCACTACTCCAAGCGCACCGCTGACATCGAGTACCGCTTCCAGTTCGGCGGCAACGAGTGGGGCGAGCTGGAGGGCGTCGCCAACCGTACCGACTACGACCTCACCGCCCACGGCAAGGCCTCCGGCCAGGACCTCTCCTACTTCGACCAGGAGGCCGGCGAGCGCTGGACGCCGTATGTCATCGAGCCCGCGGCCGGTGTCGGCCGTACGCTCCTCGCCTTCCTGCTCGACGCGTACGTCGAGGACGAGGCGCCGAACGCCAAGGGCAAGATGGAGAAGCGGACCGTGCTGCGCCTCGACCACCGGCTCGCGCCGGTCAAGGTCGCCGTGCTCCCGCTGTCCCGCAACCCGGAGCTCTCGCCCAAGGCCAAGGGCCTCGCCCAGGCGCTGCGTCAGCACTGGAACATCGAGTTCGACGACGCGGGCGCCATCGGCCGCCGCTACCGCCGCCAGGACGAGATCGGTACGCCGTACTGCGTGACGGTCGACTTCGACACGCTGGACGACAACGCGGTGACGGTGCGCGAGCGGGACTCCATGAAGCAGGAGCGGGTGTCTCTCGACCAGATCGAGGGCTACCTGGCCGGGCGTCTGCTGGGCTGCTGAAGCACCTGCTTCACCTGCTTCATCTTATTCGCTTGCTTCACCTGCTTCACCTGCTTCACCCGCTTCCCGAACGCCGGGCGGGCTGACGACGTCAGCCCGCCCGGCGTTCTCCGTGGGGAGTCCGTCGTACGTCCTGAAGGTGTAGTACGACGTGAGCGTCGTCGGGGGAGGGTGGGCGGCAAGGCTGGCGGCAAGGTTGGCGGGAAGGTTGGAATGACAGATATTGAAATCTGTCAGCTGTCATGTAAGGGTGAGAGACATGACGATGCGAACCCGAAACCT
>Ga0182007_10000741_pt1 | contig 18460 bp, 19 predicted proteins | sample Sormic07211113_1_FD_123023 | JGI IMG/M metagenome (GOLD analysis project Ga0182007, IMG submission 123023) | Rhizosphere microbial communities from Sorghum bicolor, Mead, Nebraska, USA - 072115-113_1 MetaG | ecosystem: Host-associated > Plants > Roots > Rhizosphere | place: USA: Nebraska... | reverse complement strand
CGGCATCTATGTCGGCACGGGCAACGCGCTCGGCGAGCCCATTGCACTCTCGCGCGCCGAGGATCACGTCTTCGGCATCTCGCTGCTCAACGATTGGTCGGCGCGGGATATCCAGGCCTGGGAAATGGCGCCGCTCGGCCCGTTCCATGCAAAGAACTTCGCGACAACCGTCTCGCCCTGGATCGTCACGATGGATGCCCTGGCCCCCTACAGGACGCCGTGGACCCGCCCCGCGGCCGATCCGCAGCCGTTGCCTTATCTGGAGAGCGAGTCTCACCGCGCGCAGGGCGCCATCGATATCCGTCTCGAGGTGTCGATCGAGACCCATCGCATGCGCGAAGCCGGACTCCCTGCCGAGACGATGTCACGCACCAGCTTCTGTCATCACTACTGGTCGATCGCGCAGATGCTCACCCACCACGCGGCCGGGGGCTGCAACCTGCAGCCGGGCGACCTGCTGGGCAGCGGCACGATCTCGGGGCCCGAGCTTTCCGAAGCCGGCGCATTGATGGAGCTCGCCCTTGCCGGCAGCAAGCCGGTGCAACTCGGCAACGGCGAGCGCCGAAGCTTCCTGGAGGATGGGGACGCGATCATCTTCCAAGGCTGGTGCGAACGCGAGGGATTCAATCGCATCGGCTTAGGCTTCAATCATGGGCGGGTCCTCCCCGCCGTGTCGCCATCTGCCGAATAGTTTCTCGCCGCCATCCGCTTTCCGGTCTCTCCAACTGGCAATCACCTCGGAGCCCCTCATGAAGAACAGCAACCAAGGAACCGGCCGCCTTCTCGGCTGGATCATCGCTGCCGCCGTCCTGCAGCCCTTCGGCAGCGCCCAGGCGCAGTCGCTCTCATCGAAGCCGATCGTGCTGCGCGTTGCCTATCCCGCCGGGGGACCCGCCGACGTCGCGGCTCGAAAGATCCAGGTGCCGCTGCAGTCGGCGCTCGGGCAGACGGTCATCGTCGAGAACCTGCCTGGCGCGGGCGGATCGATCGCCGCGGCCAGCGTGCTGAACGCGCCGCCCGATGGCCAGACGCTGCTGGTGACGACCGGCAACGACATGATCCTCTCGCCCCTCGCGATGTCGCAGGTCAAGTACAAGCCCGAGAACTACCGGCTGTTGGCGACCATCCTGCCCACCGACTTCACGTTGGTCACGAGTGCCGAGCACGCCTTCGCCAATGTCGACGAGCTCATCGAGCATTCGAAGAAGGCGGGCAGCAAGGAGATGACGGTCGGCAGCTGGGGCTACGGCTCGGCGCCTTACCTCGTGGCGGCGGACTTTGGCGCCGCCACGGGTGCGCGACTGATGGACGTGCCCTACAAGGGCGCGGCGCCGGTCGTCCAGGCGCTGCTCAGCCGGGAGATCGACATGGCCTTCGTGCCGCTGGCGCCCAACGTGCTGGAGCTGGTTCGCACGGGCAGGATCAAGGCGATCGGTGTGGCGAACACCAAGCGCAATCCCTTCCTGGCGCAGGTGCCCACGCTGAGCGAGGGCAAATACCTCAAGAACTTCGTGTACAGCGCATGGGCGGCCGTCTTCATCCCGGCCTCGGCGCCTCCCGCTGCGGCGGCCCGCCTCAGCAAGGACTTGGCGGAGATCGTGAAGGGCGACGAATTCCAGCGCTTTCTTCGCGACTCGGCCGCGTTGCCTGTCGAACCCATGACGCTCGACCAGTCTGCGGCCTTCTACCAGCAGGAAGTCGAGAAGTTCCGCCGCATCGCCAAGCTCGTCAAGCTCGAACCACAGTAGCAGGAGTTTTCATGACCAACGCCCCCCAGTTGAAAGACATCTCGGTGACGACCTCCGTCCTTGCCTTGGACCACGTGAGGATCAACACGCCGAAACCCTATGCCGAAGTCAAGACCGCGCTCGAATCCAGGCTGGGCCGGCTCGACGACTCGATCCGGGACCTGTTGAAGAAGAACGAGATCGAAGCCGTGCGCGTCGCCCTGCAGAAGGCGGCGGGCGAAGACGGGCTCGCCATCCATTACGTCGGCCCGCACGGAGACTGGCTGGCGCTGAAAGGCGAACGCCGGAAAGCGACCGCGTACCTGATCGGCAATGTGCTGTACGCCGTGCAGATGACGAGCGTCGACCTTGCGGCCGGCCTCTACGCGCCGCTGCGGGTGGTTCTCTTTGAAAACGCGGAAGGCGGCTCGACTTTCGAGTACGACAAGCCGTCCACGCAGTTCGGCCAGTTCGGCCAGCCGGAGATCGACCGGATCGCGGCGATCCTCGACGAGCGGCTCCATGCAGTCCTGCTCAAGGTGGCGACGCCATGACGACGCATTGCCTGAAGACGCTGGCCTTGATCGCAGCCGCCAGCGTGCTGGCACTGGCCTCGCCGATCGCGTCCGCGCAAGGCTATCCTTCGCGACCCGTCAAGATCGTCGTGCCGTACACCGCCGGCGGGCCAGTCGACCAGCTGGCGCGGGGCCTCGCGGAGCGGCTAGGCAAATCGACGGGGCAGCCGTTCATCGTCGAGAACAAGCCGGGCGGCAATACCATCGTCGCCGCATCGATGGTCGCCAAGGCGCCGGCTGATGGCTATACGCTGTTCATGGCTTCGTCCGCGAGCCTGGCCGTGAATCCGCTGGTCTACAACAAGCTGGCCTACGACCCGGACCGCGACTTCGCCCCCGTGTCCCTGGTCGCGTCGGCGCCGCTGGTGATGGTGGTCGGAAACGCCACGCCGGCGACCCGATTGAAGGACCTGATCCCCTACATCCGCAGCCGCGAAGGCAGCTTTGCCTATGCCTCCAACGGCAACGGCAATCCGCTGCACCTGGCCTGTGCGCTCTTTGCATCGATGGCCAACGTGGACATGCTGCACGTGCCCTACAACGGCACCGCGCCCGCCCTTGCGAGCGTGCTTGCCGGCGACACGCAGATGACCTGCGACATCGTGCTGAACTCGATGCCGCAGATCAAGGCGGGAAAGCTCCGTCCGATCGGCATCGTGGGCCCCCGGCGCGTCGCAGCGCTTCCCGACGTGCCGACCTTGGCGGAAGAAGGGCTGCTCGGGGTCGATGCTGCGGTCTGGTTCGCACTGGTGGCACCCGCGAACACGCCTGCCGAGGTGGTGGCCAGGCTGAACAAGGAGGTCGTCAAGGCCATCGACGATGTGGCCATGAAGGCGCGGTTCAGCGCCATGGCGATGGAGCTCGGCAGCAGCTCGCCGCAGGACGTCGTCGACCTGACGAATCGTGAACGCAGCAAGTGGGCGGCTGTCGTGCGCAAGCACGGCATCAAGGTCGAATGAGCAACGCTGCGATGACCGCGAAGCCGCTCGCGATGGTACCGCCGGAAGCCTGCGTGATCGTGGGTGGCTGCAACGGCCTGCACTGCATCCCGGCGGCGCAACAAGCCGAGTACTACCGCGCGCAGAAGTACGTGGCGCTGCTCGGCCTCGTTTGCCTGCCCGTGCTGGTCTACCTTCTGAACTGAGGCTTCGTTTTCTCTTCTCGGCGCGGCCTTCCTCGTGCGTGTTGGCGAACGAAAGTCGCTCAGAGGCCCGAGACCCGCTGGCGATCGAAGAAGCTCCTGCGCCAAGGCAGGATCTGAACCGACCCGAACAAGCCGCCGGTGCTGAAGGGGTCGTCGCCGACGAAGCGCTCCGCCGCGGCGCGATCTTCGGTGTCGACGATGATCATGCCGCCGATCGCCTTGCCGTCGTCGTCCAGCACGGCGCCGCCGGCCAGCATCTGGTCCTGGCGGGCCGCAAGGTAGGCGAGGTGCCGCGGCCTCAGGTCGGCCCGCAGGCGCTCGGCGCCGGGCTTGTCGTACGCAAGGATGATGAAGGGCATGGTGGCGGGCGGGCTCAGCTGGTCGTGATGTCGGCCTTCTTGATGATCGCGCCCCAGGTGTCCATCTCGCGTGCGATGAAGGCCCGGAATTCCGCAGGCGTGCTGCCGACCGGGTCCGCGCCGTTGGAGACCAGGGCCTCTCGCGTTGCCTTGGTCTGCAGCGCCTTGCGCACTTAGGCGCCCAGGCGTTCCACGATCGAAGCGTCCGTGCCCGCCGGGGCCAGCAGACCGGCCCAGGCGCTGACGTCGAAGGGCTTGCCCGTGATCTCGGCGACAGTGGGCACGTCGGGCAGCGACGGCGAACGCTGCTGCGTCGAGGTCGCAAGGGCACGCAGCTTGCCGGACTTCACCAGCGGCGCCGCCGCGACGACGTTGGCGAACATCAGGTCGACGTGGCCACCCATGACGTCCGACAGCGCCGGACCGGTTCCCTTGTAGGCCGCATGCGTCATCGAGATGCCCGCATCCAGTGCCAGCAGTTCCATCGCCAGGTGGTCGGCCGTGCCGCTGCCGGTCGAAGCGAAGGCCAGCCGCCGGGTCTTCGCGAGCGCGAGGACATCCGCCAGCGACCGGACCGGCGACGCCGGCGAGGTCACCATGATGAAAGGCGACTGCACCGCAAGGCTGATCGGCGCGAAGGCCTTGAGCGTGTCGAAGGGCAGCGCCTTCATGAGCCACGGATTGGTGACATGCGGGACACTGGCCAGCAGCAGCGTGTAGCCGTCGGGCGGCGAACCGGCCACGTACTCGGAGCCGATCACGGTGCTGGCGCCGGGCCTGTTCTCGACGATGAAGGTCCGGCCGAAACCCTCTGAGAGTCCGGAGGCGAGCGCACGCGCGACGACGTCCGTGCCTCCGCCGGCGGTGAAAGGCACGATGACCTTCACGGGCCGGGCCGGGTAGCCGTCCGCCGCGCGCGACGGCAGCACGGCAGCCGACAGGCATGCGCCCCCCAGCAATGTCACGATCTCGCGACGGTTCATGTGAATCTCCTCGGTGCGGCTGCAATGGACAGCGCGGGGTGTGGATGAGACGCCCGTCTAGGCGTTGAAATGGAGCCGCTGGCCGCTGTGCGGCCACGGCAGGGAGACCAGTTGACCGGCGCCGGACAGGGTGACAAAGGCGGTCTTGAGATCGGGCCCGCCGAAGCAGATGTTGGTGACGTAGGTGTCCGGAAACGCGACCTGGGACCTCAGTTCACCGCTCGGCGCGATGACCGAGATCGCCCCCGTGATCAGCGTGGCGACGCAGATTTGGCCCCCGGCGTCCAGCGCCAGGCTGTCGAAGCGCTGGAAGCCCGGCAGCCCGCACACCAGGCGCCCGCCGTGCGGCGAGGGGAAGGGATGCTTGCGGATGCATCCCGCCTCGACCAGGTCGAAGGCCCACAGGCGGGCGGTCTCCGTCTCGGCCACGTAGACCGTGGCGCCATCGGGCGAGAGGCCGACGCCATTGGCGGCCAGCAGGGGATAGGCGACCTCGACGATGCGGGAGCCGTCGGGCAGTGCGTAGTAGAGGCCGCCGTTGTCGCGCGACCGTGCGTGCTTCTTGCCGAAATCGGTGAAGTAGAACCCGCCCAGCGCATCGAACACGAGGTCGTTCGGCGACGAGAGCCGATGGCCATCGCAATGGGTGTAGAGCACGCGGCCGTCGCCGGTCGCGAGATCGAATCTTCGGATGCTGCCGCCCTGGTAGCCGGGCGCTGGGCCGATCGAGGTGAAGCGCCCCGGCGCATAGGCGCTACCGCCGTTGTCGCAGACGTAGAGCGCGCCGTCGGGTCCGATCGCCGCTCCGTTCGGCCCGCCGCCGCAATCGGCGACCTGTTCGACGCGGCCTTCGGGCGTGACGCGGATGATCCTGCCCGCACGCATCTCCACAAGCACCACCGAGCCGTCGACCAGGGCCACGGGACCCTCAGGAAATTGCAGACCTTCGGCGAGGATTTTCATGTACGTCGTGCCAGCCAACCCGGCGCCGAGCGCCGAAAGAAGACTTCTGTCTCCAATGAACTTTGCGCCGACGATATCGAAGTGACGCGGCCACCTCAATGACAATTAAGTCATGTGAGAAATGAGTAAAACTCATTCAATGGGATGGTCCTCGGCTGCCTCGGCCTCGGCCGCGATCCACGCCTCGAAGTCGCTCACGCGCTTGGGCACCGGCCGCTCCGCGCGCCAAGCCATGAAATAGCCGCCCTCGGTGGGCACGCGCAGGTCGAAAGGCGCCACCAGCCGGCCGCTCGCGAGGTCGTCGCGCACGAAGGCCAGCAGCGCCACCATCACGCCGAGTTGTTCCGCCGCGGCCTGGTAGGCCATGGCCGCGTTCTCGAACTTGAGGCCGCGGTTGCCGTCGATCCCTTGCGTTCCGGCGGCCGCCAGCCAGGTCGGCCAGTCCTGCGGCCGGTTCAGCGAACACAGCAGCGCGTGCTGCGCGAGGTCGGCGGGCTCGCGCAACGGCGGGTCGCGATCGATGAGGCCCGGCGCGCAGACCGGCAGCAGCGTCTCGCGGAACAGCAGCCTGAAGCCCGCGCCGGTGGGCGGGCGGGGCTCGGAATGGATGCTGACGTCGACGTCGTCGCGATCGAAGTCGGCCGGCTTGTGAGAAGTGGTGATCTGCACGTCGACCTGCGGATGCAGCGCATGGAAGCGTGCCAGCCGCGGGATCAGCCAGCGGATCGCGAAGGTGGGCGGCACCTTGATGCGAAGCAGCCGCTCGTCGGAGCGCTGCTGCAACTGGCGCGTGCCGTGCTCGATCTGGTCCAGCGCGACGCGCATGCTGGCGAAGTACGACTGGCCTGCGGAAGTCAGCCGGATGCCATGCCTTCCGCGATCGAACAACTGCACCTCGAGCCAGCCTTCCAGCGTGGCGATGTGACGGCTGACCGCCCCCTGGGTCACGCAGAGTTCCTGCGCGGCACGAGTGAAGTTGCCGCAGCGCGCTGCGGCCTCGAAGGCGCGTAATGCATTGAGAGGGGGCAGACGACGGCTCATGGGACTGAATTTTACTCATACCTTGCATGCCTTTATTGTGATTGCCGCGCCCCGGCGCCCCACATAGGATCGCAGCGGAGAACCTACAACCAGGAGACACCGAATGATGAAGAAATTGCATGTCTGGCTGCTCGCATCCAGCCTGCTTGGATGGCATGCCGCGGCGCCGGCGCAGGACGCCGCGGCGTCCTATCCGAATCAACCGATCAAGCTGATGGTCCCGTGGCCCGCGGGCGGAGGCGTGGACACGACCGCGCGCATCGTGTCGGATCTGCTGGGCCACCGACTCGGCCAGCCCTTCGTGATCGACAACCGCGGCGGCGCAGGCGGCAACATCGGCACCGAGCTGGCAGCCCGCCAGAAGCCGGATGGCTACAACCTGCTGATGTCATCGATCAGCCCCAACGCGGTCAACATCAGTCTCTACGGCAAGCTGGGCTTCGATCCGGTCAAGGACTTCGAGCCGATCATCTACGTCTCGGCCGTGCCCAACATCCTTGTGGTGCCCGCCAATTCTCCGTTCAAGTCCGTCAAGGACGTGATCGACGCGGCGCGCGCCAACCCGGGCAAGCTCAACTATGCCTCGGGCGGCGTCGGCTCCTCGCAGCACCTGGCGGCCGTGCAATTCGCGTTGGCGGCCAAGATCGACATCGTCCACGTGCCCTACAAGGGAACCGCGCCGGCCGAGACCGACGTGGCGGCGGGACACGTGTCGCTGATGCTCGACACCACCACCTGCCTGCCCTTCATCGCTGGCGGCAAGATGCGCGCGCTGGCGGTCGCTTCCAAGACGCGCAACCCGGCCCTGCCTGATGTGCCGACCTTCGATGAAGTGGGACTGCCCAACGTCTATGCCTCGTCGTGGTATGGCTTGTCGGCGCCGGCCGGCACGCCGCGCGCCATCATCGACAAGCTCAACGCCGAGGCCAACGCGGTGCTCAAGTCGCCCGAACTGCAAAAGCGCATGCTGGCGTTCGGCGCCGAAGTCGGCGGCGGCACGCCCGAGGACTTCGGCCGTTTCATGGCCAGCGAAACCAAGCGCTATGCCGAGATCGTCCGCATCTCGGGCGCCAAGCTCGACTGATTCATTTCCGCACGCCGGTCACTCCCATGTCACTCGCCCCCGCTCCGCTTACGCTCTTTGACAAGATCTGGAAGCCGCACGTCGTGATGCAGCGCGACGACGGCCAGAGCCTGCTGTACGTCGATCGCCACCTCGTGCAGGACGGCTCGGCGCCCGCCTTCGAGATGCTGCGCCAGCGCGGCCTCGGTGTGCGCCGGTCGGACCTCGCCTTCGCGACGCCCGACCATTACGTGCCCACCGGCAGCCGCGTGCTGGCCGACATCGCCGACGCCGAGAAGCGCGCGATGGCGCAGGCGTTGCAGGATGACAGCGCCGCCGCAGGCATCCGCTTCTTCGGCCTCGACGACGAGCGTCAGGGCATCGTCCACGTCGTCGGCCCCGAGCAGGGCTTGAGCCTGCCCGGCGCGGTGATCGTCTGCGGCGACAGCCACACGGCCACCCACGGCGCGCTGGGGGCGCTGGCCTTCGGCATCGGCGCCTCCGAAGTGGCGCACGTCCTGGCGACGCAGACCCTCTGGCAGCGCAAGCCGCGCACGCTGCGCGTGGTCATCGACGGCAGGCTGCCGGAGGGCGTGTCGGCCAAGGACATCATCCTCGGCGTGATCGCGAAGGTCGGGGCCGCGGGCGGCACCGGCCATGTCGTCGAGTACGCCGGAGAAGCGATCCGCGCGCTCTCGATGGAAGGCCGCATGACGGTGTGCAACATGTCGATCGAGGCCGGGGCTCGCGCCGGCCTCGTGGCGCCCGACGACACCACCTTCGAATGGCTGGCGGGCCGCCCCCATGCACCTCACGGGGCGGCCTGGGACACCGCGCTGGCGCGCTGGCGAGGGCTGCCCGGCGACGAGGGCGCCGTGTTCGACAAGGAAGTGCGACTGAACGCCGACGACATCGCGCCGATGGTCACCTGGGGCAACAGCCCCGAGGACGCATTGCCGATCACGGGCCGGGTGCCGGACCCGGCCGATGCGCCCAGCGCCGAACGGCGCGACGCCCTGCAGCGCACGCTGGCCTACATGGGCCTGGAGCCGGGCCAGTCGCTCACGGCGCTGTCGGTCGACCGGGTGTTCATCGGCTCCTGCACCAACGGCCGCATCGAAGACTTGCGCAGCGCCGCGGCGGTGGCGCGCGGGCGGCGCGTGGCCGACGGCGTGGAAGCCTGGGTGGTACCGGGTTCCGGCCTTGTGAAGCGGCAGGCCGAGGCCGAAGGGCTGGACGCCGTCTTCCGGGCAGCGGGCTTCCAGTGGCGGCATGCGGGCTGCTCCATGTGCCTGGGCACCAACGGCGATCAGGTTGCCGCCGGCCAGCGCTGTGCCTCGACCTCGAACCGCAATTTTGTCGGCCGCCAGGGCCCGGGTTCGCGCACCCATCTGATGAGCCCGGCGATGGCCGCGGCCGCAGCCGTCACCGGGCGACTCGCCGACGTGCGGGCCCTGCCTTCCGCCTCCTGAAAAACAGAAACGCACCGACTCGCAACCATGCAAGCTTTCAGTCAAGTTGAAGCCGTCGCGGCGCCGCTGGCCCGCGCGAACATCGACACCGACCAGATCGTGCCGGCGCTCTACCTGCAGAAGCCGCGCTCGGACAACTTCGGCCACTACCTGTTCCACGACGTGCGGCACGATGCGCTGGGCCAGCGCCGACCCGACTTCGTGCTCAATGCCGCCGCGTACGCAGGGGCCCGGATCCTCGTGGCAGGCCACAACTTCGGCTGCGGATCCTCGCGCGAACATGCAGTCTGGGCCCTTCACGACGGCGGCTTCCGCGCCGTGATCGCACCGAGTTTCGGCGACATCTTCCAAGCCAATGCGCTCAAGAACGGCTTGCTGCCGGTGCGCCTGCCCGAGCCGGTGGTCGAAGAACTGCTGGCGGCGCTGCTGGCAGCGCCCGGCACGCAGCTGCGCGTGGACCTGGAAGCCCTGGTGGTGACCGGGCCGCATGGCCGCACCGAACCATTCGCCATCGACCCTTTCGCTCGCCATTGCCTGTTGGAGGGCCTGGACGAGATCGACTACACGCTGACGCAGCGCGCGCGCATCGAGGAATTCGAGCGCCACCACGCGCCGCAATGACTTCCCCTCAATTTCCAGAAAGGATCCAGAAATGAAGATTGCAGTGATGCCCGGCGACGGGATCGGCCACGAGGTGACCGCGCAAGCGGTCAAGGTGCTCAAGGCGGTGGTGGGCCACACCCAGCCATTGGAGCTCGTCGAGGCCGCGATCGGCCAGGCCGGCATCGACGCCGCCGGCGATCCGCTGCCGGCCGCGACGAGCGAGATCGCACGCAAGGCCGACGCGATCCTCTTCGGCTCGGCCGGCATGCCGGGCGACGAGGCCATTCCATTCATGATGCGGCCCGGGGCCAGCCTGCTGCGGCTGCGCAAGGAGCTCGGCCTGTTCGCCAATTTCCGGCCGGCGTTCCTGTTTCCCGAACTCCTCGGCGCCTCCACCCTCAAGCCGGAGGTGGTCGAGGGGCTGGACCTGATGATCCTGCGCGAGCTCACCGGCGACGTCTACTTCGGCGAGCCGCGCGGCAGCGGCATCAACGCGATGGGCGAGCGCGAGGCCTTCAACACCATGCGCTATTCCGAGCCTGAGATCGAGCGCGTCGCGCACGTGGCCTTCCGCACCGCGCGCTCGCGCCAGCGCCGCCTCTGCTCGGTCGACAAGGCCAACGTGCTCGAGGTCATGCAGCTGTGGCGCGAGGTGGTCACGCGCGTGGGGCGGGACTATCCCGACGTGGAGCTCACGCATCTCTTCGTCGACGCGGCCGCGATGCAGTTGATGCGCGCGCCGAAGCAGTTCGACGTCATCGTCACCGGCAACATCTTCGGCGACATCCTGTCCGATGCCGCCGCGATGCTCACGGGTTCCATCGGCATGCTTCCTTCGGCGTCGCTGGCCGCCGGCAGCTTCGGACTCTATGAACCGGTGCACGGCACCGCGCCGGACATCGCCGGCAAGAACCTGGCCAACCCGCTGGCGTCGATCCTCTCGCTGGCGATGATGCTTCGCCTCTCGTTCGATCAGGCGGCCAACGCGGAGCGCGTTGAACGCGCCGTGCGCCGAGTGCTGGCCGACGGGCTGCGCACCGGGGACATCTACCAGTCCGGCTGCACTCGGGTGGGAACGGAGGAGATGGGCGCCGCGGTGGTTGCGGCCATGAACGCGAGGTAGCGATCAGCACTCGCGCCCCAGGTCCCCTTGCCGGGGACCTGCGAGATGCTCTCGCATGCTTCTCGCACGCCAAGTGGGGCCGGACGCCCGCGCAGCGTTCCCGGATCAGCAGTGGTCTGCTCTGCGCCATGCTCCACGCCCATAGACCGGTCGCCTGCGCCGCACCTGCAACGCTGGCTCATTCTGAGCGCTTCCGACCCCTGCCTGCACGGCCGGTGGGAGGCTTCGCGTCTCCTTCGCCACCGCGGTGCGCCTCGAGCTGACGCAACGTCCCTGCCGTCGCTGCCTGGCGGTCGCGCAACTGGCTTATCTCGCGCTCGGCCTGCGCGCGAGCGCGTCGCCGAGGCAGAGCACCGCGCGACCGAACTTGTCGAACGGTTGCGCCGCAAGGAAAGGAGTGACGGTTTGGCTTTGTTCGATGACCCGCTACGGGACTTGTGAGGCCCATCCCACGCTCCTATGATGGTCCGCCAGCCCCCGCCAGCCCCCGCCAGCCTCACCAACATCGGAGACCCTCATGAACAGCATCCCATCGAAGCGCACCTTGTCGCGCCGCATCGCGTTGCACTACGGGCTCAGCGCTTTCGGCGCCGGCGTTCTGGCCGCATCTGCCTTCGCCCAGGGCGCCTGGCCCACCAAGCCGGTCTCGCTGGTGGTGGGCTATCCACCGGGCGGACAGACGGACTTCGCCGGGCGCGTGCTCACAGCCGGCATGCAGGCCAGCCTGGGCCAGAGCGTCGTGATCGACAACAAGCCCGGCGTCAACGGCAACATCGCCACCGACTACGTGCTCAAGGCACCGCCCGACGGCTATAAGCTGCTCGTGGGCAACGGCAGCAACATGGTGCTGAACCCGCACACCTACCGCAACACGCCGGTGGCCGATCCGCTCAAGATGACACCCATCGGGCTGCTGCTGACCTCCTCGCTGATGCTGGTCGTGCCGACCAGCCTGCCGGTCAAGGATGTCCCCGAGTTCATCGCCTGGATCAAGGCGCAGGACAAGGCGGGCAAGGCCGTCGACTACGCCTCGGGCGGGCCCGGCAGCCTCGTGCAGACCGCGATGGAGCTGTTCCGCGAGCGCATCGGCAAGCCGAAGATGAGCCACGTGCCGTACAAGGGCAGCAGCCCTGCGATGACCGACCTGATCGCCGGCCGCGTGCCCGCCATGTTCGATGCCTCGTCGGTGGTCGCGCCCTTCCTCAAGTCCGGCCAGCTGAAGGCGCTGATGGTCACCGGCCCCAAGCGGGTGCCTGCGTTCCCCGACGTGCCCACGGCCGCCGAAGCCGGCATCAAGGACTTCCAGATCATCTCCTTCATCGGCCTGTACGGCCCGCCGGGCCTGAGCCCCGACATCGTGAAGAAGGTGAACACGGCGATGAACAGCGCCCTCAAGGAACCCAATGTCCAGAAGACCATCGCCGATCGCGGCGACGACGCCGGCGGCGGCACGCCCGAGCAGCTCGCGGCGCTGACCCGGGACTACTACAAGCTGCTCGGCGAGGTGGTCAAGAACAACGACATTCGCGCCGAGTAGGCAGCTTCGGCGTGTCGTGTTTGAGGCTCGGGCGCGGTCGAGGCCGCCGGTTTGAAGAAGCGCGTCCCGTCAAACGCCGCGAGAGACGTCGTCGCTCGTCGCGGAGGCGACGCTTGACCGGGTGCACACAGCCTTGCTGTCGTGCTTGGCGCCCCGCATAGCGCAAGCGCGAGCCTGTCCGTACTCGAGCGCCTTGCGCGCGAACTGCTACGCCGGATTGCGCCGCGGATGCTCGTCGTCGACGAAGTGCATCACCTGTTGGCCGGGAACTACCGCGAACAGCGCGCCTCCCGCAACCTGCCGAAGTTCCCTGCCAACGACCTGAGGTTCAGGAGCGTGCTGGTCGGCACCCGATGCACCATTGGCCCTGACCACCGGCGCCCTGATGATCAGTCGCTTCACCCCGTTCGACACCCCTCGCTGGCGCGAGAGCGATGACCCCGGCGACTGCTGGGAGCGTTCGAGCGAGTGCTGCCGCTGCGCAAGCCCTCGGACCTGATGCAACGTGCGATCGCTCAGCGCTCGTGCTCGCCGCGAGCGACGGCCTGACCGGAGAGATTTCGCGACCGCTCAATGAAGCGGCTGCGCTGGCGATCACGGACGGCACCGAGCACATCACGCTGGAGCACCTGAAGCATGTCGCCAATGCCGACCATTGAGCGTCGTCCGTTGCCAGTGGCTCCCCGGCCGGTTCGAAGCCGAGGTGCTCGGTGGATGGATCGGGCGCCTGGCAGCCCTTACCGGATGACAGTGCTGGAGTTTGCCGCCCGGCACGAACTTGATCTTCAGATTGAAGATGGGGCAGGGTGGCCAACGATGCTGCCCCTTCGGAGTCACTCGGTTGACGTGCTTGGCGCCCTCACTCGCCTCAGCCGAGAGCGGATCATGGCAATTCACGTGTCGTTGCCATTGACGCGCAAGCGAACCCGCTACTGCTATTGCGCGCACGGTGTGTGTTTCTAAACCCTTTGGATGTCACTGAGCCAATCTGGCAGTGGAAGTGGTTGGACCCAAATCTGTCGGCTTGCCCGCAGCACAGCAAAGAGTTCACGACGGTGCCGAGCAGCCGGGTGCTTGCGTGCGGAAACCTCGCTCGGTTGCTGCAGCTCGTCAGCCGGCACGAACGGGACTTGTGCTATGGGAACTACTACAGCCGCGCTAGCGTAGTTCGCTGAGCGGCTAGCGAGGTTCAATGACATGGCTAGCTGAGTTCAACAACTTCAACATCAGGACCGCACGACACGGCGCTCGGAAGACGCTCAGCGAAAGGACGGCTTTGCAGTGCTGGCAGCCAAAGTACGTTTGACTGCGGCGATCGAGATCCAAGAACTCGCAGGCGGCTTGGGGCCCAAACTCGACTTCTGACCTTGCCAAAGGGGTGGGCGATGGCAATGACCGGAAAGCGCCCAACTGCAGGCGCGCCAGCCACCTGTGCCGGCATCAGAACGCGTAGAGCGCCCGGGGGTTGCCGGCCAGCACCTGCTGTCGCAACCCTGGCGTGGCAAGCCACTCGCGAAACGTTGCGGCGAGCGTCTGAGGCGGGACGGGGCGGTAGGGGCTCACCTGGTGAGCCCCTCGCCCGGGCTCGCGCGCCGTGTGCGGCCAGTCGCTTCCCCAGAGCACGGCTTGCGGGGCGGCCTGCAGGAATACGCGAGCCCATCGCGCCGCGAGGCCGGGAGATGCGAGGCGATAGGGAGCCGACAGCTTCACGTGCATACGCCCGGTGCGCAGCAGGTCGATCAGCACGCCGCCGCCTTCCTGTGGCCCGGCTTCGGCCAGTGCGAAATGGTCGAGCACCACCGGCGCCGGCAGCTGCGGCAGGCGATCTGCCAGCGCGGCCGTCACCTGCGCCGCCGCGTACGAAGCGTGTGTTTGGCGGCATGGATGTGGCAGCACATGGTGCTCTGCGCCCAGCCGGCGTCATGGACCTGAAAGGCCTCGATCCGGCCCGCAGGACTCAATCTCGTCCTGCAGTGCGTGGATGGGCGATCTCGTCCTGCCCGATGTGGCGCGCGGCGTGGCCCGCGACCTCGCCCTCGATGAGCACGCGAAGCTCGAAGATCTCCTCAATGCCACCCTGCGTCGCGGCTATGCAGTCAATCATGGAGAGTGGACGAGGGAGGCGAGCTTCGCGGCCGTCGCGATGCCGGTATAGGCTGGGACACGGGTGCTGAAGGATGAGCTCGGACCCGAACGCGTGCTGCGCGCGGCCGTGCCTAGATCAGCCCGCTGTAGGCCCCGCCATCCAGTTGCAGGTTCTGCCCGGTCATGAAGCCCGACTGGCGGCCGCACAGGAAGGCACAGGCGGCGCCGAATTCGGCCGGATCCCCGAGACGCCTGGCCGGAAGGGTCTCGGCGATCTGCCGCCGTGCCTCGTCGCGCCCGATGCCTTGCTCGCGCATCATGCGCTCGGCCATGAAGGCCTGGCGCGGCGTATCGAAGCGCTCGGGCAGCAGGCTGTTGATGGTGACGTTGTCGATGATGGCCTCCCGCGACAGCGCCTTGGACAGGGCGGTCAGGCCGGCGCGCGCAGCCGTGGACAGGCCCATCGCTGGATGCGGCGACTTGACCATGGCCGAGGTGATGTTGACGATGCGGCCGAACCTGCGGGCCCGCATGCCGGGAATCGTGTCGCGCATGAGCAGCGCCGCGGCGAGCAGGTTGCTCTCCAGCGCGCCGATCCAGGCAGCGTGGTCCCAATCGGCCAACTGCCCGGGCGGTGGCCCCCCGTTGTTGTTGACCAGGATGTCCGGTGCGGGGCAGGCGGCGAGCAGTACCGCACGTCCAGCCTCAGTGGCGATGTCCGCCTGCACGGGCGTGATCGAAGCTCCCGTGGCATGCCTCAATGCCTCGGCCGCGCGCCGCAGCTTGCCGGCGTCGCGCCCGTTGATGAAGACTTCGCAGCCTTCCTGTGCGAGCGCAAGGGCGCATGCATGGCCGAGCCCCTGCGATGAGGCGCAGACGATGGCGCGCTTTCCTTGAATACCGAGGTCCATGGCGGGTCCCGGCGATTCAGCTCGCTACTCGCAGGTCGGCAAAAGACTTGCCTTCACGCACCAGTTTCTCCAGCAGCGGCGCGGGTGTCCACCAGAACCCATCCTGCGCGTGGAAGCGCCGAATGTCCGCCAGTACCTTGTCCAGTCCGATGCGGTCGGCCAGGTGCATCGGGCCGCCATGGTGGGCGGGAAAGCCGTAGCCCGTGAGGTAGGTGATGTCGATGTCGCCGGGACGCAGCGCAATGCCGTGTTCGAGCAGCTTCGCGCCTTCGTTGACCATGCCGTAGAGACAGCGCTTGATCATCTCGTCTTCGGTCATCGGCCGGCGCTGGATCCCCATGCGCGCGGATTCCTCGACGATGAATCGTTCCAGTTCGGGATCGCGCTGCGGGCTGCGGTCGCCCGACTCGTACCGATACCAGCCTTTGCCGCTTTTCTGGCCGAAGCGGCCCAGGTCGCACAGCTTGAGGATCAGGTCGTTCCACCGGCGATCGGTGGGCCGCGTCGCCATCTGGGCCTTGCGCGTCTGGTAGCCCACATCGTTGCCGGCCATGTCGTGCACGGCGAAGATCCCCATCGCATAGCCGAAACTCTTCAACGCAGCGTCCACCTCATGCGGCAGGGCGCCGTCTTCCACCAGGAAGTGCGCCTCGCGCGTGTAGTTGCGAAACAGCGCATTGCCAATGAAGCCGGGGTAGATGCGGGCGAGCACGGCCACCTTGCCCATGCGCCGACCGAGGTCCATCAGGGTCGCGATCACATCAGGCGCGGTCTTCGCGGCGCGCACCACCTCGAGCAGCTTCATCACGTGCGCCGGGCTGAAGAAGTGGGCGCCGACCACGTCCTGGGGGCGCGAGGTTTCGGCCGCAATCTCGTCGACATCCAGGCCCGAGGTGTTGGTGGCGAGGATGGCGCCCGGCTTGGCCAGGGTGTCGAGTTCACGGAAGATGCCCCGCTTGAGATCCATGTCTTCGAACACGGCCTCGATCACCATGTCGGCTGCTCTCACATCGGCCAGCTGGAGCGAGCCGGTGATCAGCGCGAGGCGCTGGTCCCTCTCGGCCGGGCCGAGCTTGCCGCGCGAGACGCTGCCATCGTAGTTGTCCTTCACGCGCTGGATGCCGCGGTCCAGCCCCTGCGGGCTGGCGTCGATCAGCGTAACGGGAATGCCGATGTTGGCCAGCGACATGGCGATGCCGCCGCCCATCGTGCCGGCGCCGATCACGGCCACTCTGCCGATCGGGCGCAGTGGCGTGTCAGAGGGGATGTCGGGGATTCCTGCCGCTTCGGCGGCGGCGGACTTGGCGTGGGCGACGGCGCGTTCGCGCTCGGCGTCGCTGACGGTGAACAGGTGGGTGGTACTCATGGTGTCAAGCCTGGTTGTCCTGCAGCTTCTTGGCCTTGCCGTCGACGAATTCGCGCAAGCGCTGCTCGGCTTCCGGCGGACGCGCGCGCGCCGAGTTGAGCTGCTCCACGAAGAGGCCGTCGTCGTGCGACATGTCCTGGATTCGCGGCAGCACGTTGATGATCATCCAGTTGGTCTCGACGCTGTTCTTCGCGACCCGGACGGCCAACTCCCTGGCCTTGGTCAGGGCTTCGCCGGCCGGCGTCACATAACGCACGATGTGCTCCTGAAGCCCCTCGGCCGATGTCAATAGCCTGCCCGTCAGCATCATGTCTGTCATCACGCTGGTGCCGACCACGCGCTGGATCCGCACGGTGCCGCCGCCGCCCACGAAGATGCCGCGCTGGCCTTCCGGCAGGCCGAAGAGGGCCGTGTCGTCGCTCACGCGCAGGTGTGCTGACATGGCCAGTTCCAGCCCGCCGCCCACCACCGCGCCATGCAGCGCGGCAATGAAGGGAATGGGGCCGCGCGCGATCAGGTCGAAGACCTCGTGCCAGTTGTGGCGGCGGCGCTTGCGGGGCGGCTTGATGGCGCCCGTGGCCCGCGCCAGGGCTTCGGCCAGGTCAAGCCCGGCGCAGAAGTTGCTGCCGTGACCGAACAGGACCGCGACGTCGGCCTCTTCGTGGGCACGCAAGACGGCAAGGCGCAGTTCGTCGATCAGCGGGTCGTTGATCGCGTTGCGTTTGTCCGGCCGGTTCAGCCCGATCAGGGCCACGTTGCCGTCGAGTTGATAGCTGATCAGGGACACATTCATGGTTCGTCTTTCAGTTCGAATAGGGGCTCGTCAAAGGTCGAGGACCAACTTGGGCGTCTTCGAGCCCGAGCAGCAGACCATGATCCGGTCGTTGGCAGCTTTCTCCGCACTGCTGAGTACCAGGTCGCGGTGATCCGGAATGCCGGCCATCACGCGCACTTCACAGGTGCCGCAGATGCCTTCCTGGCAAGAATAGGGAGGCTCGACGCCGCCGGCGATCAGGCTGTCCAGGATGGTCTGGCCGGCGCGCACCTGCACGGTCTTGCCCGAACGGGCGAGTTCGACGACGAAGCCGCCGTCGGTCGCGGCGGCCTCCTTGGCTGCGAAATACTCCATGTGCACGCACCCCGGAGGCAGGCCGGCCGTCGCTTGCTCGTAAGCGGCCAGCATGGGCAGGGGGCCGCAGCAATAGATGTGCGCGCCGGGCGGCAGCGCCTGCGCGATCGCCGTCAGGTCCAGCCTCCGGCTGTCGGGTTCCTGGTCGAAGTTGAAGCTCAGTTCCACGTTGGGGTCGTTGTGGTAGGCGTGCAGCGTCTCGAGGAAGGCCGCGTTGCGCCGTGTGCGCGCGGCGTAGTGGAGCTTCCACGGCGTCCCCAGGGCCTGGCTGCGCGCGATCATGCTCATCAGCGGCGTGATGCCGATGCCTCCGGCGATGAACACATTGAGCGACGCCGTCTCGTCGAGCAGGAAGTTATTGCGTGGGGCACTGATGGTG
>Ga0182007_10000738_pt1 | contig 18494 bp, 24 predicted proteins | sample Sormic07211113_1_FD_123023 | JGI IMG/M metagenome (GOLD analysis project Ga0182007, IMG submission 123023) | Rhizosphere microbial communities from Sorghum bicolor, Mead, Nebraska, USA - 072115-113_1 MetaG | ecosystem: Host-associated > Plants > Roots > Rhizosphere | place: USA: Nebraska... | reverse complement strand
TATCGTCGCCGAAGCGGCCGTTTGGCAGCAGATCCAATTGCTGCGACAATTGCACATTGTTGCCGAAATCCGGGTGGGCATCGAGCGGCAAATGATAGCCAAACAAATTGATGTCATGCGTCAACAGCAATTTCAGGCGTTTGCGCTTAGGGCCAACGACACGCGCGTCCTCACCGCGCCAGAAATACCCGTGATGCACCAGGATCGCGTCTGCGCCATCGGCCACGGCAGCTTCCAGCAATGCATAGCTGGCGGTAACGCCCGTCACCAGACGCCTGATTTCAGTCCGTCCTTCCACCTGCAAGCCATTTGGGCAATAATCACGGAACTGTGTAATATTTAATGCTTCGGCAAGATATTTTGCGAGTTCATCGCGATTTACCGATTTCTGATTCATGTTTTTTGCCTCACGGTTCTTTACTCCGATGTCCGAGTTTTACTTACGCCTTTTTACTTACGCTTTTTACTTAACCTAAGACTTCACTATGCGACGCTTCTGGCTGTTATTTGCGCAAACCATCACCGTCGGTTTAGCGATCTGGTTCATTGTAACGACCTTGAAGCCCGAATGGATAAACGGCGCCCTGACCAGCTCGCCCTTGCACATCGCCACCTCCAAGGTGCCGTTGCAAGAAGCCGCGCCGGGCACGCCGACGCCGGGTTCTTATCGCCAGGCCGCACAGCGGGCGATGCCGTCAGTGGTCAATGTTTTCACCAGCAAAGACGCCAAGCCGGTCAGCCCGGAAGTGATGGAAGATCCGCTGCTCAGGAAATTCTTCGGCGATCGCGGCGACGATGCGGACGAGAAGCAGTCCAGCCTCGGCTCAGGCGTCATTGTCAGTTCGCAGGGTTATATCCTGACCAATAACCATGTGGTCGAAGCCGCCGATGAAATCGAAGTGGCGCTGGCCGACGGCCGCACCGCCAGTGCCAAAGTGGTGGGCACCGACCCGGAAACCGACCTGGCCGTAATCAAGATCGATTTACCGAACCTGCCTGCGGTCACGCTGGGCCGTGCCGACCAGGCCAGCGTCGGCGATGTCGTGCTGGCGATCGGCAATCCGTTCGGCGTCGGCCAGACGGTCACCATGGGGATCATTTCGGCGCTGGGCAGAAGCCATCTCGGCATCAATCAGTTTGAAAATTTCATCCAGACCGACGCCGCGATCAATCCGGGCAATTCCGGCGGCGCCTTGATTGATACCAACGGCAATCTGATCGGCATCAATACTGCGATCTATTCGCGCACCGGCGGCTCGCTCGGGATCGGTTTTGCGGTACCGATGACTACCGCAAAAACCGTCATGGAATCGATCATCAATACCGGCCACATGGTGCGCGGCTTCATTGGCGTCGAACCGCAGGACATCACACCGGAACTGGCGGAAAGCTTTGGCTTGAACCGAAGCACCGGGGCCATCATCGCCGGTGTGATCAAGAATGGTCCGGGCGACAAGGCGGGCTTGAAACCGGGCGATATCCTGGTAGCGATCGACGGCAAGCCGATCGCCGACAGCAACGACATGACCAATCTGATTGCCCAGCTGCAGCCTGGCAGCAAAACAAAATTGACGGTGTTGCGCAAGACTCAGGAAACTACGGTGGAAGCCGTGGTCGGCAAGCGGCCGCCGATGAAGCGGGTCCAAGAATAGATGCGCGGCCCTGTCCACCCGCAATTGCACAATCGCACAAAGGAAACCCGTAATGCACGTACGTGATCTGACGCAATACCTCGCCGAACTATCCGAGAATAACAACCGGGCCTGGTTCGTCATGAACAAGCCGCGCTACGATATCTTGCGTGCGGAATTTCTGGAACTGGTAGTGCGCCTGATCGCCCAGATCAGCAAATTCGATCCGGCGATTGCGGGTTGCAATCCAAAGAAGGCGCTATTCCGGATCAACCGCGACATGCGCTTCTCGCACGACAAAAGCCCGTATAAAACCTACTTCTCGGCATCCATCACCGCCAGTGGCCTGAAGAAGCCAAGCCAGGGCGGCGGCCCGGCTTATTACTTCCATATCGACGCCGGCGGCACCCTGCTTATCGCCGGTGGCGAATACATGCCGCCGGCGGACCGTTTGAGGGCGATTCGCCTGCAAGTGATTGCCGATGCAAGCGGCTTCGGCAAACTTCTGAAAAACAAAAAACTCAGGGCGGCTTACGGCGACTTGCAGACCGAGGGGCAACTGACGCGCCCTCCTAAAGGCTTTGATGCAGACTCGCCGCACATCGAATATATCAAGCTGAAGAACTTCATCGTCTGGAAAGAGCAGCCGTTGAAGAAGATGTTGTCGGATGCGTTGGAGAAAGAATTGGTAACGGGCTTTAAAGACGCTTACCCGCTGGTCAGCTGGTTACGGCAGGTCAAAACCCCGATCGCCGAATAAGGCGAAGAATAAGCTGCGATCAGGCCAAATAAGCACGAGCGGCCGCTCCATGAATTCAGATAGTCTCTTCCGATTCAGCCGGCGCCTGCGTCGCCTTGGCGAACATCGGCGCCACCAGCAAGCCGATCTCGAATAACAGGCATAAAGGCACGGCCAGCAATAGCTGGCTCATGATGTCCGGTGGCGTCACAACTGCCGCCACCACGAAGGCGCCGACAATAATGTAAGGGCGGATCGATTTCAGCTTTTCCACTGAAACCAGGCCCATGCGCACCAGTACGATGACCACGATAGGCACTTCAAAAGTCATGCCGAAGGCGATGAACATGGTCATCACGAAATCGAAATAACTATCGATATCCGGCGCCACCGAGACCGATTTCGGCGCGAAATTGTTGATGAAGTGGAAGATCACCCCGAATACCAGGTAATAACAAAACGCGACGCCAGTGATGAACAATGCCGACGATGAAATCACCAGCGGCGCGATCAGCTTCTTTTCATGGGTATACAAGCCTGGTGCGATAAACGCCCACAGCTGGTACAGCACCCACGGCAGCGCAATCACAAAGGCCAGCAGCAAGGTCACCTTGACCGGAATAAGGAACGGCGTGATGACGCCGGTGGCAATCATCTTGCTGCCCACCGGTAAAGCCGCCAGCATCGGCGCTGCCAGCAAATCGTAGATATGGGCGGCCCAGGGCATCAGGCACAGGAACACCACGATCACCGCAATCGACGCCTTCATGATGCGATTGCGCAATTCCACCAGATGCGAAATGAACGTCTCTTCGACGCCGCCGGCTTTATCGAAACCGCTGGTTTTCTGTTCTTCAGTCATGGGAGCACGGTGTATGGCAAACAAGCGAATTTGCGGATCTCAAGCTGCAGCCCCGGGTACAAATGTTGCGAGCCGCAAGCACGAAATCATGAAAAAAATGAACCGGAAGCCTTGTTTTGGCTGGCCGGGCGATATTTCGCAACACGTGCGGCGCCGGACAAGACACGTGCCTTCTGGCCGCTTTGTTGTTTGTACCAGGCGGGAATGGCGCTGGTACGCGCCAGTTTTTTCTTGCGAAAACTCTTGGCCTTGACCGCTAGCTGGCCGACATTAAAACTGTCCGCTGTGTTGCTACCGACACCGCTATCGTTCCAGGCATCATTCAGCGACTGCCTGGTATCCGAGACGCTACGGGAGATGCTTTGCTCGATATCGCTGGCCGCTTCCTGCACTTCCTGCTGCATCTTGCGCAACTCATCCAGCTCCATCTCGCGACTGACTTCGGATTTGACTTCATTGATGTAGCGTTGCGCGCGGCCGAACAGAGAGCCCGCCATGCGCGCTACGGTCGGCAATTTTTCCGGCCCGATAACAACCAGTGCAACGACACCAATCAGAGCAAGTTTAGTAAGGCCAATATCGATCATGGGAAGGAGCGGCAAACATCACTCGGGCCGGCTTGAAACTGGCGCCGGCCACAATCGATCAGTTGCCGGACTTGTCCTTTTCTTTGGCTGCAACGTCAATCGTCGCTTTATCGGCGGCTTGTTTTTCTTCTTCGCCCTTGACGCCGTCCTTGAAGCCTTTGACTGCCTTGCCCAGGTCGGAACCCATATTGCCGATTTTTTTAGTGCCAAACACCAACATGACGATAACCAGCACGATCAACCAGTGCCAAATGCTGAACGAACCCATTTTTTTCTCCTTGTCGGACAATCGCCCGATCCTGCTAAGTCAAATTAACCGTTAAATCCTTACAACCGTCTACCGTGCATCTGCCACGTCCGCAGCCGCCGACCCCCGATCAAGCTGGTTCAGCGTTGACCGCGCCACGGCCTTGGTCCGCCAATGACGTGCATATGCAAATGGTACACCTCTTGGCCGCCGTCTGGCCCGACGTTGAATAACGTCTTGTAGCCGCCGCTGGCCTCACCATGCTCGTTCGGCTGGTAACCACAGCCCTGTTCCTGCGCCAGGCGCGGCGCCAACAACGCCATTTTACCCAACAAAGCGGTATGTGCCTCAGTGCAATCGGCGAGAGTCGGAATATGCTGCTTGGGCACGATCAGGAAATGAACCGGCGCGGCCGGATTAATGTCATGGAAGGCGATCAGGTCATCGTCTTCATAGATCGCTTTCGAGGGAATCTGCTTGGCTGCAATTTTGCAAAAAATACAATTTTCCAAATTATCTCCGAGTTTTAAACGATTCTTGAGCGATCCTCAAACGACTCAGATCTTCTTGCGCTGGTCGGTTTCCTGCTGTTCGCGCGCCGTCAACTTGCGATTGGCTTTCTCTTCGATGCCGGACAGGCCTTCGCGCCGCGCCAGTTCCTGCAGCACATCTTGTGGCGTCAGGTTGAACTGGGCCAGCATGATCATCGAATGAAACCATAAATCGGCACATTCATACAGCACATGGGAAACGTCACCGTCTACCCGCGCATCCTTGGCGGCCATCACGGTTTCGGTAGCTTCCTCGCCGATTTTTTTCAAAATCGCATCGTCGCCCTTGGCGAACAGGCGCGCGACGTACGAAGTTTCGGGGTCGCCGCCGTTTGCCGGTTTGCGCGACTCGATGACCGCAGCCAGGCGCTGTAGAGTTTCACTCATGATTGCTTCAGATCCGATTTTTTATTTATAAAAACAAAATTTACTTGTAGATATCGTCCGGTTCTTTTAACACCGGCTCGACCGCTTCCCAGGTATTGCTGCTGCTCTCAAGCTTCTGGAAGAAGCAGGAATGACGGCCGGTATGGCAGGCAATATCGCCGGCCTGGGTCACTTTCAGCAACACCACGTCTTCATCGCAATCGAGGCGGATTTCGTGCACTTTCTGCACATGGCCGGATTCTTCCCCCTTGTGCCACAGTTTCTTGCGCGAGCGGCTCCAGTAGACAGCCTCGCCCAGCGCAACCGTCTTCGCCAAAGCGTCGCGATTCATCCAGGCGAACATCAGCACATCGTTCGATCCGAGTTCCTGGGCAATCACCGGCACCAGGCCGTGCTCATCCCATCTCACCTTGTTTAACCAACTCACGCTGCTCATGCCAACCTCATCGGAATCTGCTGTGCCGCCATGAACTGCTTGGCTTCTTGCACAGTATGTTGACCATAATGGAAAATACTTGCTGCCAGCACTGCATCGGCACGGCCGATCTTAATGCCGTCGGCCAGGTCCTGCAAGCCGCCGACGCCACCGGAGGCGATCACCGGGATCGTCACGGCGTTGGAGACGCTGCTGGTCAGGGCCAGATCGAAACCGACCTTGGTACCGTCGCGGTCCATGCTGGTCAGCAGAATTTCGCCCGCGCCCAGCTGCTCCATCTTTTTCGCCCACTCGATGGCATCGAGGCCGGTGGCCTTGCGCCCGCCATGGGTGAACACTTCCCATTTGCCCGGTGCGACCTGCTTGGCGTCGATGGCGACCACGATGCATTGCGAGCCGTACTTAGCGGCGGCGTCCGCCACCAGCTGCGGATTGGTGACAGCCGAAGTATTGATGCCAACCTTGTCGGCGCCGGCATTCAGCAAACGACGCACATCTTCCACCGCGCGCACGCCGCCGCCCACAGTCAGCGGAATAAACACCTGCGATGCAACCGCTTCGATAATCGGCAAAATCAGGTCACGATTATCGGACGAGGCCGTGATGTCGAGGAACGTCAGTTCGTCCGCGCCCTGCTCGTCGTAACGGCGGGCGATTTCGACCGGATCGCCGGCATCGCGCAACTCAAGGAAATTGACACCCTTGACCACGCGGCCATTGGTCACATCGAGACAAGGAATGATGCGTTTGGCAAGCGTCATGGCTGGTCAGCGTCGGGCTGCTCCGATAAATCCTGGTCGATGAACATGTCATCAGTCAACTCGTCGGCGCGCTCTTGCGCCGAACGCAAATCAAGCGTGCCTTCATAAATCGAACGGCCGCAAATCACTGCTTCGATGCCTTCATCCTGCACCGCGCACAATGCTTCCACATCGTGGACGTTGTGGACGCCGCCGGAAGCGATCACCGGGATCGTCATGCTTTGCGCCAGCTTGACGGTGGCTTCGATGTTGACGCCGCCCATCATGCCGTCGCGGCCGATGTCGGTATACACGATCGATGCGCAACCGTAATCTTCGAATTTCCTGGCCAGGTCGATCACTTCGTGACCGGAGAGCTTGCTCCAGCCATCGGTGGCTACCTTGCCATCCCTGGCATCCAGGCCGACGATGATCTGGCCCGGGAACGCGCTGCAGGCATCATGCAGGAAGCCTGGATTCTTGACCGCAGCGGTGCCGATGATGATGTAGCTCAAGCCGTCGTCGAGATAACGTTCGATGGTATCGAGGTCGCGGATGCCGCCACCCAGCTGCACCGGGATTTCTTCGATGCCGTTGAGCACGGCGAATTCGCGCACTGCCTTGATGATGGCTTTGACCGCCGGTTCGTTCTTGGGCTTGCCGGCAAACGCGCCATTCAGGTCGACCAGATGCAAGCGACGTGCGCCCTGCATCAGCCAATGGCGGGCCATTTCGCCCGGATCATCGGAAAATACTGTGGCTTGGTTCATATCGCCTTGTTTCAGGCGTACGCAGTGACCGTCTTTGAGGTCGATGGCAGGTATCAGCAGCATGGCTACAATTTGTATGAGGTGAGGTCAGTTAAAAATCTGAATAAGGATCTGAAAAGTATCGGCTTAAATTCAGGAAAAAGCGCAGGGAAAACGCCAAAAAACACGCTGAAATGCGCTCAAGGTTTCCATTGCACAAAATTCTTGTACAACTGCAAACCTGCGCTGGCGCTTTTCTCCGGATGGAACTGTGTCGCAAAAATATTATCACGGCCGACCGCGCAGCTAAACGGCGCCCCGTATTCGGTCTCGCCAAAAGTATGCGCAGCATCGGCCGGCACCGCATAGTAACTATGCACGAAATAAAAATAGTCCCGGTCGGCAACGCCGTTCCACAGCGGATGAGTTTGCGCCTGGCGGACGCGATTCCAGCCCATTTGCGGCACTTTGAAACGCGAGCCGTCGTCTTGCAACTGACCGTCCAGGCGGAAGCGCACTACTTTGCCGGGCAACAAACCGAGGCCCGGCGTATTGCCTTCCTCGCTCACGTCGAACAGCATTTGCTCGCCGACGCAAACGCCCAGCAGCGGCTTGCTGCGCGCTGCCTCCAGCAATACCTCTTGCAGCCCGGAATCGCGCAAGCTGCGCATGCAGTCCGGCATCGCGCCTTGGCCAGGCAAGACCAGGCGGTCGGCAGCCTGGATATCGGCAATCGTACCGGAAATCAGGACATCAGCTTCTGGCGCCACCTGACGCAGGGCTTGCGCCACTGAGCGCAAGTTGCCCATGCCATAGTCAACCACAACAATTTTGTTCATGATAAAGATTCAAGTCCGGGAAAAAATGCCGGGTAATTAAATTTTTGCGTCAGCCGCATTAAATTTAAAGGCTGCCTTTGGTAGAAGGAATGGTGCCTGCGGAACGTGGATCCAGCTCTGTAGCCATGCGCAACGCGCGGCCAAACGCCTTGAAAACGGTTTCGCATTGATGATGGGCATTTTCGCCGCGCAGGTTGTCGATATGCAAAGATACCAGTGCGTGATTGACAAAACCCTGGAAAAATTCGTGGGTCAGATCGACGTCGAAGCCGCCTATCATGGCGCGCTTCCACGGTACGTGGAATTCAAGTCCGGGCCGGCCGGAAAAATCGATCACCACGCGCGACAGCGCTTCATCCAGCGGCACATAAGCGTGGCCGTAGCGGCGGATACCCTTCTTGTCGCCCATCGCCTTGGCAAATGCTTGCCCCAAAGTAATGCCGACATCTTCCACAGTGTGGTGGGCATCGATATGCAGGTCGCCATTGGCTTCAATATCCAGGTCGATCAAGCCATGCCGCGCAATCTGATCCAGCATATGATCCAGGAACGGTACGCCGGTATTCAGTTTTTGCTGGCCGGTGCCGTCCAGATTGATGGAGACGCGGATTTGCGTCTCATTGGTATTGCGCGTGATCGATGCAGTTCGAGGCGTAGACATGTTGAGCTTGAGACCAATTTGCTATGTGATGGCGCACAGGCGCCGTGGAGGTAAGTGTACTAAATTATTCGACGATCTGATTTAAGATCTAGATTGTTGTCGCTTCTCCGCTAGTCACTAGTGAAGCTTGATCGGCGCGGCCTTTTGAGCCGCACCGCCATTTTACCGACATTTTCATGTTTTCCCGCTAATCCGGGCTTTGATAATCGCTATCAGTGTTGCTATTCAAGTAAAAGCTACGCCAGCGCCCGCTCATCGGGCTTCTTGCTATCCAACTGGGCCAGCCGCTGCTCAATCAAGGCACAATACTCCGGATTCAGCTCAAAGCCCACAAACCGGCGGCCGCAACGACGCGCCGCCACTGCAGTGGTGCCGCTGCCCATGAAGGGATCCAGCACGATCCCGCCCGGGGGACAGGAAGCCTTGATCATCCGTTCGACGATCTCCAGCGGCTTCTGGGTCGGATGGTCGGCCCGCTCGCGATGTTCGCGGTGCAGGCGCGAGACGCTCCAGACATCCTTCGGGTTGTAACCCAGCTCCAGCCATTTGGCGCCGACGAAAATCGAACGTGAACGGGCTTTCTTGGTTTCCGCGTCGTAGGGAATCCGGATAGCATCCAGATCGAAATAATAGTCTTTGGCGCGGGCAAAGAATCCGATGGTGTCGTGCACCGAGGAAAAGCGCCGGGTGCCGCCACCCATCGACGGTACCCGCCGATCCCAGATGATTTCGTTATTCATGATCATGCGCTGCTTCAGCATGACGAAAATTTCAGGCGAGAAACGCCAGGTCAGGAAAATGTAAAGGCTGCCGTTCGGTTTCAGTTTTGGCAACGCGGCGTCGATCCATTCTTCAGTCCAGAGCAGATAAGCTGCGGTATCGAGCTTATCTGAATCGTTGCCGTAATCCTTGCCCAGGCCGTAGGGCGGATCGGCCAGCAACAGATCGACCGAGCCATCGGGAATGCGCTGCAAACCTTGCAGCGCATCTTCGCCATAGATGCGGTCGATCCAGTCCTCGCTCATGACTGCCACGCTGCCGCAGCCGCTGTCATAGCGGACTGTCTTTCAGACGATATTCTGCTGAACGTGCATGCGCCTGCAAGCCTTCGCCGTAAGCCAGTTCCGCAGCGACTTTGCCCAGTGTCTGGGCGCCGGCCTAGCTGATGTTGATCATGCTGGAACGCTTCTGGAAATCGTAGACCCCGAGCGGCGACGAAAAACGCGCGGTGCGCGAAGTCGGCAACACGTGATTCGGTCCGGCACAGTAATCGCCCAGCGCTTCCGACGAAAAACGGCCAAGGAACATGGCGCCGGCATGACGGATCCGGTCAGCCCATTGCTGCGGATTCTCGGTCGAGATTTCCAGATGCTCGGCGGCGATATGGTTGGCGATTTCGCAGGCTTGTTCCAGGTCGCGCACCTTGATCAGCGCGCCACGATCGGTTAGCGAAGTGCGGATCACTTCGTGCCGCGGCATCAACGGCAGTTGCCGGTTTATGCTGGTTTCCACAGCGGCGATATAGTCGGCGTCAGGACATAGCAGGATCGACTGCGCCAATTCGTCATGCTCCGCTTGCGAAAACAGATCCATGGCGATCCAGTCGGGATCGGTAGTGCCGTCGCAGATCACCAGGATTTCCGACGGCCCGGCAATCATGTCGATGCCAACCGTGCCGAACACGCGGCGCTTGGCGGCAGCCACATAGGCATTACCGGGGCCGACGATCTTGTCGACTTGCGGAATGCTGGCGGTACCGTATGCCAGCGCCGCCACGGCTTGCGCACCGCCTATGGTGAATACGCGATCGACGCCGGCGATGGCTGCAGCCGCCAGCACCAGCGGATTCTTGATGCCGTCCGGGGTCGGCACCACCATGATGATTTCCTGCACGCCGGCGACCTTGGCTGGAATCGCATTCATCAGCACCGATGAAGGATAAGCCGCCTTGCCGCCCGGGACGTAGATGCCGACGCGGTCCAGCGGCGTGACTTTCTGTCCCAATACGGTACCGTCGGCTTCGGTGTAGCTGAAGCCATCCGAACCGCATTCGGCTTTTTGACGCTCATGGTAGGCGCGCACACGGTCAGCCGCTGTTTGCAAGGCGCTGCGGCGTTCTGGCGACAGCTGCGCCAGTGCATCCTGCAATTCCTGCTGGCCGATTTCCAGCGTAGTCACGCTGCTGGCGCCGAGACGATCGAAGCGATTGGTATATTCCAGCACGGCAGCGTCGCCGCGCGCTTTGACATCGGCCAGGATCCGCGCCGCGGCCTGGTCGATGGCTTCATCTTCGCCAGCTTCAAAGGCCAGCACGGCTGTCAGCTGCGCCTGGAAATCCGGCTGCGCCGCATCGAGTTGTCTGATTGCTATGCTCATGTTGCTTCCGTTGTTTCCGTTGCGTTCGTTTTGCCGGTTGCGGAACCAAGCCGCAGCCGGGCTTTACAGTCGGATTATTTCGTCGAAGCTTTTTCGAATGCATCCAGGATCGGTTGCAACCGTTCGCGCTTCAGTTTCAAGGCCGCCTGGTTGACCACCAGCCGCGATGAGATATCCATGATGTGTTCGACTTCGACCAGGTTGTTGGCGCGCAACGTGCCGCCGGTACTGACCAGGTCGACAATCGCATCGGCCAGCCCGACCAGCGGCGCCAGTTCCATCGAACCGTACAATTTGATCAGGTCGACGTGCATGCCTTTGGCCGCGAAGTGTTCACGCGCGGTCAGCAGGTATTTGGTGGCAACCCGCAACCGCGCGCCCTGGCGGATCGCGCTGGCATAGTCGAAGCCGGCCGAAACCGCCACCGACATGCGGCATTTTGCGATCTCCAGGTCGATCGGCTGATACAAGCCCTCGCCGCCATGCTCCAGCAACACGTCCTTGCCGGCCACGCCGAAATCGGCGGCGCCATATTGCACGTAGGTTGGCACGTCGGAAGCGCGGACGATGATCACGTTCACTTGCGGATCGTTAGTCGGCAGGATCAGCTTGCGCGAGGTTTCCGGATCTTCGGTGACCTCGATCCCTGCGGCCTTCAGCAACGGCAAGGTTTCTTCAAAGATGCGGCCTTTGGACAAGGCCAGGGTTAACTTCTGGCTCATTTGATTCTTTCGATATTCGCGCCGACTGCCGACAACTTGCGTTCCATCTGGTCGTATCCGCGATCCAGATGGTAAACACGCTCGATCAGGGTTTCGCCCTGCGCTACCAGGCCGGCGATCACCAGCGAAGCCGAGGCGCGCAAATCGGTCGCCATGACCGGTGCGCCGACCAGCTTGTCGACGCCTTTGATAATGGCGGTATTGCCCTGCACATCGATAGCAGCGCCGAGGCGATTCATTTCCTGCACGTGCATGAAGCGATTTTCAAAGATCGTTTCAGTGACATGGCTGGTGCCTTCGGCAATGCTGTTCATGGCCATGAACTGCGCTTGCATGTCGGTCGGGAAGCCAGGATATTCGGTCGTGCGGAAACTGACTGCCCTTGGCCGCGCCGCCATCTGCACGCGAATCCAGTCATCGCCGGAAGTCAGGATCACGCCCGCTTCACGCAATTTGTCGAGCACGGCATCGAGGATATGGCTACGGGTGTTCTTCAACATCACGTCGCCGCCGGTTGCAGCTACCGCGCACAGGAAAGTGCCAGTCTCGATACGATCCGCAATCACTGCATGCTCTGCACCGTGCAACTTGTCCACGCCTTGAATCGTCAGGCGATCGGTACCGATGCCGTCGATCTTCGCGCCCATCGCCACCAGCAAATTAGCCAGGTCGGTGACTTCGGGTTCGCGTGCAGCATTTTCCAGAACGGTCTCGCCGTCAGCCAGGGTCGCTGCCATCAACAGGTTTTCGGTGCCGGTGACGGTGATCATGTCGGTAACGACGCGCGTACCCTTGAGCTTCTTGGCCTTGGCATGGATATAGCCGGCTTCGATCGAAATCTCGGCGCCCATCGCTTGCAAGCCTTTGATGTGCTGGTCGACCGGACGCGAACCGATGCCGCAACCGCCCGGCAACGACACGCGCGCTTCGCCAAAACGCGCCAGCAACGGGCCCAGCACCAGGATCGATGCGCGCATGGTTTTCACCATTTCGTACGGCGCTTCCAGATTAGTGATGGCGTCGCCTTGCAACGTCACGAAATGGCCGTCCTGGGTCGCCTTCAATCCCATCTGGCGCAACAGCTTCAATATGGTCGATACGTCGTGCAGGTTCGGCACGTTGCTCAGATGCAGCTGATCTGAACTCAACAAACCCGCACACAGGATAGGCAGCGCCGCATTTTTTGCGCCGGAAATGGTGATTTCGCCGGAAAGACGGTTACCGCCTTGTATCAATAATTTATCCATTATTACTTCTCGCTGAAATTATTAGTTGCATCTTGCAGCGTGGGCAAAAAAACTTGCCCACCCCACTTCTTAGTTATTGTCTTGAAATTCTTCGGGTGTCAGCGTCTTCATCGACAGTGCATGAATCTCTTCGCGCATGCGGTCGCCTAACGCTGCGTACACGATCTGATGGCGCTGTATCGGGCGCTTGCCGGCAAACGCTGCCGACACGATCACCGCCTTGAAATGCTGGCCGTCGCCCTCGACTTCCAGATGCGAGCAGTCGAGGCCGGCGGCGATGTAACTTTTAACGAGATCGGGTGTAGGGAACATAATTTTTTACCGGCTAACTGAACAAATGTGAACAAACTGAACAAACTGAACGAATCGAAACGTATTGGCCGCGTATCGGCAGAGCTTAATGGCGCAGCTTGTAGCCGCGTTTCAGCATCTGCACCGCCAGGGTCGACAGCAACGCCAGCGAGATGCAAATAACCGCCAGGCTGATCAGCGGATTGATATCCGACTGGCCGAAGAAGCCATAGCGGAAACCGTCGATCATATAAAAGAACGGGTTCAAATGCGACACGGCTTGCCAAAATGGCGGCAACGACTTAATCGAATAGAACACGCCGGCGAGAAAGGTCAGCGGCATGATCAGGAAATTCTGGAATACCGCCAGCTGATCGAACTTGTCCGCCCAGATGCCGGCGATCAAACCCATGGTGCCAAGCAGCGCTGCGCCGAGGAAAGCAAAAATAACAATCCACCACGGCGCCACAAAGGACAGATTGCCAAACCAGGCCGTGATCACGAACACGCCGAAACCAACCGCAACGCCACGCACCACGGAGGCCAGCACATAACCGCCATACAACTCCCAGTGCGACAACGGCGGCAACAGGACAAACACCAGATTGCCGGTCATTTTCGACTGTGTCAACGACGACGAGGTATTGGCGAAGGCATTTTGCAACACACTCATCATGACCAGGCCGGGAATCAGGAACGCCGTGTATTGCACTCCCGGATAAACTTCGACGTGATCTTTCAGCGTGTGGCCGAAAATCAGCAAGTACAGCAAGGCTGTCAGGATCGGCGCACCGACGGTTTGCGTCGCTACTTTCCAGAAGCGCAGCACTTCCTTGTAAAACAGCGTTTGGAAACCGACCATCATTTGACTCCACCTGCGTTGTATTCGTCAGCGTAGACATTGAAACCGTTGGCGCTGACCTTGCTATCCATGATCTGCAGGAACACGTCCTCCAGGTCCGCCTGTTGCAGCTGCATGTCTTCAATCACTGTGCCGGCCTGGCGCAAGGAAGCGAGGATCGGTTCGACATCGGCATATTCGTTGACGCGCAAGGCGAACTTGCCGCCGTCTGCATGCAGCACCAAGTGCTGCAAAGCTTCTGGCAGACTGCCGCTGGATAACTGGACCAGCAGCTGCGAACCGGCAATCCGCTTGATCAGCGCTGACGTGGTATCAAGCGCCACCACCTGCCCCAGCTTGAGCATGGCGATGCGGTTGCACTGTTCCTGCGCTTCTTCCAGGTAATGCGTGGTCAGGACCACGGTGTGGCCTTCACGATTCAAGCGCGAAATGAAACGCCATAAGGTTTGTCGTAATTCAACGTCAACCCCCGCGGTCGGTTCATCCAGCACGATTACCGGTGGTTTGTGCACCAGCGCTTGCGCTACCAGCACCCGCCGCTTCATCCCGCCCGACAGCGCGCGCATATTGGTATCGGCTTTACTGGTCAGGTCGAGGTTTTCCATTACCTCGTCGATCCACTTGTCATTATTCTTCAGGCCGTAATAACCGGACTGCATGCGCAAGGTTTCGCGCACTGTGAAAAACGGATCGAATACCAGCTCTTGCGGCACCACGCCAAGATTGCGGCGCGCTGCGCGATAGTCGCTGACCACATCGTGGCCGTGAATCGTGACGTTGCCGGAATCCGGCCGGTTGAGGCCGGCGATGATCGAAATCAAGGTGGTTTTGCCGGCGCCGTTAGGGCCTAGCAAACCGAAGAATTCGCCTTCTTCGATGGTCAGGGAAACGCCGCCCAGTGCCTGCAAGGACTGGTAACGTTTCTTGACGTTGGTGATTTGAATGGCCGCCATAGTGCCTTGCTAAATATTCTTAAATTGGGGACGCCGCAGCAATGTCGACGATTCGTTGACGATTCTGCTGCCGATTCCGTCTCTGGAGCCATCCTGGACCCAGATAAGTGGCGTAACCCTTGATTATATTGGATTTTTGCTGCGAGGGCCGGGCGACAACGACAAACCCGGCATGCTAAGAAGGAGAGGAAAGGTAAAGCTCAATGATGCAGTGTACTGGCGGCAACAATCACCGTCGCAGGCGACAACAATTCTGTCACGCCATACAAATCGATCAAGCTTTCCAGATTGGCGGGCAAACTGGAGAAATGCAGAGTCAGCCCTTGATTCAGGGCCGCACATTGCCATGCCAGCAAGGTGGCAACGGCGGCCGAATCGACCGCCACCACGTCGCTCAGGTCGATCTCGGTCTCGCCACCGGCGATCGCGCGCAAGCCCTCTTCCAGAGTGACTTTGGCGTTACCGACAGTAAGCGAGTGAGATGGCCTGAACATAATAGTCAATCAACAAATTGCATAAAAACCAGCTAAATAAGGGGAAAAGCGGCTTTTGCCACCTTGGAGCGGCACTCCGACTCTTTCCCGACCTCATTTATTTCTTGGCGGCGCGCGCCTTGTTCTTGTCCGCCAGCACCTTGATCAAGCCATCAATGCCGGATCTGCCGATTTCGGACGCAAACGAACCCTTATATGACTCAACGAGCCAAGCCCCCAACACGTTGACATCATAAATCTTCCAGCTTGTACCAGCCTTTTCCATACGGTAATTCAGCTGGATCGGCTCGCCGCGCGGCTGGATCACCTGTGAACGCACTTCGACGTCGGTATCTGCCGGATCGTTACGCATCGGCTTGAAATCGATCTTCTGATCGCGCACCTGCGACAGGGCGCCGGAGTAGGTATAGATCAGCAAGCTGCGGAACTGGGTAATCAGTTGTTTCTTCTGATCATCAGTTGCCTCACGCCAATAGCGACCAGCCGCCAGGGAAGTCATGCGTTCAAAGTCGACATACGGGATGATCTTTTCTTCAACCAGCGCCAGGATGCGTTGCTGATTGCCGCCCTGGATGCTTTTGTCGTTCTTGGCGGTATCCAGCACGTCCTGGCTGATACGCTTGACCAGCGCGTCAGGTGCTTCTTGCGCATGTGCCGCGGCGGTGAATAACAGACTGCCGACAGTCAATGACAGCGCCAGATATTTTTTAAAAATTTTCATAAGTATTTTAACAATCTTAGTAGTTGTTAGAGGCCACGCCTCAGACGCGCTATATATCGGTCCTGAGACGGCAATTTCAAGCGTCGGTTCCAACCGGCGCTCGCAATCATTCCTCAATCGTCAATCATCATTCGTCGGTCGACTTGGACTTGGCCGGTTTATCTGCCTTATCCCCTGAGCCATTATCGTCCGCGTTGCCGTGAATCTGGCTTTCGCGGCGTTGTGTATACGCATCGCGCACGAACTCATACTTGTCCAGGGCCGCACCTTCCAGCAGATCGCCTGCATCCAGCAGATTTGCGCGCTTGTCGATCAAACGTACCACAGAACCCGTATTGCGCCAGCGGACCGGGTATTTGTACGACCATATGTCGCCGTACATATCCACCGGCAATGCTGCAGTGTCACGAATATTCGATGGCCCGAACAGTGGCAGCACCAGATAAGGACCGGAGCCGACACCCCATTTTCCCAAAGTCTGGCCGAAATCCTTGTTGTGTTTCTGCAAGCCGGCTTCCGAGCTGATATCCAGCAAACCGCCCAGGCCGAGCGTCGAGTTGACCGCAACCCGCATCACGTCCGATGTGCCGTCTGCAACATTGCCTTGCAAGAAGCCGTTAACCGAACTCCAGACATCGCCCAGGTTACCGAAGAAATTATTGACGCCGGTCTGCACAAAGCTTGGCAGCCAGTTCCGGTAAGCGGTAGCCACTGGCTTCAGGGCAACCTTGTCTAGCGTATCGTTGAAGCTGAACACGGCACGGTTAAAGCCCTCCAGCGGGTCTTGCGGATTGCTGGCTGTGGTGGCGCAGCCGGCCAGCGTTGCAACCAGGGCCAGCGAGCCCAGACGATTCATGATTTTCATTGTTCTGTATCCTTTACATCGGCGGCTTTGCTGTACAAGAACTGGCTGATCAGGTTCTCCAGCACAATCGCAGATTGTGTTAATTTAATACGGTCGCCGGCAGCCAGGTTCTTGGTGGCGCCACCTGCCTCGATACCGATATATTGCTCACCCAGCAAGCCTGCGGTCAGGATCTTGGCCGAACTGTCTTCCGGAAACTGGTAACGTTCGTCCAGATTCAAGGTCACCACCGCCTGGAAATTCTTGTCGTCGAAATTGATCGACGCAACCCGTCCGACCACCACTCCGGCGCTTCTGACCGAAGCGCGCACTTTCAAGCCGCCGATATTGTCGAACTTAGTCACTACCGGATAGGTCTTGTTGAATGTAGAGCTGCTCAGGTTCCCGGCTCTCAACGCCAGAAAACCCAAAGCCAGTATCCCGACCAACACAAATATGCCCACCCATACGTCTACGTTTTTTTGTTGCATGATTCATCACCTTAAAAATACCACTTGAGGCGAACAATCCCCAAGAAAATAGTAACGAGAAGTAAAGCGCTCCGCAAAAGCGCGCTGCGGATTACTTTGCGCGCAAAAAATCAGCGCAACTAATTAATTAAACATCAACGCTGTCAGCAGGAAGTCCAGCGCCAATACCGCCAGCGAGGAAATCACCACGGTGCGCGTAGTTGCCCTGGAAACACCTTCCGGTGTCGGCTTTGCTTCATATCCTTGCCATACTGCGATAAAGGTCGCTGCGACGCCAAACACAATACTTTTCAAGACGCCGTTAGCAATATCTTGCCAAACATCTACCCCGCCCTGCATTTGCGACCAGAACGCGCCCTCATCGACGCCGATCAGCTTGACCCCGACCAGGTAGCCGCCGAATATACCCAGCGCGCTGAACAAGGCTGCCAGCATCGGCATAGCCACCACACCGGCCCAGAAACGCGGCGCGACCACCCGTTGCATAGGGTCGACCGCCATCATTTCCATTGCCGACAGTTGCTCACCGGCTTTCATCAAGCCGATTTCCGCAGTCAGCGAAGTACCTGCGCGGCCGGCGAACAGCAGCGCGGTTACGACCGGCCCCAGTTCACGTACCAGCGACAGCGCCACCAGCAAGCCCAGCGCCTGTTCGGAACCATATTTATTGAGCGTGTAATACCCCTGCAGACCCAATACGAAACCGACGAACAATCCCGATACGCCAATAATGATCAGCGAGTAATTGCCGATGAAATGGATCTGGTCGGTAATCAGCCGAGGGCGCCGCCAGAGGCCGCCGGAGGCGCGCAAAATCGCAAAAAACATCCGTGCAGCCGCACCCAGGCCGGTAATCGACTCGCGCAAGGTGCGCCCGACTGCGGCAAGAGAATTGGTTACAGATTTAGTGACAGCATCAAGCATATGTAGCATCAAGCGCGCCCCTTCAATCCTAGATCCTCGGACAACGACTTGCCAGGATAGTGGAACGGCACCGGACCGTCCGGTTCAGCGTTGACGAATTGTTTCACGTATGGATGGTTCGAAGCCATCATTTCTGCCGG
>Ga0182007_10000736_pt1 | contig 18545 bp, 12 predicted proteins | sample Sormic07211113_1_FD_123023 | JGI IMG/M metagenome (GOLD analysis project Ga0182007, IMG submission 123023) | Rhizosphere microbial communities from Sorghum bicolor, Mead, Nebraska, USA - 072115-113_1 MetaG | ecosystem: Host-associated > Plants > Roots > Rhizosphere | place: USA: Nebraska... | reverse complement strand
GCGGCACGGGAAGCGATGTAGCGGATCATGGGGCGGTTATTGCTTCAACGGCCTCGTTACTTACTTGATCCGGGCATTCCAGAAGAACGGCCAGGTCGCGGGCTGGTAGTTGTCCAGCGCCGGGCTCTTTGCCGACAGGCCGTTGAACTTGCCGACGTTGATGTACGGCACCTCGTCGTAGACCACCTGCTGCACCTTGCCCCACAGTGCGCCGCGCTTGGCAGGGTCGCTCTCGACGTTGAAGGCCTGCAGTGCCGTCTTCTTGGCGGGCGTGTCCCACCAGCCGGGTGCGCCGTCGCCGAGCTGCGGCGGCGAGAGCATCGGCTCGGGGAACTGGCCCGAATGCGTGACGTAGATGTCCCACAGCTTGGGGTCGTTGCGGCGCTGCACCAGCGTGGCCCAGTCGACCACGTTCAGGTCGACCTTGAAGCCGGCACGCTTGAGCTGCTCGGCCATCAGCAGCGCCATGTTGTAGTGGAAGTCGTACTGGCGGCTGGTGAGCACGCGGATCGGCTCGCCCTTGTAGCCAGCCTTGGCCGCGGCCTCCTTCGCCTTGGCGGCGTTGCGCTGGTTGTACTGGTCGGCACCGGCCGCCGAATAGAACGGCGAGCCCTTCGGGAAATGGTTGCCTTCGGCCACGAAGAAGCGCGTGTCGCCGAAGCCGGCCGCGAGCATCTCGCCTTCGCCGAGCGCGGTCTGGATCGCCTGGCGCACCGGCTGGCTGGCGGCCACGCCTTCCTTGGTGTTGAGCACGAGGTACGGGAAGCCGAACGAGGGCGTCATGATCGGCACCGTCTTGCCGCCCGACTTCTCCAGGCGCGGCAGTGCTTCCACCGGCAGCAGGTCGGCAAAGTCGTACTGGCCGGCCAGCGCGCCTTCGACACGCGTGCTGGCGTTGGGCACGGGCACGAAGCGCAGCTCCTCGATCGCCGCTTCGCGCTTGCCGCCGTAACCGCTCGCCGGTTCCTTGCGCGCGCTGTACTTGTCGAAGCGCGTGAGCAGCACGAACTGGTCGGGGCGGCGTTCCTTGAACTTGTAGGGGCCGGTGCCGACGAAGTCCTTCAGCGGCGAGGCGATGGAATCCTTGGCCATGATCGCGGCCATGCCGCTGGGCAGCGCGAGCTGCGACAGCAGCGGTGCATAAGGCTCCTTCAGCACGACTTCGACCGCCAGCGGGCCCTTGGCCTTGAGGCTGGCGACCTCCTTGCCCACGGCCTTGCCGCGCGGCGACTGGTCCATCCAGCGCTGCAGGCTGGCCACCACGTCGTCAGCCGTGAGTTCGTGGCCGTTGTGCAGCATCACGCCCTTGCGCAGGGTGATGGCGTAGGTCTTGCCGTCGGCCGAGATCTTCGGCATGCCTTCGGCCAGCATCGGCACCACGTTCCACTTGGCGTCGAAGGTGTAGAGCGTCTCGTACACGTGCTGCATGATGGTTCCGACCAGGTCGGCCGTGGAGGCCATCGGGTCGAGCGTCTGCGGCTCGGCCACCATCGCCAGCGTGGCGAAGTTGCGCGGGCCCTGGGCGTGGACCTGCTGATGGGGCAGCGCGGCGCACAGCATCGCGAGCAGGGAAGCTCCCAGCAGGCTGCGCTTCGACAGCTTGGGCAGGCGCTGGACAACAGGACCGACGTGGGGCATGGGGAACTCCTTCATGGGGCGTGCGAGTTTGTGAAAGAAAATTTCTCTTCGGCCTGGACTTTGAAGCAGTATTCATGCCAAATCATCCGTGTTAACCCTCGATCAAGGGTTATTCTGAAAGAGATTTTCAGATTGAGCGCGATACTCGCGACTCTCCTTCCTTCACTACTCTTCACCTCTCAGGAGTCTCCATGCCCCTCGAATACCTCGGCGCCCCGCCCGTCGCGTCCGACCGCCAGGCCCGCCCCTTCTCCCCGGCCGTGCGCGCCGGCGACTTCATCTACGTGTCGGGCCAGGTACCGGCGAACAAGGATGGTGAGATCGTGGTGGGCGGCATCGAGGCGCAGACGCGCCAGGTGATGGAAAACCTCAAGACCGTGCTCGCGCTGGCCGGCGCCACGCTCGACGACGTGTGCAAGAGCACTGTCTGGCTGCAGGACGCGCGCGACTTTGGTGCCTTCAACCGCATCTACATGGGCTACTTCGGCGAGAACAAGCCGGCGCGCTCGACCACCGAGGCGCGGCTGATGGTCGACGCCAAGGTCGAGATCGACGTGGTGGCCTACAAGCCGAAGGCCTGAGGACGCGGGAGCGGACTTCAGCCCTTCAACTCGGTCTTGCGCTGGATGATGCGCGAGACCAGGCCGTACTCCACGGCCTCCGCAGCCGACAGCCAGCGGTCGCGCTCGATGTCGGCCAGCACCACGTCGATGGGCTTGCCGGTTTCGCGCGCGATCTCGTGCGCGATGCGCTGGCGGGCCTTGATGATTTCCTGCGCCTGGATTGCGATGTCCGTCGCCTGCCCGCCCGCGCCGCCGCTGGGCTGGTGGATCAGGAAGCGCGTGTTGGGCAGGCACACGCGGCGCTCGCGCGGCACGGCCAGGAACAGGTGCGTGGCCGCGCTGCCGACCCAGCCGGTGCCGATCATGTTCACCGGCGCGCTGATGAAACGCACGATGTCGTGGATGGCATCGCCCGACTCCAGGTGCCCGCCGGGCGAACTCACGAGGATGTCGATGGGCTTGTCGGCGCTGTCGGCATCGAGCGCAATGAGCCGGCGCGTCACATCGGCGGCCACCGAATCTGTGACGGTGCCGAAGATCAGCAGCGTGCGCGACTTGAAGGCCTTCTCCTCCAGGTAGGAGTTGCGCGGCTCGGCGGTGGCCGCGGGCTTGGTGTCGTCTTCGGATTCCATTGAGAACATGGGCAGCATGAAGCAGGCTCCTGTGGTTTTGGACTGTCGGGCTGTCTTGACGGACAAGCCCCAGTTTCGCGGCATTGGGCCGGTCGTGCCAGGCCGGCCCGAATCACCCCGCCAGCCGCCCCGCCACTAACTGCAGCACCCGGTCGCAGCGCTTCGCCAGGTCCTGGTCGTGCGTGACCATCACGAACGCCGTGCGATGCCGGTGCGCGAGGTCGAGCATGAGCGCGAACACCGTGTCCGCCGTGCTGCGGTCGAGGTTGCCGGTGGGCTCGTCGGCCAGCACGCAGGCCGGCTGCGTGACCAGCGCACGCGCGATCGCCACGCGCTGGCGCTCTCCGCCCGACAGCTCGGCCGGACGGTGATGCAAACGCTGGCCCAGGCCCACGCTTTCGAGAATCTTCGCCGCCGACTGCGCGGCCGCATGCGGCTCCACGCGGCGAATCTTCAGCGGCATGGCCACGTTGTCGAGCGCGCTGAACTCGGGCAGCAGGTGATGGAACTGGTAGACGAAGCCCAGGTGCTGGTTGCGCAGCCGCCCCTGCTCGGCCGCGTCGGCGTGCGCGATGTCCTTGCCGAGCAGCTCGACCTTGCCCGTCGTGGGCGCATCGAGCCCGCCCATCAGGTGCAGCAGCGTGCTCTTGCCGGAGCCCGATGCGCCGACGATGGCCAGTGTTTCGCCGGCGTGCACGTCGAGGTCCACGCCGTGCAGCACGGTCAGGTCCAGCCTGCCCTCGTGGAACCGCTTGGTGAGGCCGCGGGCCTTCAGAACGACACTGTTGGCGCCGGACCGCCCCAAGCCAATAGCGGCCCCCTCGGAGGGCAGCGAGGTCACGACAGTGCCGAGCGTGGGGGTCAGTTCACTCATAGCGCAGCGCCTCGGCCGGGTTCACGCGGCTGGCGCGCCAGCTCGGGTACAGCGTGGCGACGAAGGCCAGCACCAGGGAAATGATCGCGATCGGCACGATGTCGCTTTGCTGCGGATCGCTCGGCATCTTGCTGATCAGGTAGATGTCCTTCGGCAGGAAGCTCGCATGGAACAGCTGCTCCAGGAAGGGCACGATCACGTCGATGTTGTAGGCGATGCCCAGGCCCAGCAGCAGGCCGGCCACGGTGCCGATCACGCCCACCATCGCGCCCTGCACCACGAAGATGCCCATGATGCTGCGCGGCGAACTGCCCAGCGTGCGCAGGATGGCGATGTCGGCGCGCTTGTCGGTCACGGTCATCACCAGCGTGGACACCAGGTTGAAGGCCGCCACCGCCACGATCAGCGTGAGGATGATGAACATCATGCGTTTTTCGACCTGCACGGCCGCGAACCAGGTCTTGTTCTGGCGCGTCCAGTCGCGGATGAGGAACTCGCCCGGCAGCGTCACGGCCAGCTGGTCGGCCACGTCGCGTGCCTCGTTGAGGTTCTTGAGCTTCAGGCGGATGCCGGTCGGCCCTTCGAGGCGGAACACCTTGGCCGCGTCCTGCTCGTGGACCATGGCGAGCGCCGAGTCGTATTCGTAGTGGCCCGAGTCGAAGGTGCCGACCACGGTGAACTGCTTGAGCCGCGGCACCACGCCCGCCGGCGTGACCTGCCCGCCCGGCGCCACCAGCGTGACCTGGTCGCCCGGCTGCACGAAGAGCGAGCGCGCCAGCTCGGCGCCGAGCACGATGCCGAATTCGCCCGGCACCAGCTTGTCGAAGGTGCCCTTGGAGGCGATGCCGTTGATGTCGGTGACTTCGGGCTCGAGCTTGGGATCGATGCCGCGCACGATGGTGCCCTTCATGTCCTCGCCGCGCGCAATGAGCGCCTGCGTGTTGATGAAGGGCGCTGCGCCGACCACCTCGGGGTTCTTGCGGGCAGCGGCCGTGATCGTGTCGAGGCTCTGCAGCGCCTGGCCGTCGCGCGAGAAGATCTCGATGTGCGACACCACGCCGAGCATGCGGTCGCGCACTTCCTTCTGGAAGCCGTTCATCACACTGAGCACAATGATCAGCGCCGCCACGCCAAGCGCGATGCCGAGCATCGAGACACCGGAGATGAAGGAGATGAAGCCGTTGCGCCGCGTCGCCCGGCCTGCGCGCGTGTAGCGCCAGCCGAGCTGCAGTTCATAGGGAAGTCGCATCAAATTCCCCGCCGAGCCGCCTCAAGGGGAATTTGCCCACCCTCGGGGGGCAGCGAATACACGAAGTGAGGAGCGAGGGGGTAGGTCATCGGCGGAATTGTGGCATCCCGGATTCCCTTGGGGCTTCCCGGACAATAGGGAGATGGCCGAAACCCTCCCACGTCACCTGTTGATTCCCTTTGCCGGCCGCGGTTCCCCTGCATGCCGCGCTGCGCTGCCCACCTTGCGGCTCCCCAATCTCGAAACCTTGCTGACGCGGCTCACGCTTACCGATACCGACACGCAGGACGAAAGCACGCGCTCGCCTCCGCACGAACGCGCGCTGGCCCGGGCGGCGGGCATCGCCGCGGCCGACGGCTGCATTCCCTGGGCTGCGCTCGAAGCGCGGCAACTGGGCATCGCCGCGCCCAACGACCCTGAAGGCTGGGGCCTCGTCACGCTGTGCAACTGGCAGGTCGGCATCGACGACGTGGTGCTGGGCGACCCGTCCGCCATCGAGATCGACGCCGCCGAGTCGGCCGCGCTGCTGCAAGCCGCGCGCCCCTTCTTCGAGGAAGACGGCATCGCGCTGCACCCCTCCCCCGTACCCGGCCGATGGCTGGCACGCGCCCCCATCTTCGACGGCCTGGCCACTGCCTCCCTCGACCGCGCGGTAGGCTACCCGATCTCGCAGTGGTCGCCGCTCGGCGACTCGGCACGGCCGCTGCGCCGGCTGCAGAACGAAATGCAGATGCTGCTGTACACCCAGCGCGTGAACGACGACCGCGCCGCGCGCGGCGTGCCGCCGATCAACTCCTTCTGGCTCAGCGGCACCGGCGCACTGAAGCACGAGGTTGCGCCCGCAGCCGTGCCGGCAGTGAGCGATGCACTGCGCGAAACCGCCCTGCGCGACGACGGCATGGGCTGGGCTGCCGCCTGGCATGCGCTGGACGCCGGCCCGGTCGCCTCGCTGCTGGCCGGCTACACGGGTGGCGCCGAGGTGTCCCTCACGCTGTGCGGCGACCGCGCGGCGCAGCGCTACACCGTGCAGCCGCGCGGCCTGGCTGGCTGGGCCAGGAGCCTGTTCGACCGCAAGCGCGCATCGGTCGTGCTGGAGTCGCTATGAAAATCATCGCCAGGGAGATCCCGCCACGCACCGTCTGGGCGCTGGAGCAAGCCGGCGTGCACCCGCTGCTCGCGCGGCTGTTCGCCGCCCGCGGCGTGCGTGCCAAGGAAGAACTCGATGACGGCCTCGCGCGCCTGCTGGCGCCCGACACGCTGCGCGGCACGCACGAGGCCGCGGTGCTGCTGGCAGACGCCATCGCGCAGGACAAGCGCCTGTGCATCGTCGCCGACTACGACTGCGACGGCGCCACCGCCTGCGCGGTCGGCGTGCGCGGCCTGCGCCTGCTGGGCGCGAAGCACGTGAGCTACCTCGTGCCCGACCGCGTGGTCGACGGCTACGGGCTCACGCCGCCCATCGCCGAGCGCGTGGCCGACAGCGGCGCCGACATGCTGATCACCGTCGACAACGGCATCGCCAGCGTCGAAGGCGTGGCCGCCGCCAAGGTGCGCGGCCTGCAGGTGCTGGTGACCGACCACCACCTGCCCGGCCCCGAGCTGCCGTCGGCCGACGTGCTGGTGAATCCGAACCAGCCCGGCTGCGAATTCGAGAGCAAGAGCATTGCTGGTGTCGGCGTGATGTTCTACGTGCTGCTCGCGCTGCGCTCCGAGCTGCGCAGGCGTGGTGTGTTCGACACGCCTGCGCCCGCCGCCGGGCCGCCCCAAGGCGGGCCAGCCTCCCCCTCGGGGGGTGGCGAAGCACACGAAGTGGCAAGCCGGGGGGCAGGCAAACCGCAACCCAAGCTCGACGCGCTGCTGCCGCTGGTCGCACTCGGCACCGTGGCCGACGTGGTGAAGCTCGACGCCAACAACCGCCGCCTCGTGGCACAGGGCCTGCGCCGCATCCGCGCCGGTGCGATGCCTGCGGGCGTTGCCGCCTTGTTCAAGGCCGCGGGCCGCAATGCCTGCGTCGCCACCACCTTCGACTTCGGCTTCGCACTCGGCCCGCGCATCAATGCCGCCGGCCGGCTGGCCGACATGACGCTGGGCATCGAATGCCTGCTGACCGACGACGCGGGCCGCGCCGAGGAACTCGCGCGCATGCTCGACGGCATCAACCGCGAGCGGCGCGACATCGAGGGCGGCATGCGCGACCAGGCGCTGCTGCTGGCAGAGTCGCTGTTCGCCACCGATGGCGAGGGCATCGAAGCGCCGCCGCCGGCCATCAGCGTGTTCGACGCGGGCTTCCACGAGGGCGTGGTGGGCATCGTGGCCTCGCGCATCAAGGACCGCTTCCACCGCCCGACCTTCGTCTTCGCCGCCAGCGGCGCGCCCGGCAAGGAGCAGGAGCTGAAAGGCTCGGGCCGATCGATTCCGGGCTTCCACCTGCGCGATGCGCTCGACCTCGTGGCCAAGCGCCATCCGGGCGTGCTGCTGCGCTTCGGCGGCCATGCGATGGCGGCCGGCTGCACGGTCGCGCGCGAGCACTTCGAGACCTTCGAGAAAGGCTTCGCGCAGGTCGCCGGCGAATGGCTGGCCGAAGCCGCGCTCACGCGGCAGATCGAGACCGACGGACCGATCTCGCGCGAGTACATGCGCATCGACCTCGTCGACACGCTGCACCGCGAGGTGTGGGGCCAGGGCTTCGCGCCGCCGACCTTCAGCGAAGAGGTGGAGGTGGTGTCGCAGCGGCTGGTGGGCGAGAAGCACCTGTCGCTGAAACTCAGGCACCAGGGCCAGCCGATCGACGCGATCTGGTTCAGCCACACCGAGCCGCTGCCGCCGCGCGTGAAGCTGGCGTTCCGGCTCGATGCCGACGAATGGCAGGGCGTGCGGCGGCTGCGGTTCCTGGTCGAAGGGGCGGAGTTCTAGGCGCTGTCCCTGGAAAAGCCTGCAATCGCATGCCATGGCGGGCGGGCAGTCGGGACGGATTCCTACGCGTGCGGCAAGCCGGCGTTCCTAGGGTGGTCCAAGAAGGTTCATTCACTTCATCAGGAGACCGACATGCAACCCAACGACATCCGCCCCCTTGCCGTGGTGACCGGCGCCTCGTCCGGCATCGGCTTCCAGCTCGCGCTGCTGGCCGCGCGCCGCGGCCACGACCTGTTGATCGGTGCCGACGAGCCGCTGGAACAGGCCGAGACCGAACTGCGCGTGCTCGGCGCCAATGTGGCCGCGGTGCGCGCCGACTTCGCCACCCGCGACGGCGTGGACACGTTGCTCGCCGCCACCGAAGGCCGGCCGATCGCGGCACTGTTCGCCAACGCCGGGCACGGGCTGGGCCACGGCTTCCTCGATCAGGACTTCCACGACGTGCAGCATGTCATCAACACCAACATCACCGGCACCATCTACCTCGTGCAGTGCGTGGGCCGCGGCATGCGCGAGGCCGGGCAGGGGCGCATCTTGATCACCGGGTCGATCGCGGGGTTCCAGCCGGGCAGCTTCCAGGCCGTCTACAACGGCAGCAAGGCCTTCATCGACTCGTTCGCCATGGCCCTGCGCAACGAGCTCAAGGGCACTGGCGTCTCGGTCACCTGCCTGATGCCGGGCGTGACCGACACCCACTTCTTCGCGCGCGCCGACATGCTCGACACGCGCGTGGCCCAGCAGAGCGACAAGGCCGACCCGGCGGAGGTGGCGCGGGCCGGCTTCGAGGCGATGATGCGCGGCGAAAGCGGCGTGATCGCGGGATGGCGCAACAAGATGCAGGTGGCGCTGTCGCGCGTGATGCCGGCGCCCAGGCTGGCCGAGCAGCACCGGCGCATCGCCGAGCCCGGCAGCGCGGAGCAGCAGGCCAGGCCCTTCGTCTGATCTTTTCTTCCGGAGCGCGGCGCTCCGGCGGGCGCTGCTGCGGGGCCGCCATCGGCAACCCCGAAGCAGGTGAATATTTTTTTCGTATCCACCGACGCGCGAAGCGAAATCTTCTCGTTGCTCTGGGCCGAGCTTTCACGCCGGCCCCTTATCCTCTGCGGCGAACATACAGGAGGATGTTTTTTCCATGCGCCGCTTTGAACTGATCGAGGGAACCGCCAGCAAATTCTGGGAAGTCGAGCAGGTAGACGCCGAACTCAACATCCGTTGGGGCCGCATCGGCACCGCGGGCCAGAGCCAGACCAAGTCGTTCGCCGACGCCACCAAGGCCGCCACCGCGCTGACCAAGCTGGTGGCCGAGAAGACGGGCAAGGGCTACGCCGAAGTGGGCGTGGCCGCCGGCACGGCCATCGGCAAGACCGAGGCGAAGCCGAAGGCCGAGACGGCAACGGAAAAGACTGCGGCCCCGCCCGCCGCGAAGGCCGCCGCGAGCGCAGAGGCTGCCGCCCCCACCGAAGGCATCGACAGCCAGGCCGACCGCGTGTTCGAAACCGTGCGCGCTCAGATCGAGACCGGCACGCTGACCTCCAGCGACACGCTCTCCACCGCAACGCTCAAGCGCCAGCATGGCGTGAGCGAGCAAGGTGCGGCGCTCGCCTTCAAGCGGCTTCAGTCCACGGGCCTGCTGTACGGCTGGGGCACCAGCTGCACGCCGGCCAAGAACGCCCAGGCCATCGCCAAGGAGCTGGGCGCCAATGCACCGGCCGCGTCGTCCGCGGCCCTGGCAGCGCCCGCCGCCGAACTGCCGCCCGCGGACGGCGACGCGCCGCCCTGGCTCGCCGCCGGCAAGCCCATCCGGCTGTCGCCCGACATGCAGCGCGCAGCCTTCCCTTCGCGGCGCTTTCCGCCAAAGCCCTTCGACGAACCGCCGAGCCCCGCCGCAGCCTGGCTGCCTGTGCGGCGCAAGCTCGACCTCGACGTCGACACGAGCGCCACCGACGCGGCCTTGCGCGCGGTTGCCCAGCGCGTGATCGACCGCGGCACGCAGCCCACCCCCGCGGCCGACGCCGAGGCCGACACCCTGCTGCTGGCGTTCGCGCTGGGCACCGGCGGCAACTACAACGCGAACGAGATGGGCGAAGTGGTGGTGCACTACCTCGTCAAGCAGTACGGACTGCCGGACACCATCGACATCCTGCTGGCCGCCCAGCAGATCGAAGTGCAGTCCACCTACGACCGGGCGACGAAGAAGCGCCGGTATAGCTTCTGCGCCGCCGTCGCCCGCCAGATGGGCAGCTCCTACTACGGTCCGCTGGGAACGGGCGAACAGGCGCTGCGCGCGCATCTGTCACTGGCCGCCCCCGAGGTCTGGCAGGACTGCCGCGACCGCATCGAGGCCGGCCTTCCCAAGGTTCACCCGGCCCGCCAGCCCGCGCTGGCAATGCTGCTGCCCGACGCCCCCGAAATCTCCAACGCGCTCGTGCACACGCTGGCGGCCGACAAGAACACGCCCGAGACCACGCACTGGCTGCTGCTGACGGCCACCGACCCCGACGCCATCGCGCTGGCCGCGAAGGTCCGCCTGAGCTATTCGAGCGGCTTCTGGGGCAGCGGCTCCATGACGAGCACGCTGGTGCAGGAGCGCGGCGTGGATGCCGTGCCGGTGCTGGAGCGCGGCGCCGCGGACGACCACGCGGGCGACGCGCTGGCCTGCATCGGCACGCCCGAAGCCGTGCTGGCGCTGGCCCGCGTGGCGGGCAGTTCGAAGGGCGCGCTGGCGCGGCTGGCGCTGGCCGTCGACCGCTGGCCGATGGCGGCCATTCCCGCGCTGTCGCGGCTCGTCGCGGCCGGCGGCAAGGACGCCAACCTCGTCACGCCCGGCCTCACGCGGCTGCTGCGCGCGCATGGCGCATCCCTGCCGGCCTTGCGGCCCTGGCTCGATGCGGGTGCACAGGCGGTGATCGACCGGCAGCTGGCGCTCCTGGCCGGCCCCGCCGAGGTGGCCGATGCGAGCGAACTGCCCGGCGTGCTGACCGCGCCGCCCTGGCTCGCCAAGGTGCAGAAGAAGGCGGCCGGCACACTGGTGCTGGAGCCGCTGGCATTGGCACCGGTGGAGCGATGGGGCGAAGGCAAGCGCGAGAGCGCGCAGCGCGTGAATTCATGGCAAACGGGTCGCCACGACGCCGCGCGCAAGAGCGTCGACGTGCTGCTCGACGAACTGGGCTTCGACAAGGGCAGGCACAGCCTTGTGCCATTCGCCAAGGCCGCCGCCGCGGCCGTTGCGGCCGGCGACGCCGGCGCGCTGGTCGCCAGCTGGCGCGAGATGGTGGCCGAGCGCAAGAAGGACCGCTACTACTGGTTCAGCTTCCACGCGAGCTTCGTTACGCTGCTGCCGGCGGCGATCGGCGTGCCGTTCTGGAACGCCATCGCGGGCGAGGCCGAAAGCGACGGCATCGGCCTGATCCTGGCCACCCACGGCCTCGCGGTGCTGCCCGGCCTGGTGGCCATGGTGCGATCCAAGCCCACCGACAACCTCTCGTACGCCCTGAACTACGGCGCCGTCGAGCTGGCCGCGCCGGCCGCGCGCGCCTTCGCCAAGCTCAAGACGCTGCGCGCCGAAGGCCGCGAATGGCTGCTGAAGTATCCCGAGCACAGCGCAGCCGGCCTGATCGCGCCGGCGCTCGGCAAGGCCGGCGAGGCGCGCGACTGCGCGGGTTCCGCTCTGCGCCTGCTGCAGGCCAACGGCCACGAGGCACTGCTGCTCGACGTGGCCGGCCGCTACGGCAAGCCCGAAGTGGTGGAAGCGCTGCGCGCCGTGCTCGACGAAAGCCCGCTCGACCGCTTTCCCACCCGGCGCGCGAAGCTGCCCGAGTTCTGGCAGCCGCGCGGTTGGCGCCGGCCCGTGCTGCGAAACGGCAAGGCGCTGCCCGACGACGCGCTCGACCATCTGGGCCAGATGCTGACCTTTCCGACCAACGAGGAAATCTACGGCGGCATCGCCGTGGCCAAGGAGGCCTGCGATCCCGGCTCGCTGGCCGAGTTCGCCTGGGACGCCTTCACCGCCTGGCTCGAAGCCGGCGGCCCCAGCAAGGAAGGCTGGGCACTCACCACGCTCGGCCTGCTGGGCAACGACGACACCGCGCGCAAGCTCACGCCCTTCATCCGCGCCTGGCCCGGCGAGGCCGCGCATGCGCGCGCCGTGACCGGGCTCGACGTGCTGGCCGCCATCGGCAGCGACGTCGCGCTGATGCTGCTCAACGGCATCGCGCAGAAGGTCAAGTTCAAGGGCCTGCAGGACAAGGCGCGCGAGAAGATCGACGCCATCGCCGAGGCGCGCGGCCTCAGCACCGAGGAACTCGAGGACCGGCTCGCACCCGACCTCGGCCTCGACGAACAGGGCACCATGCTGCTGGACTTCGGTCCGCGCGCCTTCAAGGTCGGCTTCGACGAGTCGCTCAAGCCTTATGTGCGCGAGACCGGCGCCGACGGCACCGACGGCGCGCGCCTGCCCGACCTGCCCAAGCCCAAGAAGACCGACGACGCCGAACTTGGCAAGGAAGCCGTCGAGCGCTTCAAGCTGCTGAAGAAGGACGTGCGCACCATCGCCAGCCAGCAGCTGCTGCGCCTCGAGGTGGCGATGTGCGCGCGCCGCCGCTGGACGCCCGAGGTGTTCCGCACCTTCCTGGTCGAGCACCCGCTGGTGCGCCACATCGTGCAGCGGCTGATCTGGGGCGTGTACGCGGTGGAAGGCGGTGCCAGCTATGGCGGCACGCTGCAGGCCTGCTTCCGCGTGGCGGAAGACGGCAGCTTCACCACCGCGGAAGACGATCCGTTCGAGCTGCCCGTGGGCGAGAACATCCGCATCGGCGTGCCGCACGCGCTGGAACTGCCGGCCGCCGATGCCGCCGCCTTCGGCCAGGTGTTCGCCGACTACGAGCTGCTGCAGCCCTTCGCGCAGATCGGCCGCGACGTCTACACGCTGTCCGACGAGGAGAAGAAGAGCCTGAAGCTGGAGCGCTGGAAAGACGTCAAGGTGCCCACCGGCCGCGTGCTGGGGCTGGCCAACAAGGGCTGGCGGCGCGGCCAGGCGCAGGACTCGGGCTGCATCTGGTACTTCAGCAAGCCGCTGGGCACGAGCCGCGTGATCGAGCTGAGCCTCGACCCCGGCATCATCGTCGGCATGGTGGACGAATACCCCGAGCAGAAGCTGGGCCAGGTGCAGGTGGGCAAGCCCTCGGGCTGGGGCGACATGCAGGATGCGGAGGCGCTGCACCTGCTCGACCCGATTTCCGCCAGCGAACTCATCCGCGACATGGAAGGCCTGCGGGCGGCATAAGGTACACCCCCAGTCTTCGCGCACTTCGTGTCGCTTCGCCAACCCCCTTGCAGGGGGCAACACCTGCGGCCCGGCAAAGCCGGTTCCGCGGTGTTCCCCGAACTTGACCTGACCGAATCAAAGATGGCCATCAACAACACGACCAAGGACACCGGCACTGCGCCGCAGCAACTGCAGCGCCCGCCGGCCGAGATCCTCTACGCCGAACAGCTCGCACGGCTGCGCGCGCAGGACACCGACCCGCGCCCGCCCGGCTGGGTGCTGGGCCTGAAGGCCGCGCGCTCGTTCATCCTTGGCGATGCGGCGCTCGGCATCGCACCCAAGATCGTCGCGCCCGTGGCCAGCATCGAACGCATGCTCGTCACCCTGGCCACCGGCCGCGGGCTGATGCTGGTGGGCGAGCCGGGCACGGCGAAGTCGATGCTGTCGGAGCTGCTGGCCACGGCCATCTCGGGCGTCTCGACGCTCACCATCCAGGGCGGCGCCTCGATCACCGAGGACCAGATCAAGTACGGCTGGAACTACGCGCTGCTCATCAACGAAGGCCCGAGCCCGCGCGCGATGGTGCCGGCGCCGCTGTACCTCGGCATGCAGCAGGGCCAGGTGGTGCGCTTCGAGGAAATCACACGCGCGCCGCTGGAGGTGCAGGACTGCCTGCTGGGCATGCTGTCGGACCGCGTGATGGCGGTGCCCGAGCTGTCGGGCGAGCACGGCATGCTCTATGCGCGCGAGGGCTTCAACATCATCGCCACCGCCAACACGCGCGACCGCGGCGTCAACGAGATGAGCGCGGCGCTGAAGCGGCGCTTCGACTTCGAGACGGTGTTCCCCATCCTCGACTTCGACCGCGAGCTGGCGCTGGTGCAGGAATCGTCCACGCGGCTGCTCGCGCAGAGCGGCATTCCGAAGACCGTGCCCGCTCCCGTGCTGGAGCTGCTGGTGTCCACCTTCCGCGACCTGCGCGGCGCACCCGCGAAGGGCGACAGCGGCAACGCGGGCGATGCAGCGATGGACCGGCTCACCGCCGTGATGTCCACCGCCGAGGCGGTGAACGTGGCGCATGCGGTGGGCGTGCGCGCATGGTTCCTCGAACAGCGCGAGGGCTCGCCGGCCGACCTGGTCGACTGCATCGCCGGCACGGTGGTGAAGGACAACGCCGACGACCGCGCCAAGCTGCGGCGCTACTTCGAGCAGAAGGCGGCGAAGCGAAGCGGCTCGCACTGGCGCGCGTACTACGATGCCCGCCACCGCCTGCCCTGACATGAGCAAACCCCCAGGCTTCGCGCACTCCGTGTCGCTTCGCCAACCCCCTTGCAGGGGGCAACACCAGCGGCCCGGCAAAGCCGGTTCCGCGGTGTTCCGCGAAGGGCCCTCGCTTCGCTTGGCGCGCCATCGGTGACGAGGATGAGCGAATCGCTTCACATCGTCGGCGTGCGCCACCACAGCCCCGCCTGCGCGCGGCTGGTGGCCGAGCGCATCCGCACGCTGCGCCCCGCGTACGTGCTGATCGAGGGCCCGGCCGACTTCAACGAACGCCTCGACGAGCTGTACCTGCCGCACCGGCTGCCGGTGGCGATCTACAGCTATCTCTCGGGCGATGACACGCACCGCGGTTCGTGGTCGCCCTTTGCCGAGCACTCGCCCGAGTGGCAGGCACTGCAGGTCGCGCGCGAAGTCGGCGCCGCGGTGCGCTTCATCGACCTGCCGGCCTGGCACGACGCCTTCTCGCGCATGGAGAACCGCTATGCCGACGTGGCCGACCACGAGCACGAGGAACGCGCCGAAGCCTACGAGCGCGCGCTGACGGAGAAGCTCTCGGTGCAGGGCCGTGATGCGCTGTGGGACCACCTGTTCGAGGACGGCTGCGATGCGGCCGATCTGGCGCAGCGCCTCTCGACCTACTTCGACCACCTGCGCGGCGAAGACCGCGGCTCGCAGGGCAATCAGGCGCGCGAAGCCATGATGGCGCGCTGGATCGCCTGGGCGATGGCGCAGCCGGGCGAACCCGGCCGCGCGCAGGCGCTGGTGGTGTGCGGCGGCTATCACGCGCCCGCGCTGGCGCGGCTGTGGCAAGGCATGCCTGCGGAGCTGCCCGCCACGCCGCAGCCTTCGCTCGAATCCACCGACGAAGAAGACACGCACGACGCCGACACCGCGCTGCGATTCGGCTCCTACCTCGTGCCCTACACCTTCAAGCGCCTCGACGCCTTCGCAGGCTATGCCTCGGGCATGCCCTCCCCCGCCTACTACCAGTGGGTCTGGGACCACGGCCCCGAAGGCGCCGCGCACCGCGCGCTGCAGCACGTGATGCAGCGCCTGCGCGAGAAGAAACTCCCCGCCTCCACCGCCGACCTGATGGCCGTGCACCTGCGCGCGCAGGGCCTCGCGCGCTTGCGCGGCCACGAGAAGCCGCTGCGCTCCGACTGGCTCGACGCACTGGCCGGTGCGCTCGTGAAGGACGCGCTCGACGCGCCGCTGCCCTGGACCTACCGCGGCGCGATCCGCCCCGGCACCGATCCCGTGCTGGTGCAGGCGATGGACGTGCTGGCCGGCGACACCGTCGGACAGTTGGCGCCCGGCACACCGCAGCCGCCGCTGGTGGCCGCGGTGCGGGCCGAACTCGCGGCGCACGGCATCGTGCTGCGCGGCCAGATCAAGCTCGACCTGCTGCTCGAAGCCGACCGCGCGAAAAGCCGCGTGCTGCACCGCCTGGCTATCCTGCGGCTGCCCGGCGTGCGCCGCACCCAAGGGCCGAAGCTCGCGATGTCGGGCGAGCGCACCGAGCTGTGGTCGCTGAGCGAACCGCTCGAGCAGCAGGCCGCGATGATCGAGGCCGGCGCCTGGGGCGCGAGCCTGCACGACGCAGCGCGCGCCCGGCTCGAAGACGATCTGCGCCAGGCCCATGGCCGCATCGGCCCGCTCGCCGACGGCCTCAACCAGGCCGCGTGGGCGGGGCTGTCGGCGCTCAGCGATGCGCTGCTGCACGAACTGCAGGGCGCCGTTGCCAACGAGCCGCGCTTCGAGGCACTCGGCCCCGCGCTGTCGGTGCTGCACACGCTGCTGCGGCACGGCCAGATGCTGGGCATGGCCGATGCGCCCGTGCTGCGCGTGGTGATCGAGTCGGGCTTCGACCGCGCGCTGTGGCTGCTGGAGCCGCCCGCGGACATCGCACCGGCCGACATGCAAGCCCACCTCGAAGGCCACCTTGCGCTGCGGCGGATCGTGGCCGACGTGCTGGCCCACGCGCAGGACCATGCGCACAACGCGCACGCGCCGTCGCTGCTCGACGTGGAGCCGGCCCGCGCGCTCGCCGTGTGGCAGCGCAAGGCCGCCGACGCCAGCGCCGCTGCGGTGAGCCGCGGCGCGGCGCTCGGTGCCACACTGAGCCTGGCCGGACGCGCCGCCAACGCGCAAACGCACGACGACCATGGCGTGGCCGAGGCGATGCAACTGCTGCACTCTCTCCCCGCCCCCGTGCTCGGCGATGCGCTCACCGGGCTGCTGGCGCTGGCGCGCGAAGTGCTCGCGTCCGAACCCGCTTTCGTCGCCGGCATGGACCGTACCGTGCAGGCCCTGGACAACGCCGACTTCGTGCGCGCCATGCCCAGCCTGCGCGCCGCCTTCGCCTGGCTGCCGCCGCAGGAACGCGGGCTGCTGGCCGACCAGGTGCTGGCGCTGCACGACGCCACGCACCTCTCGCGCCGCACGCTCACCGCCCACCGTGCGGGAGAGGCTGCACCCGAACAGCTGGCCGAGGCCCGCCGCGTGGAAGACGCGGTGCTCGCGCGCCTCGCGGCCTGGGGCGTGGCGCTCGAAGACACAGAGGAAGCCCCCCGCCCATGAGCCTCGACATTCCCGATCCGCTGCAGCGCTGGCGCCTGCTGCTGGGCGACCCGGCCGAATCGGCCTGCGGTGGCCTGAGCGCCGAGGCACAGGCCGCCGATGCCGCGCTCGACTGGCTCTACGGCCGCGACTCCGACCGCGCGAGCCGTGGCGAACGCAGCGCGGGCCTGGGCCCGTCGGCGCTCAGCACGCCGGACTGGATCAACACCATCCACACGCTCTTTCCGAAGGAAGTGATCGAGCGGCTGGAGCGGGACGCGGTCGAGCGCTACGGCATCGACGAGGTGGTGACCAACCTCGAGGTGCTCGAGCGCATCGAGCCCTCCGAATCTCTGCTGCGCGCAGTGCTGCACACCAAGCACCTGATGAACCCCGAGGTGCTCGCGGCCGCGCGCAAGCTGGTGGCCGAGGTGGTGCGCCGCATCATGGAAAAGCTCGCCACCGAAGTGCGCCAGGCCTTCAGCGGCAGCCGCGACCGGCGCCGCCGCTCGCGCATGAAGGTCGCGCGCAACTTCGACTTCAGGCAGACGCTGGCCGCCAACCTGCACCGCTACGACCCGCAGCGCCGCAAGCTCTACGTGGAGCGGCCGGTGTTCATCAGCCGCACGAAGCGGCACGCCGAGCCGTGGGACATCGTCCTGCTGATCGACCAGAGCGGCTCGATGGTCGACTCGGTGATCCACAGCGCAGTGATGGCCGCCTGCCTGTGGCAGCTGCCCGGCATGCGCACGCGGCTCGTGGCCTTCGACACGGCAGTGGTCGACCTGACCGCCGACGTGTCCGACCCGGTCGAGCTGCTGATGAAGGTGCAGCTCGGCGGCGGCACCGACATCGCGAAGGCGGTGGCGTATGCGCAGACGCTCGTCGCCAATCCCTCGAAGAGCATCGTGGTGCTGGTGAGCGACTTCTACGAAGGCGGCAGCGAGCACGAGCTGGTGCGCCGCGTGAAGGCGCTGGTCGAGTCCGGCGCGAAGGTGCTGGGCCTGGCGGCGCTCGACTCCAAGGCCGAACCCAACTACGACCGCGAGATGGCCGCGCGGCTGGTGCGCGAAGGCGCGCAGATCGGCGCGATGACGCCGGGCCAGCTGGCCGGCTGGCTGGCCGAGAAGGTGCAGGGATGAGCGGCACCACGGCATGGCGGGCCGACCTGCTGGAGCTGACGCCCGAGGCGCTGACGGCGCTGGCCAACGCGGGCTTCGTGAAGCGCGCGCAGAAGGACGTGGCGGCCGGCCTGCTGCCGAAGCTGGAGACCGGCGCCGACGGCGTGGTGCAGGCGCAGTTCGACGACGGCGTGCGCACCAGCCTGCCGCCGGGACGCACGCTGCGCGACGCGCAGTGCAGCTGCCCCGCCAGCGGCATGTGCCGGCATCGGGTGATGCTGGTGCTGGCCTACCAGGCGCAGGCAGCGTCGGCGCAGGCGGATGCGCCCGAAGACGCGCAGGAAGCCGCCGAGCCGGACGGCGCATGGAGCCCCGCGCAGTTCGACGATGCCGCGCTGGCCGCCAGCCTCGCACCCTCCGTGCTCGAACAGGCGAACAAGCTCGCCGCCGCGCGT
>Ga0182007_10000734_pt1 | contig 18568 bp, 26 predicted proteins | sample Sormic07211113_1_FD_123023 | JGI IMG/M metagenome (GOLD analysis project Ga0182007, IMG submission 123023) | Rhizosphere microbial communities from Sorghum bicolor, Mead, Nebraska, USA - 072115-113_1 MetaG | ecosystem: Host-associated > Plants > Roots > Rhizosphere | place: USA: Nebraska... | reverse complement strand
GTGTGCGGGAAGTGATCGTAACTCCGAAGGGCATCGACATGACAGTTGCCGTGGACGTTGCGCAGGGTGCTGCCAAAGCGAAGTGATTGGCCGCTTTTGGCCGTTTTTTGCCGGTCGCGGCCACGCAGTTTGATGGTCAAATCCATTGGAAATGATTGGTCAGGTCGAATGCGGTTTCGGTTGTGTAAAAGGTGAAAAAGGGGCTTTCGCCCCCTAGTGCGTAGCCCTTCCCATTAGCTGGTTTTGCTCCTTGGCGGCTTTCTCCCGCTGTCGATCGATGTAGTCGGAAAGGTCTTTCAGGTGGATGCCCAACCCTGCCTTCTGGCTATTGGCGCCCAGGCGCACCACCGGAATGTCTATCTCGCCTGATAGGCGTTTTTGCTTGAATTTTTCCACAGTTAGATTCATGTAATCGGCACAAACGCGATCCAGAGGGATGACCGCTTGCCCGTTGTACTGGGCCATCAGAAGGAAAAGGGTGTTCATGCGACCTCCTAGTTATCGTCTGTCGGAGAGTAAATTGAATGCGCTCGCAGCCACGACTGGAACCTTTCCGTTGCCAATGGCCTTAAGCCGGACCACCCGATGGGCCGCCCCATCATGTTGTTTGCCCCTGAACGGCAGGGGCTACCGTTGAATCAGGCGGCTTCCTTCTTCGCTTGGGAGTCGAGGTAATCAGCCAGGTCATGCAGGTACACAACTGCTGTGCCTTTGTTTCCTGCCCCGCCTAGGCGGGTTACTTTCAACTGAATTCGCCCGGCGCTAATGCGGCGTAGTAGGTAGCGATCGCTAGATATGTGAGAGAAGTAACGCTCGCGGATGGCTGATAGCGTTGGGCATGGTGTGGCCCATTCCTTTTGCAGTTGGTCAATGGTGTTGCTCACGCCGCGTCCTCCCCGAGCCCCTCCGCGCGGGGCACCAACTTGAGGCGGATCAATTCGGCGAGGCCTTCTTTGCTCTTGCCCATGGCGGCGGCGCAGATCTGGCCTTTTCCGTCAGCGACCACAGCGCCGAAGGGAAACTCGGGCGAGTTGGTGGGGGTGACATAGGCCACTTGGCCTTCTTGAATCACGTCGTTGACGCAGCGAAAGACTTCGGCCAGTTCCACTGTGCGGCAAGGCATGCTATCCAGCAGGTCAATGGCTTCGCTTGCGGCACCAATCAGCGTGGCGCGGCTGACCACGCCCGGGCTGTCCAGATAGATTGGAATCAGACGCAGGGCGCCGAGCGCTTGCGTGTAAGCGTTGAAGTAGTTGGTTTTCATGCGGCGGCGTCCTTGTGCGTGATGGCGATGCCCAGCTTCTTGGCCAGCCATTGCACGCCGGCCTCGGTGACCATCACCACGGCGTAATGCTTGTAACGGTTGGTGGTCCCGATCTGGACACTGCGCGGGTCTGAAAACAGATTGCCACCACCTCGGTGGTGACTGGCTAGGTCGCCGCTTAGCGTCAGCACGTGGAGCTCACGTAGTTGCCCGCGGAACTTCCGGGGTTTGAGGCCGAGCACTGCGGCGGTTTCGTCCAGGGTGCGGTTCATGGCGCTGTCCTCAGGCGACTGCTGCACGAGCGCGCAGCGTGTCCAAGATGTCGTTGACGTTCGTGAACAACTCATCGAAAGAGCCATCGTTTGTCAGCCGCAAGTCGCCAGGAGCAACATGGATTCCGTTTTCGCTGCTGTGCAGTTTTACGGGTGAAGCCACCACGCGATCCATGTGAAGGACCACACCGCCGCGCTTACGGATGAATTCCGCTTCGTTATTGAACCGAACGTCGCTGACGACGAAGCCGTGTGCGTTGTCGTGGATGCGTGCCAGTAGGTCGAGGTTCTGCGCGGCCAGTAGCAGCCACAGTTCAGGGTGCACGCTGTTGCGGCCCCACTCGGTGCCCAGGGACTGCATCAGCTCTCGGGGTGAGCGTCCCAACCATGGCAACGCTTGTTCCTTTTGCTCGCCTTCGAAGTCGCACGGGCTCAAGTTTAGGATGTGCATCAGGCCGTCACGCAACGGATCAGCGAACGCGTAGGACTGGAATCCGTGATTGTTAACGAGGTGTTGTGCCGCAGTGTCTTTGCCCGAGCGAGCCCGCCCAGCAAGGCCGATTAGAAGTGTCGTCATGCTGCGTCACCCCCGAACAGAGAGTGGCTGTTATCGGCGGCGGGGGTGTGGAAAGCCTGGATGGCCTCGGGACGACCTTTGAGGGTGGTAATCACCAGCAGGCCGGTACGGCGCTGGATGGCTTCTACTGCTGCGCGGCTACTGCATGCAGCGGGGTGCAGGAAGACGGGGCAGCGGGTGTTGCTGTGCTGTGTTGTTTGCATGTCTCGTACTCTTTGGTGAGAGGTGTACGAGGTATACGATACAAATCCGTATCGGTCAGGTCAATACTGTTCCGTATTGATTTTTGATGTAATTATAAAATAGCCCGCGTAAATGCGGGCTTGGGTGCTGGGAAATGTATTAGAAAATTTCTAGTTTCGAGAAGACAACCCCACAGATCATCGCATCGTCATCCAGCTCAATTATCGGGTCGGGCCACGCTGGATTTAGGGGCTTTAAGAATTGGCGGCTTCCTTCCATTACCAGCTGTTTGAATGTTGCCTCCTGGCTATCTATAAGCTTGGCAATGACGAGAGATCCGTTCTCAGCGTCCTTTGCTGGGTCAACAAAGATGATATCGCCATCTCGAAAAGAGCGCCGTTCGTGTTGGTTGAACATGGAAAGGCCGCGAACTCTAAGCGTAGCTCTGGTGGCTGTGAGAGGCGGCACATGGTAGCCAAATTTCTGCGTCATCTAGCGTGCGCACATCTGATATTTCGCACCAAGCCCCGGCTTGCACCCAAGAAATCAATGGGACATATCCTTTGATAGCCGGGCCGGGCTCAACGTTTGTATCGGAAAAAGTGGGGCTCACTTCTTTTTGGCTGCCTCCCTTCCATAGCCATTCACTGCTGACCTTTAGAGCTCTAGCAATCTTTTCAACATTCTCTTGGCGAGGGCTGGCCACGGCGTTTGTAGCGATCCTATGAATTGTTGGCTGAGGAACGCCCGAGCGTCGACCGAGCTCTCCCTCGGATAGGTTCAGTTCAGCCATGCGTTGAGTGATGCGGTCACCAATCACTTTTTTGCCCTTGATTCATAAACGTATCGTCGATTGTATTGAATGTATCAATACGTTTGTGTATTGTTGCACCCAATGCGAAAGCGCATCGGTGAATGAGATGACTATCCAAGAAATGCTCGCGGAGTTGCTGGAAGCTGGTTTATCCCAGCGGGTGATTGCGGAGCGCGTAGGAACAACGCAACCCACTATTAATCGTGCCGCGAAAGGTGCTGATGTTCGATATGTAACTGGGAAGGCGATTGAGCGCTTATACGACGAATTTAAAGAGGCTGGAGGCGTGGAGCCTAAAGCTTGAAAGGATGCCGGGCTGGGGCCTCTCACCATAAGAGTCCCTCAGCCCAGCGGTGGCAATACGCAGCACATACCCTACCGCCACATGAAACACCGACCTGAACCTCTCACCAAAGAAACACCAGGCCGGAAGTAACGAGCTACACGTACATGTAAGTCGCTAGATAGCGCGTCGGCCCAGGACCTCTCACCATAAGAATCCCCTGGGCCGACTGGAACGATGAACCGTGCTGCACAGCACGATTCGCACAGCACATCGGTCGTGGTCGTAGAATAAAGCGTGTTTGGCTCTACGGCCACACCGTAAACAGGGGATTTACGGTTATGAGTCGCACAGATCTTTTGCCGGGCGCAGGTCCGGTCCTTTCGCTACGCAAAGCCCTTTACCGGGCAGGCCATGATTATCGGGGCGGTGTGACTGCTCTGGCACTGGACATGGTCATCGATTACGACACCCTCCAGAAGAAACTAAAGCACGACGAAGAGCGCCGGTGGCTTGATCCTGATGAGCTGGAAGAGGTGATACGCCTGACGGCAAATCCCTTGTTGCTGGACGCCCTAATGCGACCTGCTGGCATGGTCTGGTACAAGCCGGAAGCGGCGGCGCCGACCAAGGAAGCTTTGCTGGCCGTCAGCAAGGTGCTGCACCAGACCGGCCTGTTTGTTTCCAGCATGCACGAAGGTGCCGCCGACAACGTCTGGGAGCCGCGCGAAGTTGAATGCTTGGAGAAACACGGCGCCGACGTTATTCGCGCGGTGTTGGGCATCATGGCCGGGGCCAGGGAAGCGATGGAGGCCCGCCAAGATGACTGACGTTATCGATATTGCCAACGACCAGGCCGAGTACTTCCTGCAAGTGGCGTTGGATCGCCGTCCGCGCCCAACGAGCGCCGTCAGCGCGCAAATCTGTGAAGATTGCGACGAACCTATCCCGTTGCTTCGCCAACAGACAATCCAGGGTTGTGCGACCTGCGTCAGTTGCCAGGGGTTGCGGGAGCGGCGCAGATGAGTGATCACGACAATCGATTGCCTACCGCTGATTGGGCTCAGTTTTACATCGATGCATTCGGTTTGGCGTTAGTCCCGATAGAACCCGGTGAAAAGGGTCCGAAGGGGAAGGGGTGGAACAAGCCGGGTGGCTACTTCACGGACTCGGCGAAGGCTGCCGCGTTCTGGGAAAAGAAGCCCCAGCACAACCTCGGCGTTGTATTGGGGCCGAGTCGGATCTGTTCTCTGGATGTTGATGATGTTCAGTGGGCTCGGCACGTGCTGTATGACCTGCTGGAAATTGACCTTGATGCGATGGCTCTGGTATTTCCGACTGTAGTTGGCAACCCGGCGCGCTTCCGCATTATGTTCCGCGTTCCTGATGGTGTTGAGTTGAGCCGGGTTGCACTTGCGTGGCCCAATGAAAAAGACCCTGATGGTTCGATCCACAAGACTCTGACCGCAAAGGCCAAAGCAGCCAAGGACGCTGGTGATGCAGTAGGTGAGGCCGAGGCGCGTGCCGAGGCCGACGAGTATCAGCGCATCACCGTGTTCGAATTGCGTGGTGGGCTGGTGCAAGACGTGCTGCCACCATCTATTCACCCTGGCACTGGCAAACCCTACACCTGGCGCACACCACCAAGCTCTGTCGATGGCTTGCCGGTGCTTGCGCCTGAGCTGCTGAAGATCTGGAACAATTGGGACATCTTCAAGCGCGATGCCGAGGCCGCGTGCCCGTGGGCACCCAAGCCGAAGACGCCTCCGGCGAAAGTTATTAAGCGTCCACCGCCTGCCGCAGGTAAACCGTCGGTTATCGATGAATTTAATCGCAGCCACGACGTTGAAGAGCTGTTGCGGGCGCACGGCTATATCAAGCGCGGCAGTAAGTGGCTGTATCCGCACAGTAGCACCGGGATGCCAGGTGTAACGGTCAGCGACGACGGTAAGGTTTATTCGCACCATGGCGCTGATCCGCTCGCGAACGGGCATCAGAACGATGGGTTCGAGGTGTTCTGTTTGTTGCAGCATGGTGGCGATCAGTCGCGAGCGGTAAAGGACGCGGCGCGATTGTTGGGTATGCAGCATTCAGCGAAGCCTGACCCACGTGATCTTCCCCCGCCCCCATCCGGTGATTCGAGCGGGCCGCTCCTGGATGCCGCCGGCGCGCCCAGCGAGGCGGCTCCTGCGCCTGACGGGGGGGCGGGGGAGGTGATGACACTTGACCTCTTACTTCGTCGTTTCGCTTTGGTCGAGGGGACCACGCATGTGTGGGACTGCGACCAATCGCGGGTAATGAAAAAGTCAGCGTTCGAAGCACGGGTCGGCAAGCCGTTGGCCAAAGCCTGGTTGGATGAGACGGGCAAGCGGTTGATCTCTGATGAACATGTCCGTGACATAGAGCAGACGCGACGCATGTCGGGCAAAAAAGGTGGAGCCTTGGGCATGCCACCTACCGATCGCTATGTGTACATCGACGGGACCAAGGACGTGTGGGACCGGGAAAAGAAACGGCGTGTTGCGGAAGGTGCGGTAAAGATGGCTTTGGGTGACGCTTACGCGCTGTGGCTGAACAGTAGCGAGCGCCGCACGGTGGACGTAGATCACATCGTGTTTGACCCGACTATGACCAAGGATCCCGCGGTGTACATCAATACTTTTGATGGACTGCCGCTGGAGCCGGTCAGGGACGATGCTGCGTGTGCCAACTTACGGTGGCTGATTTCGTTCCTGTGTAACCACGATGAAAATGCGGCGCTCTGGTTAACTCGCTGGCTGGCATATCCGCTGCAACACCTGGGTGCCAAGATGGATACCGCAGTGCTGATGCATTCCAGTATGGAGGGTTCAGGTAAGAGTCTTTTTTTCGCCGATACCTTGGGCAGGCTTTACGGCCAGTACGCTGCAACAGTTGGGCAGACGCAGCTGGAAAGCAATTTCAACGCCTGGCAAAGCCGTAAGTTGTGGGCAGTTTTCGAAGAGGTCGTGAGTCGAGATCAGCGCTACAACCAGGTGGGCAAGATCAAGCATCTGGTCACGGGCAAAACGGTGCGGATGGAGTCAAAGTTCATCAATGGCTGGGAGGAATCCAACCATATGAACGCGGTTTTCTTGAGCAACGAGATCATGCCGTGGCCAATCAGTGACAGCGACCGCCGGATGCTGGTGGTTTGGCCCTTGGAGACTTTGCCGGTGGAGCGCCAGAAAGCCATCGGTCAGGAGTTGGAGCAGGGTGGCGTCGCTGCCCTTTACGGCTGGCTATTGTCGGTTGATTTGGGCGACTTCAATCAGCGAACGCGCCCGCCATCCACTGATGCACGTGAGCGGCTGGTAGCCCTGAGTCGGGCCGGCTGGCAGACATTCCTACACCTGTGGAAATACAGCGAATTGGGTCAGGGGCTCTGGGGGCCGTGCCTTTCCACTGACCTTTACTCGCTGTTCCTGGAGTGGTGCCAGCGCAACAAGGAACACGTGATGAGTCAGACGAAATTCTCTCTGTTCATTAATTCCGAAGTGGAAAAGACGCGTTCGATACCCTGGACCGATGGCAGCAATCGCAAGTTTGGTGCGTTCTTCTTTCCCGTTGATCAGGATGCTTCCCCGCCCCCATCCCTGAAGTCGGCCGAGCTTGGCGCGATGGTCGTCGCCTGGCGAGCAAAGGCGAAGCTGGCGGGCTGGAATGTGGATAGCTGGGACCACATCAAGGCGGCAGCAGCATGACTACACCCAAAAGTGTGTTGGGTGTGTCGGGTGTGTGTCGGGTTGGTTTTGGCTACCCAACACAGTTTCAGTCCTTTATTTGCGCGGGTTTCCGGCTGTTGTGCTGGGTGTGTTGGGTTTGGCGTCGCGTGCGCGCATGCGTGACGTTATTTGCACTGAAAACAACGGTAAGAATTTTTCCTTATGCGAGGACAGAAAAACCCAACAAACCCAACACACCCAACTCAAAATTGATAAGAGTATTGATTTTAAAGGAATTTATTTGTGTTGGGTTTGTGTTGGGTAGCGGTTTTTCTGTGTTGGGTTCGGTTTTTCGGGGGAAGGGACGATGATCGAGGAAATTGAAGCATTGATGCAGCATTGGGGCACCCAGCACTGTCGGGTCGGCGACGGGGGTGGTTTGGGAAGTCCAATGGCGACAATCATGCAGTACGGTGGATGCGCTCCACGTGGCACGCCTGGATCGCGCGACCTCATGATGTCGGCCGGTGGTGGTATGGATCACGCCAGTACCGAGGTCGCCGCCGCAGTTGCGCAGCTTGAGCGTCAGTCGGAAAAAGGCGCTCAGTTGGCTGTCCTGGCTCGCAATCGTTATCTGGCGCAGCCGCCGATGACAGTGCGTGAACAGATGCGTTTGTTACAACTCGCCGAGCATGCAGACCGGACTTACAGGAATTGGGTTCATCGTTTGCATCAGCAGGTGCAACTCATCCTCACGGTTCGCAGTGCTACGACCCGGGGACTTGATCGACGCAGCGGTGCGCTTGATACCAACTTAACCCGAGCATCAACAAGCAAGCGTGCTCGGGCCTACTAACTACCGTTCGTCGGGGGGCTTTGTCGTATTGTGGTCGTATTGTGGTCGTATTCATGTCGTTTGCTGACCTACCGAAAATCACCCCTTTTCGGTTTTTCCGGAGGGGGGTAAAAAGTGGCCACGATATGAAATTTGCGCCTCGGCGCTCCCTGAGCACGTGCTGTGCACTCCGTCCTGACTCTGGTCATGACATTGAAACCCTGCCCCCCGGCGGGGTTTTCTTTTTCGGGGATTCCTTGGGTTTGATCTGGCAGCCACGAATTCAACCTCGGAGGCAGCCAGATCCGACCCGAATCTTTACAGATCACTAACCTCTTTGCTCAATTGCTTAATCACGACGCCAAGCATTTCAGGAAAGGTTTCATCGTAGAACCTTGCCTCTGTTTTAAACGGATGCATTGCGGGCTTGTTGATTCCGAACTTCTCGCCAGTACTGGTTAGTTTCTTGAATGACTTCATCGCGCCACTACCTGTAGTGCTCGCATATTCGAAGTTTTCCGCATGCCCGGCTTTTAGCAGGGCATTCATGATGGTACTGGCGTCAAATGAAACACCGTATTCGGCGATAAGTGCTTTCAGAGGTTTTGCTTGCATAGCGTATTCCTTTAGAGATACCGATCTGGTTACCCGACGGAGGTTTGCAATGGAGGTTCAGGTAAGAGATGTACACGGCGAATTGCATATGGCCTCCAAGCCGTTCTCGATGATTGCAGTTCGACACTATCACTGCAGAACCTTCTTGCCCATTGCTCCTGTAAGAGCCACCCAATGGATATGAACGAATGACAAATGAACAGCAAGCCTTGGCAGAGATGCCGATTTGGTTAGTGATCGTCCTGGCGTTGGTCGGCGGCGTTTCGGGTGAAATGTGGCGAGCGGATAAAGACGGCGCGCGCGGTTGGGTGTTGTTGCGCCGATTGGCGCTGCGCTCCGGTGCCTGCATTGTTTGCGGCGTGTCGGCAATGATGCTGATGATCGCCGCCGGTATGTCGATTTGGACGGCAGGCGCCTTGGGGTGCCTCACAGCGATGGCCGGCGCGGACGTTGCCATCGGCTTGTACGAACGCTGGGCGGCCAAGCGGTTGGGCGTCTGCGAAGTCCCGCCCGCCGGGGGTGAACAGGGGTGATGCACCGAACCGGGGCACCGGAACCGGCGGGGACCCTGAGGGTATTCGAAGGACACGGGGTCGGAAACCCGCGGGAAAGTGTTAGCGGCAGGGTTGCCAGCTTACTGAAATTCAATCCATTGAAATTGAAAGGTTCCATTGAAAAGCCGTTGAAAAGGAGGGCTTATGACAGAACCAATATACCTGTCAAAGAGCGCCTTCGCGGCTCGGATCGGCAGGGCGCCCAGCTACATCACCTGGTTGAAAAACAACGACCGTCTGGTGCTGACCGCCGATGGCAAACAGGTCGACGTGCTGGCCAGCGAAGCGTTGATTCGCGACACCGCTGACCCCAGCAAGGCCGCCGTCGCTGATCGACACCACCAAGACCGGCTTCAGCGTGACGTGTACAGCCAGCTATCCAGCCAGGTCGAACCGACTTCAATGGCTGCGCCGCCGCCCGCGATCACCCCTGCGGGGCAGCTGCCCGACTTCCAGAAGGCCCGCGCACTGCGCGAACACAACCTGGCACAGCTCGCCGAGATCGAGCTGCACAAGGCCAAGGGCTCACTGGTGGCCATGTCGGCGGTTCAGACCGGCGCCTACAACGCCGGCCGCATGCTGCGCGATCAACTGCTGGGCATGCCGCCGCAGCTGGCACCCGAACTGGCGTCCATGACGGATCCTTGGGAAATCGAAAAACACCTCACGGCGGCAATCCGTCGCTCGCTGGAGGACGCCGAACGCATGTCTTCAGCGGATCTTGAACACGCACTGACCACGAGTTAAGCCCATGCCCACGGAAATTCCTGACGGTGCAGAGGTGTACCGCGAGGCGTATTTCCGCGGGCTACGGCCCGACCCGGATGTGTGGATCGATCAGTGGGCCGACGAGTACATGCGGATTCCGCGTGATACCGGCGCCGCTGAGCCGGGCCAGTACCGCACCTCGCGTACACCGTATGCCCGCGAGCCCATGCGCTGTCTGTCGCCGGCTCACCCCTGCAAGCGCGTGATCACCATGGTCGCGTCGCAGCTGATGAAAACGCAGATCGGTCTGAACTGGATCGGCGGCCTGATGCATATGGCGCCGTCGAACATCCTGGCGCTGCTGCCAAGTCTTGGCCTGGCCAAACGGGTGTCGTCGCGGATCGGCAAAACGATCAAGGCGACACCGGTGCTGCGGGAGCGAGTGGCGGCCAACCGCTCGCGGGATTCGCGTAACACCATGGACACCAAGGAGTTCGAGGGTGGGACGTTGTACGTCACCACCGCCGGCTCGGCGGCCAACCTCTCGGAGTTGTCGGCGCGCTACGTGTACGGCGACGAGATCGACCGCTGGGAAGTGGACATTGGCGAGGAGGGCGATCCCATCGAGCTGGCGGAAACCCGGGGCAGTACCTTCGGTCGCAACGCGAAGTTCTACTTCTCCAGCTCGCCGACGATCAAAGGCGCCTCGCGGATCTCCGACCTGTTCGACGGCAGTGACCAGCGTCATTACTACGTGCCTTGCCCAACCTGCGGGCACATGCAGACCCTGGAGTGGGAACGACTGCACTACTCGAAGGACTTCAGCGTGGTGCATTACCAGTGTGCCGGGCCTGAATGTGACGTGCTGATCGAGGAGTACCACAAGGGGGAGATGCTCGCTAACGGCGAATGGCGTGCCCATGCCGAGGGTGACGGCGAGACGGTCGGCTTCCACCTCAACGCGCTGTACTCGCCGCTGGGCTGGATGGACTGGAAGTCACTGGCCAAGCAATTTGAAAAGGCCAAGAAGGCCCAGGCCAAAGGTGATCTGGAGCCGATGCAGGTGTTCTACAACACCCGTCTGGCGAAGGTCTGGGACGCTGCTCAGGAGCAAACCAAAGCCGATGTGCTGAGACAAAGGGCGAGATTGGAAGGTTTCAGCCTCGGCTCGATGCCGGCAGCGGTACTGATGATCACCGGTGCCGTCGACGTTCAGGCCAACCGCCTGGAGTTCATGGCTATGGGCTGGGGTGTCGGCATGGAGCGCTGGGTCATCGACTACCAAGTGGTGTCGGGTGATCCCGCCGACGAGCGCACCTGGGCCGCGCTGGACGAATTGCTCAAGGCCAAATATCGCCATCCCTGCGGTGTCGGCCTGGGCATTCTTGCGGTGGCCGTCGACTCCGGTGGTCACCACACCGATGAGGTCTACCAATTCTGCCGGGTGCGTCGCTGGCGAAACGTGTTCGCCATCAAGGGTGCGAGCAAGCCTGGTAAGCCAGTGATCGCACAGCGACCGTCGATGGTGGACGTGACGTGGAAAGGGCAAACCGAACGCAACGGCGCGGAGCTGTGGTTCGTCGGTACCGACACGGCCAAGGACTGGATCTACAACCGTTACCCATTCGAGTCGGGACCGGGTGCATTGCACTTTGCCAATGACCTGCCGGACGACTTCTTCGATCAGTGTGTCGCGGAGCGCAAGGTCGCCCGCTACATCCGGGGCCACAAACGCATCGAATGGGTCAAGGGTAAGGCTGAGCGTAACGAAGCGCTCGACCTGATGGTGTACTGCCTGGCCATGGCGCACTACCTGGGCCTCAACCGCTACAAGGAACACGACTGGGAGCGGGTGCGTCAGGCCTTGGCGCAGTCAGGACTGTTCGACGAAGCATTGGGCATCAAGCCCGTGCAAGGCGAACGCGTCAGTAACCCGGTGCCAGCAGCGCCCGTTGCCGCACCACAACAGGCACCGCAACCCGCCGCTCCGGTCGTGCAATCGCGACCGGCAGCACCGCCACCTCAACGCCGCAGCTCCAGCAGCGGTTACCTGAAGAGACGCTGATATGTCATTTACCCAGAAGCACCTCGACGCGGTTGAGGCGGCCATCGCTCGCGGTGAGAAAACCGTGCGCTACACCGACCGTACCGTTGAGTACCGCACCGTCGATGAGCTGCTCAAGGCTCGCGAAGAAATCCGCACGTCGCTACTCAGCGCGGCCGGGCCACGCTCTCGCGTGGTTCGGCTGTACCACGGAGGCAAAGGAATCTAATGGCCCGCCACTATCCGACGCTGACCCGTAACGGATTCTTGCTGCCGTCGAACATCAAGGCCAGTTACGAGGGCGCTGGGGAGGGCCGCCGATCCACTGGCTGGGATGCTCCCGACAATGGGATCAACAGCATCAACACCCCGGCACTGCGCAACCTGCGTTCTCGCTCGCGGGCGGCGGTTCGCAACGACCCGTATGCCTACAACGTGATCGACAAGCGGGTCAGCAACCTGATCGGCACCGGCATCACGCCACGGCCCAAGACCGACGACGAAGCCCTGCGCAAATTGCTGCAGGAGCTCTGGGAGGACTGGGTCGATGAGTCGGACGCCGATGAGCGTACTGACTTCTACGGCCAGCAGGCACTGATTGCCCGCACGGTCGAAACCTCGGGCGAGTGCTTTGTCCGTCTGCGACCGCGCAGCCTGGACGAGGGGCTGGCCGTGCCGTTGCAGATTCAGGCGCTGGCACCGGAGTTCGTCCCGCACGACAAGTACGAGACCACCAAAAACGGCAACATCATCCGTGCCGGGATCGAGTTCACCCCAGGCGGCAAACGAGAAGCGTACTGGATGTACCTGTCGCATCCGCGTGATGCATCGTCGCTGAACGCCGGCTACAACCAGTTGGTGCGGGTGCCGGCCGCTCAGGTGCTGCACATCTTTGAGCCGGTCGAACCGGGCCAGCTACGCGGCGTGCCTCGATTGTCGCCCGTGCTCAAGCGCCTGCGCAGTCTCGACAACTACGACGACGCGGTGCTGTTCCGTCAGGAGGTGGCCAACCTGTTTGCCGGTTTCATCAGTCGGCCGGCGCCGGACTCTGGACCGATGCCGAGAGACCCGGTCACCGGCGAGCCGTTGAGCCTGGACCGTGACAGCTTCACGCCGATGGTGGCGCTGGAGCCCGGCACGATGCAGGAGCTGGGGCCGGGTGAAGAGGTCGAGTTCTCCAAACCGCCGGACGCCGGCAACAACTACCCGGACTTTATGCGGCAGCAGTTGATGGCTGCGGCGGCGGGAACGGGTACGCCCTACGAGATCCTCACGGGCGACATGCGCGAGGTCAACGATAGGGCGCTGCGTGTGGTGCTCAACGAGTTCCGGCGTCGCCTGGAGCAACTGCAATTCAGCGTATACGTCCATCAGCTCTGCCGCCCGGTCCGGGCCGCGTGGATGGACATGGCGGTGTTGTCGGGTGCCCTGGTGCTGGAGGACTACGCACAGCGTCGCCGCGAATACCTGCGCACACGGTGGGTGCCGCAAGGTTGGGCCTACATCCAACCGGTGCAGGACGTACAGGCCCGGCGCATGGAAGTGCAGGCGGGCTTTGCCTCGCGTAGCGAGATGGTCCTGCGCACCGGCTACGACGCGGAAACGGTCGACGCGGAAAACGCCGCCGACCTGGCCCGGGCCACGAAGTTGGGCCTCAACTACACAACCCTTGAAGCCGTCGAGCAGCTCGATGACAAGGAGCAACCATGAGCAAGAACGCGCGACCGCGCATTTACAACCGGGCCGGCCAGCAGGTCCAGGTGCAGGACAAAACCTGGTACGCCCTGCAAGCCAGCGGCGAGGCCGCCGAGCGAGTGATCGAGGTGTTCGTCTACGGCGAGATCGGCGCCTGGGGCATTACTGCCAATCAGTTCGTGCAGGATCTGCGCGCCATGGACGATGGCGTCTCGGAGGTGATCGCGGCATTCAACAGCATCGGTGGCGACCTGTTTGACGGGTTGGCCATGCACAACGCGTTGTCGCGTCTGGGCGAGCGTTGCACTGGTCGAATCGATGCATTAGCCGCCAGTGCAGCCAGCGTCGCGGTGTGCGGCGCTCACAAGGTCGTGATCGCGGCCAACGCCATGCTGATGATTCACAACCCATGGACCTATGCGGCAGGAGACGCCGAAGACTTCCGCAAGGTGGCCGACGTTCTCGACCAGACTATGGAAGCGATCATCGCGGCCTACAAGGCGAAGGCGCCGGACATCGATGAGGTCGAGTTGCGCCGGTTGGTCGCCGCTGAAACCTGGCTCACCGCTAATGAGGCGGTGGCGTTGGGGCTGGCCGATGAGGTTGGGGACGGGATCAAGGTCAAGGCCTGTCTCGGTCAAGGTGGTGTGCTGCAGCGTTACCAGCGCGCACCGGCCGAACTGCTGGCCCAGCTCGACGAACCACCGGAACCGGCCCCGGAACTGGAGCCAGACAATCCGCCTCCGACGCCGCCGGTAGTCGATGCAGCCAAATTGGCGCTGATGATCACCCAGCGTTGCGCCGAAGCGGGTATCAGCAACCTGGTGGCGCCGTTGCTCAGTTCGACCAACCTCGAAAGCGAGGAGATCGTTCAGGCAGGGCTGACACGCGCCAAGGCGGTGAATGACCTGTGTGTGGCCGCACGGCTGCCAGAATTCAGTGTCGAGTTCGTCGCGGCCGGTCTGGATGCAGCGGCGGTCCGGGCGCGGTTGTTCGACAAGATCGTGGGCAGCGGCAAGGGCTTCGAAATCGACAACAGTCTGCTGCTGGACGAAGACCCACCGCCGAGAGTAAAGGCCAAGCAAATCGATCAACCCTCTATCTGGTCTGCACGCCAAGCCGCGCGCACCGCTAAACCCCAATCTGCTACAGGAGCAAGACGATGACGATTCAACGAGAGCCGATGCACGCAGGTGAATTCCTCCTGTCCGAGGCCGCCGGAACCATTTCCCGCGAAGCCATCAACGTCGCGGCAGGGCCGGCACTGGAGCCGGGGCAGATCCTCGGCCTGGTGAGTGCGACCGGCGAGTTCGCCCCATACAAACCGACCGCCGAAGACGGCAGCGAAAACGCTATCGCCATTCTCTACGGCCCATTGGGCGAATCCGATGTGGTCCGTCGCGGCCGTGCCGTGGTGCGCTTGGCCGAGGTCAGCGAAGTCCATCTCACCGGTCTGGATCCGGCTGCTGAAAAGGCGCTGGCCACCCATTTCCTGATCGTCCGCTAAAACGATCACCCTGATTACCGAACCCGCCGAATGCGGGTTTTTTGCTTTCTGGAGATAGCTTCATGGCTGACATTGAAATCTTTAACGATGACGCGTTTTCGGTCTCTTCGCTGACCGCCGCCATCAACGAACAGGAATACTTGCCAGGCCGCATCAGCAGCCTCGGTTTGTTCCAGGAAGAGGGCATCACCACCCTGACAGTGCAGATAGAAAAAGATGGCGACACCCTGGCCCTGGTGCCTGCAGGGGAGCGCGGCACATCCGGTCTGGTGGTGGCTGGCCCCAAGCGCAACCTGATTCCGTTCAATACCGTGCACCTGCCGCAGCGCTTTGCGATCAAGGCGGATGAGATTCAAGGCATCCGTGCGTTTGGTACGCGCTCCGAGTTGCAGGCCGTGCAGGACGTTGTCAACAAGCGCCTGGCCAAGTGTCGTCGACAGCTGGACGTTACTCACGAGTTTCAGCGCATGGGTGCGTTGAATGGCCAGATCCTCGATGCAGACGGCAAAACGGTATTGCTGGACCTTTACAAGACCTTCGGAGTGACCCGCAAGAAGATGTCTATGGGGCTCAACAGTCCCGATACCGAGATCCGCGTCCAATGCGGTGAAGCCCTTGACCTGCAGGAGGAGCAACTGGGCTGCATTACCAGCAGCGGATCCCGTGCGTTCTGTGGCAAGCATTTCTGGAACAAGCTGATCACTCACGAAAAGGTTAAAGAGACGTTTCTCAATACCCAACAGGCGGCGGCACTGCGCGGCGATGCCCGCGAAAGCTTCGAGTTCGGCGGCATCGTCTGGGAGCGTTATCGCGGCAAGATTGCGGGCGTCTCTTTCGTCCACGACGACAAGGCCCTGCTGATTCCCGAGGGTGTGCCGGATCTGTACATCTCGGTGTTTGCCCCGGCGGACTACATGGAAACGGTCAACACCGAAGGTGTGCCGTATTACAGCAAGATCGAACCGATGCCGTTCAACAAAGGCATGTCCGGTGAAGCCCAGTCCAACCCGTTGCACCTGTGCACCCGACCAATGGCGCAGATTCTCCTGGAGCTCTGACCATGGGCTTTCGCGATCTGATCGCCGAGGTCGACGCAGTGGTGTTCGAAACTCTGGGCGATTCGGCGCGGATCGAAGGCCGGGAAGAACCTGTGTTGGGCATGTTCTCGGCGCCCTGGTTGCAGCCGAAGATGGGCACGCTCAACACGGGGCTGCGAGAGCCCCGGTTCGAGATTCGGGTCAGCGATTCGTACGGGCTGAAAAAGGGACTGCTGGTCAGCGTGGATCTGCCAGAGCTGGATGGTGGCGGTGACTATGACCTGTTTCAACTGGAACCGGGCGGTGACGGTCTGGTTGCCCTGATTTTAAGGAAGCGGCCATGAGCGTCGGCAGCTACTTCAAACCCTCGGCCAGCGGCGGAATGATTTCCCTGCAGACCTCGGCGGCAGACCTGAAAGCCTTTCAGGACTTCGCCGCCGTGGTGCCCAAGGCAGCCGCCAACGCCCAACGGAGGGCGATCAACAAGACCTTGCGTTGGCTCAGCTCCAACATCGCCCGCGCCGTCGGCCGGCAGGAGCGCATCGCGGTCGCGGCCGTGCGGCAACGCTTGCGCGCCTACCCGGTCAACGGCGGTGCCAGCAGCGGGAAATTGTGGTTCGGCCTCAACGCGATTGAGGCCAGCCGCATCGGTCGTCCACGGCAGAGTCGGTCCGGTGTGTCGGTGGCAGGTCGACGCTTTCAGGGGGCGTTCTTCAAGAAGGTCTACGGCAACAGCGCGGACGTCTGGATCCGCACGGCCAGCAAGCATTTCAACTCCGCCGATTACCCCGACAGCGACGTCAGCGCCGCCGGTGGGGCGAGTTCGGGCTGGATCGCCGAGCACGGCAGCCGTTTTCCGTTGGCCAAGGCCAAGGTCTCCCTTGAGCAGGCCCGGCCGCATTTCGAAAGCTGGGTACGCAAGGCCGATGAACACCTGGTGCATGTGTTGCAGCAGGAACTGAACTTTGAACTGCAGAAGTACTTGAAGGGGAAATAACGTGACGGACGAATCAGAAGTCCCGTTCAGTCTTGAGCAGCTTTACCAATCCATCGAGCAGCACATTCAGGCGCATCTGCCCGGTGTGCACACGGTGGCCATGTGGCCGAACATCGAAGATCGAATCCGTCTGCCGGCGGTGTTCATCGAGCTGGCGGAAATGGAGCCGGGGCAAGACCCGGGCACCGGTGAAACGGGGCTGGCGTGCAAGTTCGAAGCGCGGGTGATCACCGACCCGATCCAGCCGGACCACCACCAGCAGGCAGCGTTTCTCGCCGGACAGCTCGCCGTACTGTTGCGTATGCAGTCTTGGGGCGTAGCGGTCGAGCCGGCCGAATTCGTCCAGGCCATGCTGGATTGGACCAAGCCCGAACTGGACGGCTACGCGGTCTGGGTTGTGGAATGGACGCAGCAGATCTACCTCGGCGAAGCCCAGTGGCCGTGGCCGGATCAGCCACCGGGTACCCTGGTGCTGAACATCGAACCGGGCGACGGCCCGTTCCGTCCGGAGCAATTGCCATGAGCGCCGGTTATGTGGCTGCGCAGCACGACCGCATGCTCGCCGGCCTGGTCAAGGGCTGCTACGTGGTGGCGATCGATCTCGCCGCATCTCCACCGGTGTGTCGTGTTTCTGACGGTGAATGGGTCAGCGGCTGGGTGCGCTGGCACAGCGTCGCCGCCGGCAAGGCGCGGCACTGGCGAGCGCCGAGCATCAACGAGCAAGGCACCCTGATCAGTGCCAGCGGCGAGGTGGCACAGGGCACGTTCATCCCTGGCCTGTACGGTAACGGTGGCCCGCCACCGGACAACCGCGATCATGTGGAAGTCTGGCGCTTCGACGATGGCGGCTCGCTGGTCTACGACTGGCAGGCCAAGAGCTACACCATCAGCCTGCCCAGTGGCACGGTCACGATCAAGGTAGGGGCGACCCAGGCCGAGGTGACCGACAGCACCGTGACGGTGAAGTCCAGCACGATCAACCTGGAGGCGAGCGTGAACATCAAGGGGCCGGTCAACATCGACGGCACGCTGCACGCCACGCAGAACATCACCAGCGACGGGGCGATTCTCGATACCGCCGGCAATAGCAACCACCACTCGCACTAGCGAGCCCCATTGACCCAGCCCGCCATGTGCGGGCTTTTTTATACCCGGAGCAATCATGGCCAAACCGCAAGAAGAACAGTCGGTGCTGGAGCCGGAGACCGTCATCCAGCCGACGTCGGCGGCATCGACCACGACCTTTCGCGACACCCTCTACACCTCCCGCACGCTGATCCTGCCGGATGACCGCACGCTGGCCGTGGCGAAGGGTGTGATCGCGGTCAGCACCACGGATGACCTGGCGCTGAAATACCTCAAGGCCCATGCCGAGTTCGAGCAGCTCAAGGAGTAATCCCGATGATCGGAATGGATCGCCACACCGGGCAGCCCATCTCCGGTATCGAGCATCTACGCCAATCCGTTACGGACATCCTCAGTACGCCGCTGCTGAGCCGG
>Ga0182007_10000733_pt1 | contig 18590 bp, 23 predicted proteins | sample Sormic07211113_1_FD_123023 | JGI IMG/M metagenome (GOLD analysis project Ga0182007, IMG submission 123023) | Rhizosphere microbial communities from Sorghum bicolor, Mead, Nebraska, USA - 072115-113_1 MetaG | ecosystem: Host-associated > Plants > Roots > Rhizosphere | place: USA: Nebraska... | reverse complement strand
TGATCGAGTTGTACAACAAAGGTCGGAGCCAAATCCGTTTGGGTATGGTTGAATCCCTGAGCATCACTCGGGGTGTGGGTGACATTGGCTGGACGAACCAAGGCAAGTTCTTGGGGATCGATGTCAACATCACCTTCGCTGACCTGACCTCGGTGGTGCACATGCCATTGACGGCTGCCTTCTCTGCGTCTAACGCAGCGGTAGCCGGTGCAGGGCAAGTAGCGGGTGGCACAGTGGCAACTGCGGTGAACGTACTGGGCGGTAACGTCGACAGTGCGGCTGCACAAACCACGGGCGCTGCGCTCTCTACGGCTCTCATGCCTTCCTCGTATGACGATGACAACACGTACACCGACTACCTGGCTGTCTTGGGTAGCCTGCCACTGGAAGCACAGATCAACCAATTCCGCAAACTGAAACTGCGTCTGACCAAACAGATGGCAGACTTCGTTCAGTTCAAATCCCCTGCTCACTTCTCCAACTGGGCAATGGGCGGTATTGTTGGTGACGTGCTTAAAGCGGTATCGCAACGCACCGACCGTCCGTAAACGGCATAAGTGGAGGGCTCGCGCCCTCCGCTTTATGTCGCCGAGATCACGCCGATAGATGCACCGGGGTAATCCATCTTGGCCAGCTCCACCAGATCAAACGCTGGGAAGTTGGGTGCGATCAGAATCGTGGGACGATAATGGTCACTGGTTTTGAACAAAGTGATGGAGTCTTCCGAGGCAGTGGTGAAGACGCCGAAGTTCATTACTCGCACACCGTTGCGCAAGTACGTATCCCAGTACGGATTCAGGCTCACCAGAACGGCAATCATCTTGGCAAGGATGCCGGGGTACATGTCAGGGGTGATACCACGACCGAACTTGTAGTTACTGATGATCAAGTTAATGGCATCGGGCGTTTCACCCAATACTGCGTTCGCCCCTACGTCAGCGATGATCTTGGCCAAGGTATCCAAGTCACCATTGAGCATGGCTTGAGGTGCACTGGCCACGTACGCGTTTTCCCAGACGCTGGGGTCACTGGCGTACTCCTTGAGCATGTCCAACATCGACGGCACGCCAAGGTTGATCGCTTCACTGAAGATCGCCGAGAACATGGCCGCTTGCGCTTCCAAGTCAAAGGCTTTGAACAACGCACTGTTACCGGTGATACGGGATACGACGGAGGCGAGCCCCTGAGCGTCTGTGAGGTTACCGGAGGAGGTAAGAGTCACTGCCTCACCCACCGCGAGCTTAACGCCCTGTGCGGTCTCAGGAGAGAGCCCTAGGCCAGCAAACATACTGTCCTGTACCGAAGTACTCAGTTCACCCAACGGTCCTGCACCACCTTGCCCCAGAATGCTAGCCAAGCGCGCAGTCATGGAAGCTTTGTCACCACCTGTCTTGGCGCTGATTGCAATGGAGGCCAAGTCAGACAAAATACCGGGACGTTTACGAATCGCGTTAGCGGTATCGCCCGCTGCTTTCTTTGCTGCATCCCACACGGAGTTCTGGGGTGTGCTGGTGTCTTGTTTATAGACGTCGACCCCAAGAACGTCGTCAGTGCCGAAGCCGGAGAAGATTGTCCCGGCTGAAATAGAGTTGTTGGACATGTCGGCCCCTGTCTAGACAAAAGAAAAAAGAAGTAGACAGGGGAACCGAAGTCCCCCTAGTCGTTAGTCGTCGATCTCGGTCGGCAAGGCTTTATCGGCCTTGAGCAAGATTCGCATCTCTTCCCAGAAGATCATTTGCCACTCGTGCCCTTTGGGTTGACGAATGGTGACATCCTCGGCGTCTCTACCACTGTAGTAGTAGTAATGAACCAAGGGCAATGTCGACTCTTTGAGAAGCTTGCGCAGTTCGTACGACTCATTCAATTTGGCCACAATGCCCATCTTGAACTCGCGCTGGAAGTGATCATTGAACACGACCGGCAACAACTTACCTTCTTTTCGGGCCTGTGCACCCGAGACGACCCGCAGCCAATCTGGCGCTTTCTCCTTACCCGCTCGCAGCCAATACCACAGACCTTCCAGTGTACGGAATGCACCGAACAGGGGATGGTTGATGGTAACGTTGCTGTGGTTGGTAGCTAGGCGACCTAGGCGGGACTTACCGCCGGTGTAGATGTTGATGTGAGTCTTGGCGAAACGTGCTTCGCCCTTCTCATCGTCCCAGTCAAGGAGGGGGTGTAGCGACACTCCAGTGCGTGGGTCAACGACCACGCCCTTGAGGCTTGAGTAATCGGCGCTGATATTCATAGACACGGCCTTAGCACGGGTAGGTTCACTGGATTCATTCCTCATCACGACCGGTTTCATCGTCTTCGGCATCGCCTTTGTCAGTGTTATCGACTGGCGTTACATCCAGTTCAGCTACAGGGTTACGGATTTCGACGGTGTGGACAGTAGCCTTATTGTTGCGCCACGTCAGTGTGATATCGATCTTGATCGTGATCGGTCGAAGGATCATCAAGGCCCGCATGAAGTTGTACCATGACACATCGTCCTTGGCGATGGCCCGGCTAAGGTTGTTACGGTCTTGACCAATGTCCTTGGTGTTCTTGGCAGTGCGACTGTACTTACTGCGAAAGAACTCCTGAACAAGCTGATTCCAGCGCGCAGGGCCGACGTTGTGATCTCGAAGGATCTGACGCCACAACTTCGCTAACGCAGTTTTGGCTTCCGGGATCTTCTTATCCCGATCTTCCAAGAGAGACTTAAGTTCTCTACTCATTTCTACTGTCCATTGGGTTAGGGCACACTTACAGGGAGGATTCCCCGATGGTGTACAAAATGGCATAAGGTTTACAGGCAGGTTTGATGGATCGCCTTTAGAACGGTGATGCTGTCCTCAATGATGGGACGGTATTGGCGACAGAAGTAGGCGAAGGAGTCATCTTCGGTTGCCCGACGACGTTCCATTTCTGTGGCGATGGTTTTAAGGTAACCCTTGAGCATGGTCATCACTTCCTCAATCGGGACATCCATCTCATCCTTAGTGAGGAAGTCATCGAGCATCGATTGACGCTTCTTGAACTTCATGACCTTCCACGTCTCAGGTACGTAGTTAGCGGTTTTCATCGTGTGAGCAGCTTGACTTAACCAGCGCTCTAATTCATCGACACTCTCAGCATAAGAGTTCATGCGGACAGATAACGCAGTGCGGACGTTGTAGCGCGACAGATCCACGTTATCGAAAGCATTTACTGCAAAGACCAAGCGCATGATGATGTCTTTTTCGTTCACGGCTTTCTCTACCAAGTCGACCTTGGGTTTTCGAAACCATGGAAAGAAATCTAAGAAAGCCATACCGAGACCTTATGGTGGGCGAATATTGCTATGGTGAACTATAACGCTTATGGAGCTGCATCATGTCTGAATCCGATTTTATCCCTGCGGTTCGTCAAGAACCTATCCACGTCAACAAATCCACTGACCCGAGTGACGTCATTGCCACCACGCAGGGTATTCGTCTGCGCATGGTGCATCACCGGATGAGCAAAGGCATCACGGACGATTCGAAAGAACTCGCCCTTGACTTGCAGTTGCTGCGCGACCTTGACTCCGCTGCATTGACCACGCGCAAGATCGACGTGGAAGCAGCCGGTGTCAACGAGGCACAGGTTATCAACCAGAACGTACGCAGCGTGATGAAACTGCTGCAAGGCAAGAACCCCGCCGAAGTGACCGACACATCCCAACAGCGTCGGGATACTCCAAAGGTGGACGACAAAGATCTGCCGGCCGTTTCCTTGGTGCACAACCATACGCTGCAAGGCACTGAAGAACTGGACTACGCTGACTTCGTTGACATCAAGTCGGCTGCGAAGCCTGCGTCGGTGAAGCCTTGACCAGCGAGTAAGCCAAGGCTGTCACAATGTCCAGCCCCAGGAATTCCATGAAGGTCATCTCCAGTAGCTTGAAGGGGTCCATCATCTGGCCTGAGCTGTGTCTGCATTCCTCTTGGCTAGGCACCTTGCCTGTCCAGAACAACTGAGGAACAAACATGGTGAAGGCCGGAATGCGACTGTTCAACAAGTCGGTGTGGTGCAATGCCAACCATTCGTTGAAGTCGTACATCACCCACGCATCGAACTCAGCGTTCAGGCGTGACGGGGTGAGTTCCTGAAACTCCAAGTACGTGGTACGCACCGCGGTTTCCAGTGCCACGTACGGACGCAGTGCATCAACCAACGCTTCCTGCTCGATAATGTTCAAGCGGTAAGGGTACATGTTAATCACGACGTTCACGCTTTCAACTTCCAGTCCCCTGGCCATGCGCGATTGCAGGGAGCGAGTAATCGTTCCCAGCATGTTGTGCATGTTCGTCAATGCGCTGCTTTGCAGTGTCTCTACATCGCGATTCTTCCAGGCTTCCTTGTAGGCTTCGTTAGTAATCAGCCCTCCAGACATCCCTTCGAAATCATCGACCATTCTTCCCCAGTAATCCGTTTCCAACACCTTTGCCGCTGCGGCTTGGGATACCTGACTGACCGCACCTAAGCGTGTATCCAGCAAGGTATCCAGGCACACCAGTATCGTCTGCGATGTCATGCGACATAGTCCTTAAAGTGCATACAGAGCCTCTTGCCCTGACCGAAATCAAGACAAGAGGATAAGCACTGTTGATGGCTGGACGTACAAATGAATAATGTACGACCGTATTTCTTTTAAGTGCCGAGCACGAGCTGACCGATATACAGAAAGACGTACCACGGACTTTGTTTGAAGGTAGTGCTCAACCAAGTGGTCGTCACTGCCCGGTCACGGATGGTCTTGTGCATGTTGGGGTCAATGGAGCACCAAGCCAACGATTCAACCATGTGATCAAGCATTGCCTGCCATTCAGCTTCATCCGCAGCACCCAGCAAACGCATGCGTGAAGTCCCGCGCAAGACATAGTCCAGCATGTCCTCATTACCCTGGATTCTCGTCCAAAGTGTTTCGAGGCTTGCAGCAGTGGTAACCCGGTTAAACCGGATCGACGCCACAATGTCTGCGTGTCTGAGCTTAAGTTCATCCCGCGCCTTCTGATCCCGAAGCTCGATGTAACCCGCATGGAACGCAGCAACTACATCGCAACACCGTTTAACGGTCTCAATATTGCTCATGATCAATCCGCCTTATTCGTGCTCTTCCATTGGCCATATTCCGACTGACCTTTGGTGGTAGCCACGACAAAGTCGGACACGCCACGGATGACGACCTTCGCCAGCAAACCACGTTCTTCCAGTGAGCGGATTGCCGCGCTGGCACCTGGCTCGTTCAACTGAGTGGCCAGGATTGGCCCGTTCAGCAGTACTTCGTCCAAGTACACAACTTCGTTCGGCGTAAAGGTTTTGTTGGATGACATGAGGGCTCCGATGGATCACTGAATCAAGTTGTTTTTAAGATGCATCCCCGTCAACAGTACGCTAAGCGTTTCCGTAGACTTCACGGTCGTCTTGAGGCGTAGAAGTTCTGCCTGAGAGACAGTTCCTTTTTCGATCATGGAGCGTTCGAACTCAATCCAGGCTTTCTCATCACCACCACGGAGTTTGATCTCCTCGATGATGGTGTGCTCCAAGTTCTGAGAGACCTGTGCCTGCAACTCAGGGAAGGAAAGCTTACTGCCCTTACTGTCGCCGGTTGGTTGACCAGAAAGTTCGTCAACCGAGTTGTTCGTCAAGGGAATCGTGGCTTTCTTCTCTTGGTGCTGGGCCTGTCGACGAATCGGCAAGTCCACCACGCAGTACTCTTCGGGCGTCTTGTAGGTGCGGCCGGTTTGTGCGTCCGTGACCCAGAGTTGCTCGAAGAAGTTATGGCCAATCTTGGCTGCCACAACCAAGTTCTGGTCCAAAGTAATTTTGGTGTCAGCGAGGTTCGGTGCAAAGTAACAGAGGACTTCTTGGTCCTTCTGATTCGCATCGTTAGCGGGCTTGCGCAGTTTAGCCATGTAGGCTGCAAACTGCTCATCCGTCAGCGCCTCAAGATTCTTGCGGGTTAGCTCCACGTTCTCCCGGTTACCCGGCTCGATCAGAGCCAGGTTGTCCAGGATGTAAGCGGTCGCTTTGCGACGGTTTCCCATAACCACCTCTTACGCGGAGGCTGGCAGTTGGAACCGCCAGATCAACGGCAGCACCTGACGGCGGAAGTGACGCAGCCAATCGCTCGGCTCGATCATGTCGATCAAGCATTCACGCTCGGAGATGGTGCTGACCGACAGACCGGTCAACTCTTTACGCCAGTACTGATTCAACGCGATGATCGCGTCTTGGTCATCAGCAGGTTGTTTGGTGAACACGCGATCGAAACGTGCAGCAGCGGCGTGGTCACGTTCAGCGATAGCTTCGCTTACATCGTCTACCAGGGTGCGAGTAATGGTGGTGGTCATGATGGAACGTCCTTATACGGCGGCTACCGGCGCGGGGGCTTCAGCGCTGGCGGTGTTCGATAGAGTGATCCCCATTTCCTTAGCACTCTTTGGGTACCAGGCGGGGTGGTAACGACCTACTCGCATTTCGAGCAGATCTTTAGTCGACAGGAAGTTCAAAGGATGCTTGTCTTCCTGGAAGGTCCAGAAACCACGAGTGTTCAACAAGATGGACCAGTCATACCCTTTGGCTTTAATCTGCTCATAAAGCTCGGCCGGGGTGCAGAACAGATCGTGTTCAAGTTGATGCCAGTGGTTCTTCATCCAGCACATTTCCGCGGTGATGGTCAGAGCGCGCTTGAGTTCAGCGTTCTCTTCAATCTTCTCACGGATAGTCTTGCGGTTCATCGAGACATCAGGAGCCAAGGCCAAGCGATAGTTCACAGCACCCTTGGCGTACTTGCCATCTTTGTCTTGCAGACCAAAGTAGTTGTGACTCTTGATGTAGCAGTATTCAGTCAAGCCAACCTTCACGCCTTCCAGTTGGGAGACGATGATGTCAACAGGGATACCCGATGGACCGAACTTGCCACGCAGGTTAATGACGGTGATGCAGATCAGGTCAGTGTCACCTTTCAGATCATCGTCAGCATCGCGTGGGAATTCGGGGAGCTTGTCATCACCAATCATGGTGGACAGGTTGGCGCAGTACCAGCAGTTGCCAGTGAGGAACGAGAAGTTCTCCGGCACACGCTTAAGGTTCAAGTCACCTTTGAGGAACTTGAGCTTCTTCACGTTGGGTTTGTACTGATCGAGCTGTGGCTTCTCGCCGATGTGGGCGGTCTGCAATGCGAAGATGCCAGCGGGAGCAGTCACACTGGTCATCTGTTCGATCATCTGGCTCTTGGCACCGGAGGCCTTCATTGCCAGCATATTGAGACCGGACTCACCGATCTCAGTTTTATCGAACATGGTCTGTGTGGAATCGGTCTGCAAGCCAGAGAGCGAATCCAGGAACGACAAGGTGGGCGATGGCACCTTAAGGAACTCGCCGCTACGGTGGTTGTAGAACGGAGTCGTTACTCGGTTCTTCATATCGCCACGGCGCTTCTTCGAATAGGTCTTGAGGTCAGAGAACCATTCGTTACCCATGTACACGGTGGCGTCACTGAAGAACAGGCGCTCTTCCAGAATGAGGTCAACACCAGACAGGGAATTGAACTGCATGAAGTTGGAGTGAATACGCTCAACGCTGAGGGTGTTCTCCGCATCATGTGCAGCCATAACAGCACAAGCGTAGTTATCCATCGCAGCACCGAGTTGGTACAGCGAGATAACTGTCTTGAACATGTTGGGAAGACCCGCAACACCACTGAACGGAGCCAAGCCACCGTTAAGGATGTTTTCCCCATCTTTGCCTTTGTAATAGCGGCCGGTATACATGTCCCACGGAAAACCAATGTTCAACATTGGGCGAAGCAGAGGGGCTGATTTAAAGTCGGCTAGTGACACGTTGAAGATTCCTTGAAAGTGGGGTCTTTCGCAAAAGATATGAAAGTGTGTTTCTTTTAAATGTCGATTTTTGGAGCCTGTTATGTCTTTAGAGCAACTCTTCGGCGGTCCAGAGCAGATTTCGCTCGAAAGCCTTGACCGTCAACACCGCATTATCTCGCTGGAAAGTACTAACCTTTCCCAAACCCTTTCTGCCGTGACGGACCGGCTGCCAGGCTTCTTGGTCGATGTGAAACATTTCATCACCAACACCATGAACCCCTTCGCTTCTACTACCGGCATCGTCAACAGCCATAACTTGGAAAGCCGCTTGCGTAACGTGGACTTCCTGTTGGTTGCGGGACTTGCAGTGGACACGCCTCCAGGCTTTCGTGCCAAGTGGCTTGACTACATCCAGGTGCTGAACCAAGGTCAGTCGGTACTGGACATCTTCCAAGCCACTGCACTGAAACCATTCGAGACTTGGCTGGGCACGCTGATCAACAGCCCTGACCTGCTGCGTTCGATTGGCTCAGCTCCGGCTCTGGCGCGCTACAAGGCACCTGACTTGGACGGCATCAAAGCAGGCATGGCCAAGTGCTTCGATCCAAAGAGCGGCGACGTGAGCGCTACTGTGGGCGACGTGGTCAGCCGCAGTGCGGACATCCCGTTGGTCACCCGTCAGCTCAATGATATTAACAGTCGCTTTGCTACTATCGATCGTAAGGTTCTGATTCGTCAGGTCACCGCGATCACTGAGTTGCTGGATGCACTCATCGCAGGGATCAAAGAAGACCCGGAAGGCCTGCCAGTCTCGGGTGTCACCTTGAAGACACTCACCGAAATGACCTTCAACATGGCGCGTGAAGTGGAATTCTACAGCGCTCATGCGTACGCCGTGGAGAGCTTTACCCAATCGGTGAAGGACTCCTACAAGCGTTTGGAAAAGGTTGCCGCCCTTAAGTGACGACATACGAGGAGGGTTTTCACCCTCCTCGTATATGCCGTTAATGCATCACGGCAATGCGTGACGCAGATTGCGCCACTTCACGTGCGTCCTTGATCATGGCATCAGTCGAAGCCCCATACCGCAACCACTTGGGTGTCACCGCGATCACCGTGGCGCAGGCACCGCTTATGTCACCCGTGGAGATTTCCTTCTCGACCAACTTGTTGACTCGCTCGTCCTTCCAGATCAACCCCCTTAGTACTGCCGGGAGCACCAACTTGTCGCTATCCATAACCAAGCGAAACCGCTTGTTCAGGTCTTCCAGCGATTCCTTGGAAGGATTATGGTCACGCACCATTTGCAGGTAGAGGGAGGTCATGAAGATCACCCGCTTAGCCCGTTCGATACGTGGTTTAACCTGATCAGAGAAACGTGTAAACATTTGTCTTAACGCCATAAGTAGACGGGTGCAACGAAACGATGCACCCCCTCCGTTCTAGTTAAAGTGGGGCAGAGTTATTCGCTTTTCTCATTTACCAAGAGATAGTTCGAATCAACACCTGCCCAGATACCCGTTCCATTACTGGACTCCACTACCGTGGCGTATCGAATCACTTGACTCGACTCGCGCCACGTGATGGCGGACACTTTGACATCGTCTGCTGCAATGTTGTTCAGCATGTTACGACGCGCTAGATCGATCCCTGTGATGAAGCGTACCTTTACGGATTTGACGGAGGCGTCGTCTGGTCCGGTAATGTCGCTGACCTTCTTGGTACTGTATCGCACGGGGATATCGAGGTAACGTGTAGTTTGGACAAAATCCTTTCTAACCTTAACGACCTTCACGCCCTTCTTTTCTTCTGCCTCATATAGAAGGTCGGTAATGTCGGTAATCCAGATACCCGGATCTTTTCGGATGAATGCATCGAGCTTGGTTTGCAAGACACCGAGTGCATCGACCGTGACATAGACCTGACCTGCTGGGCTCATTTCCTTGAGCAGAGGGCGGCGTTTGGCCCCTACGATGTCCATGCGATGGGTGTCCCAATCCATGAACAAGGTGCCGTACTTCAGCGCTTCGCTGTAGGTGTCCGGCAACAGGATACCGTCCAGACGACCTACCAAGACAGCACCGAACTTGCGGGTGTCCAAGTCGATGGCTTGTTTACGCAGGATCTCCAGCACGGGGTCTGGTTCCTTCATGTACAGAACCACCAGCGCGTTATCGCTATTGCGCTTACCGGGCATCTCAACGCCTTCCAGGGTGGTGTGTTCACCCAGGTAGTAGATGGTCTCGCCACGTTCGGTCAGGAAGTCCAGATCGGTGGTCTGCAAATACCACTTGCCCGATGAGAGCATACGGTTGTGGGTGGCCTTAGCGCCCCAGTAACCGGACGGATCAGTGGTCACCAGGTGCGTGTAGTCAGTGCCCTTGCGACCGAGGATATTACCCTTGGTAGCCAGACCGTCTGCCTGCTCGTTCCCGAAGTGCCCCACGTGACCTTTGATCCAGTTGATCGAGACGTTAAGTTCCACCTCTTTCATTTGTGTCATCAGGTGATCGGCTTTCAACCACAACTCTTTGTTCGCAACAGGATTGCCCTCGCCATTGACGAAGCCCCGTTGTTTCCACTTAGGCAGCCACTTGGTCAAGCCATCGGTGACGTACCGCGAATCGGTGTACAGCGTTGTTTCATGAATGTTGTTCTCAACCACCCACTCCAATGCACGGGTCGTTGCAGCCAACTCGGTGTGGTTACTGCTATAAGCAGGGGACACGCCACCGGTACCATCGACATAATTGAGGATGGTGACCAACTCCGCATCTGCTTTCTCGGCTACGTAGCCAGTTGCAGTGGGGATGGCCTTGGGATTGCCCGTTCCTTTAGTGGGAGGAACGTCGTCGAATGTGTAACCGTGGATACCCCAGCCGCCAGAGGCATATTGGGCACGGTACCCGCCATCCGTGTAAAGGATAGCTTTGACCTTTTTAGGTTGGTCGGAGGACATGAAAACCGCCTTCTAATAATGATTCCGCACAGCTGCGGTCAGTTCGCTCATCTTATTGATGGATCTATTTTGAAATACATCCACCCCCTAAGAGGGTGGAGTATCTTTCGGTTGAGTGCACTTTTTGTGGTACTCCAGGTAAGCTCCTTCGACGGCCTTGTCGCGCTGCCTGGCATAGTTCCTCAACTTGGCAATGTGTTCCACTAACGCATCACAAACTCGACATGGCTCTCGTTGTTCAGCCACTGTGAAGGTTGGGATATCTGGCAGTGGTTTGGTAGGCGGCAGGTCAAAAGACACGCAGCCTGTCCCACTGCCAGCGGGAGAGGGTAGCGAAGGTGAAGGGGTAGGGTTGGTCAGGACGAGTGGTGCTTCGTCCTCTACTGAACTCACTGGGCCCTTGTGCTCACGTTCGTAGGTGATGACGGTGTACCGTTCACGCGTGCTGCCTTGTTCGGTCACTTGAGTAGCGATAGTCGAGGTTGCCCCACGATCAGGAGGCAACTGACAGGAGACGAGACTGAGAAACAGACCCGGCACCAGCAGCAATCGTTTCATCGGTAATTCCTTTTATGTCAGATGTCTCCTGCCTCGCTTTTGCGAAGTTGTTCAAGACGTTGGAGATATGCGTTGCGTTGTTTAACAGTGGATGCCCCATCTGCACCTTTCATCAAGCGGATCTGCTCCGTGAGCGTGTCGATCTTCTTGTACGCTGCATCCAACTTGCCGTTGGCCATAACCAATCCATCGTGCTCAGAGGAGGCACGTTTTTCAAGGTCGATGATCTGCTGGTTCTTCTGAGCCACGGCTTCGTCGTAATTCTTCTTCAACTCGCCGTACTTGTCGTTACCATGCTCTTTGTAGAAATCAAGAGCAGATTGCAGATTTTCAACTTTAGCAAGGCTGACGGCCAGTAGTGTTTCCTTACTCCGAACCTCGTTGTAAGAGAACACGTAAAGCACAAACAACAACAGGTTGGCAGCAACGAAAAGTGTAGCGGGGCGGTGGACAGTGCTACTTTTGAGTATCGTCTCTTGGACTGGCTCTTTCCCAAAGAAGATCTCTTTGAGGAAGGGAAACATCGTCCAGAGTATTTTAAGGAATGTAAGCATTATTGCTCCCCACCAGGCGGTCCTCTGAAACTAAGTAAAAATACTATGGTTTGTTCTACCTTTGCCAATTACGGTGTAAGGTCGCGCTTTCGAGAACTTTAGCCTTTTTAGATAAAAGGTCGCTCCCTGTTTTAGTGTTGGCTGTCATACTTTTGGAGATAAACCAATGTTCACGCTTAAGGGTTTCGCGCTGATTGGCGCCTTGGCCGATAACGCCACTGGAGTCGTCGCGCCGTTAGGAGAGCTGTCGCCACAGGGCTTTACCTCGGCGAGAGAGAAAACGCACCATGTAAGTCCGGCTGCTCCCAACATCAAACTGGTGACATTTACCAGTCAAGTGGACGGGACACACACCCCACCTGACCCTACCTTGATCAACACCCTGTTGCCAATCATCGATTGGATCTACCTGCAAGGTGCGTCCGGTAAGTTCAACTCCTCGATCACCGCTTTCCAACAACTGCTGCTGGCTCAGTACGGCGGTGTGATCTCCCTGAATGGCTCTGGTGACATGATCCGTTCGGGTACCTTGTACCTGCCAGCTTACGTCGATCTTCAGATCGTAGCAGCCGGTGAGAACACCCTGAAGTTCTGGTTCTCGAACGATGCGTTCCTCAGCCAGTACGACGACAGTGAAACCCTGTGCCTGTCTCCCCTTGAACCGGTGGACACGTTCTTCAATGGCTACTCGGTTATCAAGCCACTGATCGATGCACTGACTTGGCCGGACATGTTGACCCGAGCCGAAGTGCTCAAGGCTGGCTTCCCGGAAACCAAACTGCGCGCTGACACGTTTGACTGGGTTGACCCAGTGGATCGTACCGTCAAGATCCCAGTGGACTTTACCACTGTTATCTACGGGGCTGCCGGTGACAACATCGACAACATCAAGTTGGAACTGGTTGAGTTCCTGCTGGGCAAGTCGACCCACACCCGTGAAGAATGGGCGGTCATCTTCCCTGACCTTTTTACGTCGACGGAGTTCATCGTCACTCCGATGTACAACGACTACGCGATCCCCAACAGTGACGTGACCAACGGCCTGTATTCCTCGACGACCCTGATTGCTGATGCGATCGCTCTGGCGAACAAGTCCTGCATCGGCACAGGTTACACCAAAGCGCACATCGACTCGGTTCTGTCGGTCTCGGGTTGCACCTACAAAGCCATTCAGTTGGTGATCGTCGGTGGCCCTAACAACCGTGATGGCATCAACAAGTTCAAGGATCAATGGGTTGACTACATCGCGGTGGAATCGACTCACGTTGACTTCAAGCGCATGAGCCAAGCCACCCGTGCCTTTATCCTGATGCTGTTTGACATGCTGCGTTACGCCGAGAGCATGACGCCTAACACCTCGGTGCCAGTCGGCTATACCCGCATGACTCGTGAAGGTGTGGTGTACCTGGTCAAGTCGTACCTCAAGGTGCAATACCTCGTGGTCACCAAGTACAGCGTCGAGCAGCTTTCGGCACCTGTCACCCCTTAAGGAGTAGCCCATGGCACGCGTTACCCCTCCGATGTATTCGCAGGGGGTCTTCTTACTGACGCCCCCTTTCAATGCCAGGGTCGATATTGCTTATCAGGTATCGGCCATCCGTACCTTCGCGGAAATCGCTGCTCATGGCGAAGACCCGATGGATCTGGTCTACATCCCGGCAGGTCTGTCTCGTGCGGCTTATCAGGCGGACATTGATGCTGGCGCTGCTGTCATCACCCTGCTGTCTAGAACAGAGAAGCCGATCTACGTCCCTGACACGTACATCCGTTCCTATCCCAACATGGGGTCGGTGCCGTACAGTCATGTCGTGGTGTCGGCTTCCTGTGGGGCCATTGCGGACTCCTACGACACCTCGATGATTCAGGTGTTGCTGCAAGGGTTGCTTCGGGATCGACTGGGGATCACGGCTGAGGTCTTCATTGGTCGTGCCACTACGGCGAATGTGGTCAGCTCTGAAGAACACGTGGAGATTGAACGTGCTCGACAGGCAGCCATCACCCAGACCAACACGGATCTGTCCCGCGCCTTGAAAGCTGAGGACACCGTGGCAGCACAACTGATCACCATCGCAGCACTGGAACAGATGCTTCAAGACGCCGGGGTTGTTCAAGACCCTGCACCGTAACGGCATAAGGAGGAGGGCACGTGCCCTCCTCCTTATGCCGCTTACCACTTACTGACTGCGGAAGACCCGAATCGAAGGGCCGTCCAATCCGCCTTGATCCAGCAGACACGAGAACATGAACTCACGCATGGCTTCGTCCAGTCCCAGCGACTTGATCAGCGTCTTGCACGCATCGTGGATCGCCGTTGGTCGGTAGGTGTGACTTTGGATCGCCGCTTTCACCATGGCCATCAGCACGTTTTCCAGCAACGGTTTGTTGTCAGGGAAACGGGAGACGTCGTCGAACACCAGCTTGGCAGCTTGGAGCATGTCCGGCTTGTCTTTGGTGTAGGCTTCGAGTACCGAGAAGGTCTCTTGGCCGATCAACTTGACAATGCGCGGTTGCAGGGTAGTGGAACTCATGGGATCTCCTTAATCCATACGGCGATAGGTGACATCTTTGATCAGATGACGCTCTACACGAGGGGTTTCATTGGAGGCCTTGCGGTAGTGCAAAGCGGTCATGGCAGCCAGGTCGATGCGAGGTGCACTCATACGAAGCGCGTAGCCCACATCGAAAGACGGGTTGACTTCCATGACTTTAGACAAGGCCATGAGGCACTTCGACGCACTGCCACGAGCCGTGATGTGGATCATCCCGAATTGCTTCCAGTCTTCGATCGAACAAGGCAAGCTGCTCGACTGATAGTTAGGGGATGGGCACCACGCTTTGAGGGAGACCGAGTTCTCGAACAACCCGTTAACCAGAGAGCCGCCTTCTTCAAGCACTTGCGGCATGACGAAGTAGTACGTACCTGGGCTGTTGTGACGAAGGCCTCGGGCCATGTTCAAGTAGCGATCAATGGGTTCCATAAGCTTATCCTAGTGAGACGTGTTCGTTGTGGGTCTGCGAAACATCGATGTTGGTGCTATCCAGTACAGCCGTTTGTGCACCGGGGAAGCTGCCTTGTTCCGCAATGAAGTGGGAGATCAAGAAGATTTGACTGAACATTGGATCTTCAATGAAACCCTTAATGACAGGGATGATGTTCAGACGGTGGGCAGGGTCGAGCGATTTCTCAGGTTCATCCAAGTACAGCGGAAAACCTTTGAATCGCCCAGCTTTGTATACCAATAGCCGGAAGGCTTGGTTGATAATCTGCTTCTGACCAGCAGAGCCTTTCTTGATATCGCTGACCGGATCGGTTGGATCATTTACCCACAATGGGAAGTTGTAATCCAGATCAGACTCAGCCACATCACACGCACCCAGCCCCATCGGATAACCCCACACCGTTGCAATGGAGTGGTTCATCTGCTCAATCATGGCGTTAATGAACACCACAATCAATTCAGCAATCAAGCCATCGGTTGGGGACATGACACTGACCAGTACCTTATAGGCCGCTTCTTGTAACCGCAGCTTTTCGATCTGGTTCTGGATGTCCTTAACGATGCCCTGCTGAACTTCGGACTCCACCAAAGCGTTGTCGGCAATTGCCAAGCTGCTTTGGTGACTCTTGATGACCGTGCTGATCTCACTCTGACGAATCGCTTCGAGGTATTGATCAACGTCCTCAGCATACTGCTCATAGCGGGCATGCAGGGTGTCTACACGGCGTTCGAACGTGACGTTCTTCTCAAGGTACCGGTGGGTCTCCATCATCTCACGACGGCACTCGTAGACCTCGTTGGTGATGTCTTCGATCTGCGCTTTGAGTTTGGTGTAGCGCTCAACGATGGTGTTACTTTCACCGGAAACCTTCTCCAGCATGTCCAGTGTTTCTTGAACCGGCTTACGCTGCTCACGCAACGAACGGATCTTGGCCACTTGACGAGCATCGTTTAGGTACTGGTGACAAACCCCAGTCAGGGTACGACCTACTTCCAAACCACCCTTGCGGTCAATCCAACTCCACAGACCCGACAACTCAGAATGGATCGTACGGAACCGTTGGACGGCACGCAGTTTGTTGAAGTACTGCTCAGCCTCCCCTAGGAACTCCCGACGTTCCTTGATCTTGGTCTCCAACCCTTTGCGCAGAGTTGTACCCTTGAGCAAGTTGTCGAGCATCTTCTGACGCTCATCGGCAGCCACACCCGGTTTGAAGCCATGGTTGCACTGAGGGCATTTGGTCTCGACACACGCGTCGATGTGTTCCAACCGACCTTCAATGTTACCGAGGGTCTTACCGGTAGCCCCTAGACGACTTTGCAGCTCATCCATCTCACGACGAGCAATCTCCACCAAGTCGTTACGGTACTTGGCTTCATCTTCAAGTGTCAGGACATGGAGCAGGTCAACCAACTCTTCCACGGTTTCGGTGACTTTAGGACTGGAGGTTAACTCCTCGTACTCAAGCCCTGTAACCAAGGTCTGTTGCAGTTCAGCAATCTGTGCATCGAAACCGTTGAGCTTGGTCTGGAGCGCCTCGGCATCCAATCCTTCAATGGACTGAAGCTTGACCATCTGACCTTCGTAGTACTGGAAGTCTTCACCCAGCGCACTCAGTTGACCCTGTAGCCCGGCGGACTGACCTTGCAGGAATAACAGGACTTCACGAACCCCTTGAAGGTTGCCGTAGTTTGTTTCATTCGGCGGGAGAAGGTTCTCATTCGCCAGTTCGAACACGGTCTGGTGCAAACCCTTCTTATCTTCCAGCAGTCGATCATGCAACTGCTGGATACCCTGAGCACGCTGTGCATTGCTTTCACGCAACAGCACGTTCAGTTCGCCGGTCAACTGTTTAGCCCGGCGAGTAAGGTGATCCAAGTCCTCTTGCGACATCAGCTTAGCCGTCTCGACAGTCAGACGGTCAGTGTTGTGCTTAAGGATGGTGGAGGTAGCCCGACTCTTCTTACTGGTCTTGTCGTACAGGTTGAGGATGTAGCCGAAGTCACTGGAGGACAATCGAGTCAACCACTCACGGCGTTTGGTCAGGGACATCTCTGTGAATAGCTCTACACCACACAGCACGTCATGGATATCGGACGTGACACCAAAGTGTTCCTTGACCAACTCCTTCTGTACAGCGCCTGTGAGCCCTTGGTTCAGAGGTTCGCCATCACAGATGAAATGGTGCTCGATCTTGCTGTTGTAGAAGAACTTGAGTTCATAGCGACGACCCTCGTGGATCAATCGTATGATTTTAGAACCGCCTGGCCAGTAGTCCGCTTTGTCTGGAGGGACTACAGAGAGCCCTGCATGGAATAGACTGGACTTACCGGCACCGTTGCTACCAAGGATCTGTTGTGTCTTTGCAGAGAAGTTGAACTCCACCTTCTCTAACTTCCCAAGTCGGTATCGCTTACACTTGGTTTGGCAAAGGTATTCAAAAAACATAGAAATGCCCTTGGGGTGAGACTGACTATAACTTGGGTCAGATGGGTAACGTTTAACTGGAGCTTTTATGGAAACGTCGTTATACCGTCCGATTGCGATCGGCATTGCCGCAGAGAATAAGGCATTGCGAGGACACAAGCTTAAGATCACCCCGACGGAGATGCTTCCATTCCTCGACGGTGAGATCAAAGAAGATCCCACACCGCTGAACTACAAGGGCACTGACGCCGACGGTCAGGCCTATGAAGGTCAAGTGTTCACCGACAACATCATCGAGGCCACATGGCTTCCTGAGGGCAGTAACCGCGTCACCTCGCCTAACGTCCGTCGTAACGAACGAGTGATCGTCTATCAGTTTGCCAATGCTCCGACCTACTACTGGCGGGTGCAAGGACTGGATGATCATTTGCGTCGTCTGGAGACGGTGGTCTTTGGCATCAGTGCCACTATCGATGAAGGCACCACGGCGCTCACACCGGAGAACTCGTACTACTTCGAGATGTCCAGTCACACCAAGAAGGTTACTCTGTCCACCTGCATTGCCAATGGCGAGTTGTTCGCTTACTTGGTACAGCTTGATCCTGGCATCGGGTTAATCAAGATTGAAGACAACGTGGGTAACCTGTTGCACTTCAACTCGACCGACACCTTGATCCACATCAAGAACAAGGACGGTACTGAAATCTATCTGGATAAGCTGACCTTGAAGGTCGTGGCCCCAGACAGCATCGACATCAAGGCAGGGAATCGGTTCACGGTAACGGTTGGGGGCAACGTCTTTGAGATGACTCCCGCTGGCACCAAGAACACCACTCCAGCATTCGACATCATCTGAGGTCACTATGAGCTTCGGCGTAGCGGTAAAGGCTCTAGACAGTGCAGGGGGTCCACATCTGGCTGGTGGACAAAGCAAGGTCACAGCCCGTGGGCAACTGGTGGTTGTCTTAGGCGATCCAGTTACCCCACACGGTGGTGGACCTCACTTGGCACCCGTCATGCAACAAGGTTCCACCAAGTTTCGCATCGGTGGTAAACCGGTTGTACTGTCAGGGCACAAAGCTTCGTGTGATCACCAATCCACCGGACGGCCTGATGTCACCTGTTCAGCTTAGGGCATAGAGGGAGGAGGGGCGAACCCTCCTCCTTATGCCGTCAAGGCGCGGGAACAGGAATCGTCTCGCTGCTGACCGTGGTCATGACATCGGAACCGATTTCCAAGAAGAACCCTTTGGCGTA
>Ga0182007_10000732_pt1 | contig 18592 bp, 16 predicted proteins | sample Sormic07211113_1_FD_123023 | JGI IMG/M metagenome (GOLD analysis project Ga0182007, IMG submission 123023) | Rhizosphere microbial communities from Sorghum bicolor, Mead, Nebraska, USA - 072115-113_1 MetaG | ecosystem: Host-associated > Plants > Roots > Rhizosphere | place: USA: Nebraska... | reverse complement strand
GGGCTGCTGCCGTTCGAACCGCTTTTCGGCGGTGCTCCCTGGCAACGACGTAAACAATACCCGATGCGGAGGGGTGCTTCGCCACCCGATTGATCTGCGCTCGAGCGAGCCCGGGTGGCTAGGCTTGTCCGGATGCGGCCCGCGCACCACGCCGGGCTCGGCGGCCACCCCCACGCCCGCCGAACCGCACCCCACAAGCACCCCGATACAAGGAGCCACAGGACATGGCCGACTCCAGTTTCGACATCGTCTCGAAGGTCGAGCGGCAGGAGGTCGACAACGCCCTCAACCAGGCCGCCAAGGAGATCTCGCAGCGCTACGACTTCAAGGGCGTGGGTGCCTCGATCTCGTGGTCTGGCGAGAAGATCCTGATGGAGGCGAACTCCGAGGACCGCGTCAAGGCCGTTCTCGACGTCTTCCAGTCCAAGCTGATCAAGCGCGGTATCTCCCTGAAGGCGCTGGACGCGGGCGAGCCCCAGCTGTCCGGCAAGGAGTACAAGATCTTCGCGTCCATCGAGGAGGGCATCTCCCAGGAGAACGCGAAGAAGGTGGCGAAGATCATCCGCGATGAGGGTCCCAAGGGCGTGAAGGCCCAGGTGCAGGGCGACGAGCTGCGCGTCAGCTCCAAGAGCCGCGACGACCTGCAGGCCGTCATCGCCCTGCTCAAGGGCAAGGACTTCGACTTCGCGCTCCAGTTCGTGAACTACCGGTAGGCCCGGGGATCCTACGCACCGGCTCACGGTGACGGCAGCGGTGCGAGGAAGGGTGGGCACCCGTCGGTGCCCACCCTTCCTCCTGCTGGCTGCGGTCCGTGGGTGCGCTCGGTCGTGCCGGGGCGCGCACTGGGTCAGTTGCGCGAGTTGCCGAACAGGATGCGGTACGCGATCAGCAGGACCAGCGAGCCGCCGATGGCCGCCACCCAGGTCGTGCCGTCGTAGAAGTGCTTGGTGATCGGGTGGTCCAGGAAGCGCGCCGAGATCCAGCCGCCGATGAACGCGCCCGCGACACCGATGAGCGTCGTGCCGATGAAGCCGCCCGGGTCGCGTCCCGGCAGGAGAAACTTGGCGATGGCCCCGGCCAGCAGCCCAAGGATGATCCAGCTGATGATCGTCATGCCGTGAACCTGCCCTCCCGCGCTGTGCTTGCACTGTCCGGACGGTGTGAGTTCGGTGCGGACAGGCTGTATGTGGCGCAACGTGCGTCTGTGGTGCGCGCCGCGTGCCGCTCGGCTCTGCGACCGGCTCGCCGTGCGCTTGTTCGTGCTCTGTTGATGTGGAGGACGTCATGGTGAGGCTCCTCGGTTGCAGCGGTCAGTAGGGTGCGGACCATGGCACAGCCCCCCGCCCCCACCTCCGCCTCTGCCTCTGCCTCCGAACTGCGTCGCACCCTCGGCGTCGGTGACGCCGTGATCGTCGGGCTCGGCTCGATGGTCGGGGCCGGGATCTTCGCCGCCCTGGGGCCCGCGGCCCGCGCGGCCGGCTCCGGACTGCTGCTCGGCCTCGCGGTCGCCGCCGTGGTCGCCTACTGCAACGCCACGTCCTCGGCCCGTCTGGCCGCGCTGTATCCGGCCTCCGGCGGCACGTATGTGTACGGGCGCGAGCGGCTCGGCGCGTTCTGGGGTTACCTCGCGGGCTGGTCGTTCGTGGTCGGGAAGACGGCCTCCTGTGCGGCGATGGCGCTCACCGTGGGCGCCTACGTCTGGCCGGGACAGGCGCACGCCGTGGCGGTCGCGGCCGTGGTGGCGCTGACCGCGGTGAACTACGGCGGCATCCAGAAGTCCGCCTGGCTGACCCGGGTGATCGTGGCTGTGGTGCTGGCTGTCCTCGCTTCCGTGGTGGTCGTGTGTCTGGGGTCGGGGGCGTTCGAGGCCGGGCGCCTCGACATCGGGGCCTCCGGGGGTGCGGGGGGCGTGCTGCAGGCGGCCGGTCTGCTGTTCTTCGCCTTCGCCGGGTACGCGCGCATCGCGACCCTCGGCGAGGAGGTACGCGATCCCGCGCGCACCATCCCCCGCGCGATCCCGTTGGCCCTGGGCATCGCGCTCGCGGTGTACGTGTGTGTGGCGGTGGCCGTCCTTTCCGTGCTGGGGGCCGGTGGTCTCGGGCGTGCGGCTGCTCCGCTGGCCGACGCGGTGCGGGCGGCCGGGGTGCCGAGGCTGGTGCCGGTGGTGCGGGTCGGGGCGGCTGTCGCCGCGCTGGGCTCTCTACTCGCGCTGATCCTGGGCGTCTCCCGGACGACTCTGGCCATGGCCCGGGACCGGCATCTGCCCGGCGCTCTGTCGGCCGTGCATCCGCGCTTCCAGGTGCCGCACCGTGCCGAGCTGGCCGTGGGTGCGGTGGTCGCCGCCCTGGCCGCCACGGTGGACGTACGGGGCGCGATCGGTTTCTCCTCCTTCGGTGTGCTCGCGTACTACGCGGTGGCCAACGCCTCGGCCTGGGCGCTGAGTCCGGCCCCGACGGCGCGTGCGCTGCCGGCACTGGGACTGGTCGGGTGTGTGGTGCTCGCGTGCTCGCTGCCGGGAGTTTCGGTGGTATTGGGTGCGGGGGTGCTGGCGGTGGGTGTCGTGGCGTACGGGGTACGGCGGTGGGCGGCGGTACGGCAGGCTGCTGGTCAGTAGTGGGAGGGGTGGGGGGTAGGAGGGTGGGGGCGGGGTGAACGCGCGCCTGGCCGCGCGGCCCCCGTTGGCTGAAGCGCCGCCCGGTGGCCGGACGCGTCAGGACGCCTGTGCCCCTGCCGTGCGTATGCCGAAGTCGGTCCATGGGGCCAGGTCCATGCCCTCGTTGGTCTCCTCGTACCAGCCCGTGCCGTCGAGCCAGGTGCTCAGCCAGGTGGCGAGGCTCGGTGCGTCGACGTACCAGGCGTGGGCCGCGTCGCCCGCGTTCGGCTCGAAGAGCAGGACCGTCGCTTCAGGGGAACGGCAGTCCACGCAGGCGTACATGGCGCAGCCCCAGTGGGATATCGGCAGGACGCCTTCGGGCCAGGGCCAGTCCGGGTCCTTGCGGGCGCTCTTGCGGTTGGCGAGGTACTGCACGACTGCGGCGGGCTCGCCGGCGGGTGCGCTGTCGAGCAGGGGCAACAGGCCGTACTCCGGGCCGAATCCGCCGTCCCCTATCTGTAGATAGAGGTCGGCGAGCAGTGGCGGCAGGGTGAAGCCGAGGGCTGCCTCGGCGCGGGCCAGGGTGGCCGCGTCGACGGGCTCGGGGAGGGAAGCCCAGCCCCATGGACGGGTGTTGCGCGCCTTCGTCGCGATCCGTGCCAGCAACTGCTCGTTCTCGGTCATGGATTCATGATGCAAGGCGCCACCGACATTCGGGCCGGCCTGTGGACAACCTCCGGGTTGTGGAAAACCCGGTGGCCCGGACGGGAGGGCGAGCGGAGGCCGCCGCACCCTTCGAGCGGGGTGCGTGCGGCCACTTGTACAGCTGTGATGTGCGGAGTCAGCGCGCCGCGAACGGCTCGTCCGTCCGCACGATCTCGCGGCCGAGCGGCAGCAGCGAGACCGGGATCAGCTTGAAGTTGGCGATGCCGAAGGGGATCCCGATGATCGTGATGCACAGCGCGATGCCGGTGACGATGTGGGCCAGCGCCAGCCACCAGCCCGCGAGGACCAGCCACAGCACGTTGCCGATGCAGGAGGGCGCACCGGCGTCACGGCGCTCGATCGTCGTGTACCCGAAGGGCCACAGGGCGTAGACACCGATACGGAAAGCCGCGATGCCGAAGGGGATTCCGATGATCGTGATGCACAGCACGACGCCTGCGGCCAGGTATCCGAGGAACAGCCAGAAGCCGCTGAGGACGAGCCAAATGACGTTCAGGATGGTTTTCACTGGGGGCGACCTGCCATCTTCTCGAGCCGGGCGATGCGCTCCGCCATCGGCGGATGCGTCGAGAACATCTTGGAGACTCCCTGACCTGGACGGAAGGGGTTCGCGATCATCATGTGGCTCGCCGTCTCGATGCGCGGCTCGGGCGGCAGCGGCAACTGCTTGGTGCCCGTCTCCAGCTTGCGCAGGGCGCTGGCGAGGGCGAGCGGGTCACCGGTCAGCTGGGCGCCGGAGGCGTCGGCCTCGTACTCTCTCGACCGGCTGATGGCCAGTTGGATGAGGCTGGCCGCGAGCGGGCCGAGGATCATGATGAGCAGCATGCCGAGGAGGCCCGGGCCGTCATCGTCGTCGGAGCGGCCGATGGGGATCAGCCAGGCGAAGTTGACCAGGAACATGATCACCGAGGCGAGCGCGCCGGCCACCGACGAGATGAGGATGTCGCGGTTGTAGACGTGGCTGAGCTCGTGGCCGATGACGCCGCGCAGTTCGCGCTCGTCGAGGAGACGCAGGATGCCTTCCGTGCAGCACACCGCGGCGTTGCGCGGGTTGCGGCCGGTGGCGAAGGCGTTCGGCGCCTCCGTCGGCGAGATGTACAGGCGGGGCATGGGCTGGCGGGCCTGGGTGGAGAGCTCGCGGACCATGCGGTAGAGGGCGGGTGCCTCGAACTCGCTCACCGGGCGCGCGCGCATCGCGCGTAGCGCCAGTTTGTCGCTGTTCCAGTACGCGTACGCGTTCGTGCCCAGTGCGACGAGAACCGCGACGACGAGCCCCATGCGGCCGAAGAAGCTGCCGATGACGATGATGAGGGCGGACAGTCCTCCGAGGAGTACTGCGGTCCTTAGCCCGTTGTGCCGGCGGTGCACGGTACGCCCTCCAAGTCGTGCAGCAGGGGAACCCTTTGCTTGCTGGATCTTGTTTGCTGTCTCCGGTGCCACTGGTGCCGTCGTTCCTATCCAGTGGACCTTCCCGTCCTGCTCAACGCCACGCGAGGGTCACTAGTTCCCTTGTGCGCGGGGCGGCATGCCTCGGCCGTCCGGGTGACGGCCGAGGGCGATCGCTCAGAACAGGCCGGTGTCGGCGAAGCGCAGGACCAGCTGAGGGGCTCCGGACAGGGCGACGCCGAGCACTCCGGTGACGGCGATCGCGGCCGTGAGAGGCGCGGGGAGCCGGTGTTCGACGGGCTCGCCCTCAGGGGCGCGGAACAGCAGGGCGGTCCACTGGAGGTAGTAGAAGAGCGCGATGACGACGTTGACGGCCATGACGACGGCCAGCCAGCCGAGGCCCGCGTCGACGGCCGCCGAGAACACGGTGACCTTGGCGAACAGGCCGATGATGCCCGGCGGCAGCCCGGCCAGGCACAGCAGGAAGAAGGCCAGGAGGAGGGCCGCGAGGGGGTTCTTCGCGTACAGGCCGCGGTAGTCCGTGATGCGGTTCGTGGCGTTCGCACGGCCCACGACTGCGGCCACCGCGAAGGCGCCGAGGTTCACGGCGGCGTACATGAGGGCGTACGCGACCGTGGAGCCGATGGAGTGCTCCGCGTCGTCGGAGTAGGCGGCCGCGGCGATCGGTACGAGGAGGTAGCCGGCCTGGCCCACCGAGGACCAGGCGAGCAGGCGTACCGCGCTGTACGCGCGCGTGGCCTGCTGGCGCAGGGCGCCGACGTTGCCGACGGTCATGGTGAGCGCGGCCAGCGCCGCCAGCGCCGGGCCCCAGACGTCGGCGTACGACGGGAAGGCGACGACGGTCACGAGGATGAGGCCGGAGAAGCCGACCGCCTTTCCGACGACCGACAAGTAGGCGGCGATCGGGAGAGGTGCTCCCACGTAGGTGTCGGGCACCCAGAAATGGAAGGGCACGGCGGCCGTCTTGAAGGCGAAGCCGACGAGAGTGAGGACGACTCCGGTCTGGGCGAGGGTGTGGAGCTGGCCGTCGACGTGCTGGATGCGGTCGGCGACCTGGGTGAGGTACAGGGTGCCGGTGGAGGCGTACACGAAGCTGATGCCCATGAGGCTGACGGCGGTCGCGGTGACGGACGACAGGAAGAACTTCAGGGCCGCTTCGGAGGACTTCTTGTCACCGTGCCGGATGCCGACCAGGGCGAACGCGGGCAGAGAGGCGACCTCCAGGGCGACGATCAGGGTCGCGAGGTCGCGGGATGCGGGCAGAAGGGCGGCGCCGGCGGCGGACGACAGCAGCAGGAACCAGTACTCGCCCTCGGGGAGCTGTCTGTCGGCGTCCTTGAGTGCGGTCACCGACAGGAGGGCGGCGAGCAGGGCCCCGCCGAGCACCAGGAACTGGATCACGAGGGTGAACCGGTCGGCCGTGTAGCTGCACGCGTGTGTGCCGCTGACGCAGAACGTGCGGCGGTCGCCGTCCAGCAGCGGCAGGAGCATCAGCGCGGCGGCGGCCAGGCCTGCCACGGAGACCCAGCCGAGGAGGGGTTTGCGGGTCTCGGGGACGAACAGGTCGGCGACGAGGACGAGCAGTGCGACGACCGCCGTGATGGTCGGCGGCGCGATGGCGAGCCAGTCGACGGACTGAACGAGGTGCAGGGTCGGCGGCTGGGCCAGGGCGCTCATCGGGTGCCTCCTGAGAGGAGCTGCTGCACGGCCGGGTCGGTGAGGCCCAGGAGGGCCTTGGGCCACAGTCCGGCGACGACGGTGAGGGCGACGAGCGGGGTCCAGGCCGCGAACTCGTACGTGCGGACGTCGGCGAGCTGCGGCGCTTCCTGCGGTGCGGCGCCCATGCAGACGCGGCGGACCACGACGAGCATGTACGCGGCCGTGAGGAGGGTGCCGAAGGCGGCGATCGCCATGAAGGTGAGGAACGCCGGGCGGCTGAGGTCGGCGGCGGGCTTGAAGGCACCGAACAGCGCCAGCATCTCGCCCCAGAATCCGGCGAGTCCCGGGAGGCCCAGCGAGGCGACGGCGCCGAAGGCGAGCAGCCCGCCGAGGCGCGGCGCCTTGCCGTACAGGGCGGCTCCGGTGTCCTCGGCGAGGGTGTCGAGGTCGGTGGTGCCCGTGCGGTCCTTCAGTGCGCCGACCAGGAAGAACAGGAGGCCGGTGATGAGGCCGTGGGCGATGTTGGCGAACAGGGCGCCGTTCACACCGGTCGGGGTCATGGTCGCGATACCGAGCAGGACGAAGCCCATGTGGCCGACGGAGGAGTACGCGATGAGGCGCTTGAGGTCGCCCTTCGCGCCCTGTTTGGCGAGGGCGAGGCAGGCCAGGGATCCGTAGATGATCCCGACCACGGCGAAGGCGGCGAGGTAGGGCGCGAAGGTGTGGAAGCCGTCCGGCGCGATCGGGAGGAGGATCCGGACGAATCCGTACGTACCCATTTTCAGCAGGACACCGGCCAGCAGGACCGAACCGACGGTCGGCGCGGCGGTGTGGGCGTCGGGCAGCCAGCTGTGGAGGGGCCACATCGGCGTCTTGACCGCGAGCCCGATCCCGACCGCCAGAACGGCGATGACCTGCACGGATGTGGTCAGTGAGCGGCCGTTGTCAGTGGCGAGTGCCACCATGTCGAAAGTGCCGGCCTTGATCCCGATCAGGAGCAGGCCGAGCAGCATGACGACCGAACCGAGCAGCGTGTAGAGGATGAACCGCCAGGCGGCCCGGGTCCTGCCCTCGCCGCCCCAGCGGGCGATGAGGAAGTACATCGGGATGAGGACCGTCTCGAAGGCGAGGAAGAACAGCAGCAGATCGAGGACGGCGAAGCTCGCGAGGGTGCCGGACTCAAGGACCAGGAGCAGTGCGACGAACGCCTTCGGGGTCGGGCCCGCGGGCATCTTGAAGTACGAGTAGAGCGCGCAGAGGAAGGTCAGTAGCGCGGTCAGGACCAGAAGGGGGAGGGAGATGCCGTCGATGCCGAGGTGGATCCGCACGTCGAGTGCGGGGATCCAGCTGATGTCGGTTGTGGCCTGCATCCTCGACGGATGGTCGTGGTCGAAGCCGAGCGCGAGAGCGATCGCGGCGATGAGGACCACGCCGGTCACGGTCACACCGTGGCGGAGCACGGCCTGCTCGGGCGACTTCCCCTTCAGCCCGGGCGGGGCGGGCAGCAGAGCCGCGATCGCGCCGATGAGCGGCGCGACGACGACGAACGCCAGAAGGAACTGCATCACGGACTCGCTGATATCGATCACGCCTGCTCACGCTCCCGTGGCGACGAGGAGGGCGGCGACCGCCAGGACGACGGTGCCGGCGAGCAGCGCGCTCACATAGGTCTGCACATTGCCGGTCTGGGCGCGCCGTACGGCCGCCCCGAGCAGGCGGGGCAGGGCGCCCGCGCCGCGTACGTAGGTCTCGACGACCTCGCGGTCCAGGAACCGGACGAGACTCGCTCCGGCCTGGACGGGTCGGACGAACAGGGCCGCGTAGACGGCGTCGAGGTGGAAGCCGACGGCCGCGTGCCGGTGCAACGGACCGAGCAGCAGCCGCCCGGGGTCGGCGGGATCGGGCGCGTAGGCCACTCCCCCGTACACCGGCGCGTGACTGGCGATGGCCTCGGCCTCGACCTGGGCGGCGTCACCCTCGGGGTGGGCCGCGACCGCGCCCAGCGGGGCCCGGGCCGAGAGTGTGGTGGTGTGGCGCCAGGCGGCGTAGGTGACGATGGCGCCGACCAGGGCGACGCCCGTGCCGGCCACGGAGGTCGTGAGGGTCGGGGTGAGGTCGCGGCCGTCGAACCAGTCGGGCAGCACGCGGAAGGCGAGCCCGCCGAGGGCGAGGGACGGGACGGCGAGCACCCACAGGACGACGGTCATGGTGAGTGGCTGACGGCCGTGGTCGGGCGCTTCGGCTCCCCGTCCGTGGAAGGCCAGCAGCCACAGACGCGTCGCGTACCCGGCGGTGAGTACGGCGGTGAGCAGACCGGCGACGAGGGTGATCCAGCCGGCGGCACTGGGCGCGTGTTCGGTGTGGCCGGTGACGACGTGCTCCGCGGCGCCGAGCACGGACTCCTTGGAGAAGAAGCCGCTGAAGGGCGGGATCGCGGCGAGCGCGAGGAGTGCCACGGTCATCGTCCAGTAGGCGTCGGAGACACGGTCGCGTAGGCCCCGCATGCGGGACATGGCGGCCAGCGAGTTGGTGCCGGCGGCGTGGATGATCACGCCGGCCGCGAGGAACAGCAGCGCCTTGAAGGCGCCGTGCGTGAGGAGGTGGAAGACCGCGGCCCCGCGGTCACCGACGGCGAGGGCACCGGTCATGTAGCCGAGTTGGCCGATGGTCGAGTAGGCGAGGACGCGCTTGATGTCGTCCTGGGCGAGCGCGGCGAGGCCCGAGCCGAGCATCGTGACGGCGGCCATGACGGCGAGGGTCACCATCGCGGCCTGCGAGGACTCGAACACCGGGAGGAGACGGGCGATGAAGTAGACACCGGCGGCGACCATCGTCGCGGCATGGATCAGCGCGGAGACGGGCGTGGGACCGGCCATCGCGTCGGGGAGCCAGGTGTGCAGCGGGAACTGCGCCGACTTGCCCGCCACGCCGGCCAGGAGCAGCAGCGCGACGATCGTGGGGTGGTCGAGTCCGCCGTTCGCGACGGCGCCGAGGATCTTCGTGATGCGGAAGGAACCGGCGTCGGTGGCGAGGGCGAACAGACCGATCAGGAAGGGGACGTCACCGAGCTTGGTCACCAGGAAGGCCTTGATGGAGGCGGCGCGGGCTTCCGGGGTCTCCCAGTAGTGGCCGACCAGGAAGTACGAGCAGATACCCATGACCTCCCAGCCGACCAGCAACACGATCAGGTCGCCGGAGTAGACCACGAGCAGCATCGCGGAGGTGAAGAGGGAGACCAGCGCGGCGTACGACGGGTAGCGCGGGTCGTCGCGCAGATAGCCGGTCGAGTAGATCTGTACGCAGGTGGCGACCACACCGACCAGGACGGCGACCAGGGCGGCGAAGCCGTCGATGTGCAAGGCGAGTTCGATGGGGACCGAGCCGGTGGGGGTCAGCTCGGTATGGGCGTCGATGGCCTGTTCGCCGCCTTGGCGTACGGCGACCACCGCGGCCAGCGCCAGGGCCGTCAGGGGCGGCAGGACGGCGAGCGGGCGGACGAAGCCCGGGGCCGTGCGGCCGAGCAGCAGACCGGCGGCCGCTCCCAGGAAGGGCAGAAGAGGGACGAGGACGGCGAGGGTTGTCGTGGTCACGCGGTGGCCTCAGCCTTCCCGGCTCCGTCGGCCGACCCGGCCGTGAGGGCGTCGCTGTCGGGGCCTTCCGACTCGTGGCCCTCCGCGGTGTCGCGGAGCTTGTCGATGTCCGAGGTGCCGCGGTTGCGGTAGACGGCCAGGACGATCGCCAGGCCGATGCCGATCTCGGCGGCGGCGATGGCGATGGTGAACAGGGTCAGGGCCTGGCCGGAGTGCAGGGTCTCCCGGGAGGCCTTGCTGAGCCAGACGTCGAAGGCGACCAGGTTCAGGTTGACGGCGTTGAGCATCAGCTCGACCGACATCAGGACGAGGATCGCGTTGCGGCGGGCGAGGACTCCGTAGAGGCCCGTGCAGAAGAGGAGGGCGGCCAGGACCGTGGGATAGGCGAGGTGCATCAGCGGGCGCCTTCCTGCTGTTGGGCCGGGCTGGTTCCCGCGGTGCTGGTCGGACTGGGTGCGTGGGGCGAGCCGGTGACGCCGGGTGAGCCGGTTACGTCGGCCGCATCGGCCGCATCGGCTGCATCGGCTGCATCGGCTGCATGGGTCAAGCCGGTTGTGGCGACCGGATTAGTTCCCTCGACTCGGCCATTTCCCTCGATCGGGTGATTACGGGAATCCGGGACGGATGGGGAACTGCCGGTCGCGGCTCGGGAGTTCACAGGGGGAGAGCTCGACTCCGCCTTCGCCTTGCGGGACAGGACGATCGCGCCGACCAGTGCCGCGAGGAGGAGGACGGAGAGGGCTTCGAAGGGAAGGAACCAGTTCTGGAAGAGGCTCGCTCCGGTGACGGCGGTGGATCCGGCGGCCGGCCCGTCCAGATCGACCCAGGTGGTGCGGAAGGCGTCGACGACGACCCAGACCAGGGCGGCGGCCGCGGCGACGGCGACCGTGAGGGCGGCCCAGCGGTTGCCGGAGTCGGCGTCCGGGGAGCGGCCGATGGGGGCCTTGGTGAGCATCAGACCGAAGAGGAGGAGGACGACGACGGAACCGACATAGATGAGGACCTGCACCCAGGCGATGAACTCGGCGGTGAGCAGGAGGTACTCCACGGCGAGGCCGCCGAGGGCGACCACCAGCCACAGGGCGGCGTGCACCAGCTGCCGGGTGGTGACGGTGACCAGGGCGGCGCCGAAGGTGGCCAGGCCGACGAGGAGGAAGGCGATCTCCACACCGGTCGGGGAGAGGAAGCCGTGGGTGTGGGCGGCGGCGAAGGTCACGAGGCGCCTCCCTCGGATGCGGTCGGCCCGTGCCCCGGGTTCGGCCCCGACTCCGGGTTCGGCCCCGACTCCGACTCCGGGTTTGACCCCGACTCCGGCTCCGGGTTCGGCCCCGGCTTGGCGTCCGTCCGGCCCGCCGGAGGCTCGGTCGGCCCTGGCCGCGTGTCGGCCCGGTCCGCCGGAGGCTCGGTCGGCCCCGGCCGCGTGTCGGCCCGGTCCGCCGGAGGCTCGGGCTGCTCGACCGGCGCGGTCGGCGCGGTCGGCGCGGTCGGCGCGGTCGGCGCGGCGGGGGCAGTCTGCGCGGCTTGGCTGGCCGGGGTGGTCTGGGCAGCCTGCGTGGCCGCCAGCTTCTCGGCGGTCTTGCGGGCGGCGGCGAGTTCCTTCGGTTCCTCCGCCCCGGGGTCGAGGGCGGGCGGTGCCGGGACCGTCCACATCCACTCGCGGAGCTTGTCCCGCTCGTGGGTGAGTTCGTGGATGTCGGTTTCGGCGTACTCGAACTCCGGTGACCAGAAAAGGGCGTCGAAAGGACAGACCTCAATGCAGATACCGCAGTACATGCACAGGGCGAAGTCGATGGCGAAGCGGTCGAGGACGTTGCGGCTGCGCTCACGGCCGCCGGGTGTCGCCGCCGGGATCGTCTCCTTGTGGGAGTCGATGTAGATGCACCAGTCCGGGCACTCCCGGGCGCACAGCATGCAGACCGTGCAGTTCTCCTCGAACAGGCCGATCACACCGCGGGTGCGGGGCGGGAGGTCGGGCTGGACGTCCGGGTACTGCTCGGTGACCGACTTCTTCGTCATCGTGCGGAGGGTGACGGCCAGGCCTTTGGCGAGGCCGGAGCCGGGGATGGGGGCCATGGCTACTGGATCACCACCTTGACGATGCCGGTGAGGGCGATCTGGGCGAGGGAGAGGGGGACGAGGAGGGTCCAGGAGAGTTTCTGGAGCTGGTCCTCGCGCAGGCGGGGATAGGTGACGCGGAGCCAGATGACGATGAAGGCGAGGACGGCCGATTTGAGCAGGGTCCAGACCCAGCCGAGGCCGTCGGCGCCCCAGGGGCCGTGCCAGCCGCCCAGGAAAAGGACGGTGGTCAGGCCGCACAGGACGATGATTCCGGCGTACTCGGCGAGGAGGAACAGGGCGAAGCGGAGGCCGGTGTACTCGGTGTAGGCGCCGAAGATGATCTCCGAGTCGGCGACGGGCATGTCGAAGGGGGGCCGCTGGAGTTCGGCGAGGCCTGCGACGAAGAAGACGATCGCGCCGATGATCTGCCAGGGCAGCCACCACCACTCGAAGGCGTCGACGATGCCGGGGAGGGAGACGGTGCCGGCGGCCATCGCGACGGAGGCGGCGGCCAGGAGCATGGGGAGTTCGTAGGCGAGGAGCTGGGCGGCGGTGCGGAGGCCGCCGAGGAGGGAGAACTTGTTGGCGGAGGCCCAACCGGCCATGAGGGAGCCGAGGACACCGACGCCCATCACCGCGAGGACGAAGAAGATACCCGCGTCCAGGACCTGACCGACGGCGCCCTCGTCGGGGCCGATGGGGATGGCGACGAGGACCAAGAGGTACGGGAGGAGGGCTACGGCGGGGGCGAGTTGGAAGACACGGCGATCCGCGCCGGCCGGTACGACGTCTTCCTTCTGGGCGAACTTGACGCCGTCGGCGACGAGTTGGGCCCAGCCGTGGAAGCCGCCGGCGTACATCGGGCCGAGGCGGCCCTGCATATGGGCCATGACCTTGTGCTCGGTCTGACCCACGATCAGGGGGAAGGTGAGGAAGACGACGAAGACGATCAGGAGTCGCAGAGCGACGTCGAGAGCGTCGTTCACTGCGGGCCTCCTGCGGGGTGTTCGGGGTGCTGGGGGGAGTCGGTCCCAGGGGATTCGGTCCCAAGGGAGTCCGTCTCAGGGGAGTCGGCCTCGGAGGGTTCCGCCTCTGGGGCGTCCGCCTCAGGGGAGTCCGCCTCAGGGCTGGAAGCGGGGGGCTGGTGCGACGGGGGTGTCTGCTCCGGAGCGGGTCCCGGTGCCGACTCCGAGCTGCCTTGCGGGCTTGGTTCGTCCTTCCGTCCCTCGGGGCGGCCGGGTGCGGATTCCGGCTTGGTGTCCGGTTCCTCGAAGGCGGGTCGGGCGTGGTGCCACGGCGCATCCGGGCTGCCCGGTGTCCGGGGGGCCGTCTGCTGACTCGCCGAGCCCTGGGCGGCCGTTCGGGCACGGCGGGGTCGTGCCGGCGCTGCCGGTGGCTCCGGTGCGTTCGGTGCCTCTGCGGCGGACGGGGTCTCCGCGGCCGATGGGGTGTCCGCTTGGGCGGGAGTCGGCGTCTGGCTCGCCGAGCCCTGCGCGGCGGTGCGGGCACGCCGGGGCCTCGCACCCGCCGGAGCCTCCGTCGCCCCAGACGTCTCGGGCGCCGCAGATGCCTCGGGCGCCGCAGATGCCTCCGGGGTCGCAGCCTCCGTCTGGCTCGCCGAGCCCTCCGCCGCCGTGCGGGCACGCCGGGGCCTCGCACCCGCCGGAGCCTCCGTCGCCCCAGATGCCTCAGGCGCCGCAGCCTCCGTCTGGCTCGCTGAGCCCTGCGCCGCTGTGCGGGTGCGGCGTACCGGGCGTTCGCCTGCGGCGCGGGCCGGGCGGTCGCCGGGGGCGGCCGGTGTGCGAGTCGTCGCTCGGGTCGGGCGGGTGGGGGCCGGAGGGAGTTGGCCCTTCAGGGGGCCCCATTCGTTGGGGTCGGGGACGCCTGGGGGGAGCATTTGGCGGCGTTTGGGAGCGCCGTGGTCGGACTCGCCCGGTTCCTTGGCGCCGGGCCAGGACTTGGCGACGCGGGCCGCCAGGACGAAGTCCTTGCGCAGGGGGTGGCCCTCGAAGGTCTCGGGGAGGAGGAGGTGGTCGAGGGACGGGTGGCCTTCGAAGTGGACGCCGAACATTTCGTGGGTCTCGCGTTCGTGCCAGGCCGCGCCCGCGTAGACGCCGACCGCGGACGGCAGGGCCGGCGCTTCGTGCGGGACCGTCGTGCGGAGCAGCAGGCGCCTGACCGGAGCCAGGGCGACGACATGCGCCGAGACGCGGAAGCCCGTGCCCGGTTCGTCGACCGCGCTCAGCCAGTCGAAGTAGGTGCAGGTCAGGCGGGTGCGGGCCGTTTCCAGCGCGGTGAGCCAGGAGGAGGGGGGCACGTCGACCGTCAGGACGTCGTACGACTCCTCGGCCGTGGCCTCCGTACCGAACAAGTCGTCGACGGGGGCCGGGAGCCAGCCGACGGTGCCGCTCATCGGTCCTCCTCCGGAGCTGGTCCGTCAGGGGCGGGACCCTGAGGAGTGGGACCGTCAGGAGCGGGGCCCGCCGAACCGGGTGCCGATGGCGCCGGTGGCTTCACCAGGTTGCTCTGCAGAGCCGCGGTGGAGGGACGGGTGGGGCCGGTTCCGGGGTGCTCGACGTTGGCGTACCGCTCCCCCAGTGACTCCCGGGCGATCTTCTCCTGGAGTTTGAGGATTCCCTGGAGCAGGGCCTCGGGGCGGGGTGGGCAGCCGGGGACGTAGACGTCGACCGGGATGATCTGGTCCACGCCCTTCGTCACCGAGTATGAGTCCCAGTAGGGGCCGCCGCAGTTGCTGCACGCGCCGAAGGAGATGACGTACTTCGGCTCGGGCATCTGTTCGTAGAGGCGCTTCACGGCGGGGGCCATCTTGTCGGTGACCGTGCCGGAGACGACCATCAGATCGGCCTGGCGCGGGCCCGGGGCGAAGGGGATCACGCCCAGGCGGATGAAGTCGTGGCGGGCCATCGACGCGGCGATGAACTCGATCGCGCAGCAGGCGAGTCCGAAGTTGAAGACCCAGAGCGAGTAGCGGCGGCCCCAGTTCAGGACCACCTTCATCGGCTCGGGGGCCAGGCGGGACAGGGCGCCCAGCCTCTTCGGCTCCGGCAGCAGCACCGGCTCCGGCGCGTTCACTCCTGGAGTCACGTCGGTCGCTCCTGGCGTCACGTCGGTCGCTCCCGGCGTCACGTCCGTCGCCTCTGACCGCATGTTCGTCACTTCTGGCGTCACGTCCATGCCAGGACGCCCTTCTTGTATGCGTACAGCAGGCCCACGGCCAGGAAGCCGAGGAAGACGAACATCTCGACGAGGGTCGTGGCTCCGTAGCCGGGGGCGGCGAAGACCGTGGCCCACGGGAACAGGAAGATCGAGTCGACGGCGAAGACGACGTAGAGGAAGGCGTAGACGTAGTAGCGGACCTGGGTGTGGGCCCAGCCCTCGCCGACGGGGTCGACTCCGCACTCGTACGTCAGGAGTTTCTCGGGGGTCGGGACCACCGGGCGCAGCAGGCGGCCCGCGCCGAAGGCCACGGCCACGAACAGCACGCCGACGACGGCGAGCAGTCCGACGACCGAGTACGACTGGAAGTAGTCCGCCGCGACGACCACGGCCGGATCGACGACGGTCGGTTCCCGCACGCCCGTACCCCTCACTCCCTGCGACCCTGATGAACGTCGGCGCCCCAGGCGCCCCGGCGATCCCGCTGAACGCTGTGGTTCGACGATCTGTACGCACGGGAGTCTAGGCCCTGATAAAGCGCTGGTAAGCAGCCCGTCCCGCCTTGAGATCCGGTCGAGACACGGTCCGAGGCGCAGTTCAGGACACGAGGGTGGGGTTTTCCCCAGGGGACGGGGGCGGGCGGCCTCATGGCGCCCGCCCCCGGCGCGCGGCACGCTAGCCCATATGACCGAACGCACCGATCGCACCGAACGCACCGATCGCACCGATCGCAGCGGGCGCACCGAACGCGGCGGGCGCACCGAGCCAGGCGAGCGCACCGACCTCCACGAACGTCTCTCGCGCCCGACCGGGGTGGCGGTGGGGGATGACGACAGCCTGCCGCCCGCCCGTCTCGCCTACGACTGGCACACCAGGAGGGAGATCGCGTATCTCCTGGCGAACCTTCCGGCGTCACTGCTGGGGTTCGTCTACGTCGTGACGACGCTGTCCATCGGCTTCGGGCTGACGATGACGGTGATCGGGTTCCCGGTGCTGGCGGTCGGGCTGAGGGGCTCAAGGCTGCTGGGCCGGCTGGAGCGGGCGCGGGCCCGGAGGCTGCTGGGGGTGCGGATCGACGAGCCGAGCCCGTTGCCCCGGCGCGGCACGGGTTTTCTGCAGCGGCTGTGGATGACGCTGAAGGATCCGGTGGCCTGGCGGGCGGTCCTGTACGACTTCATCCGCCTGCCCTGGGGCATTCTGACCTTCACCGTCACGCTGACCTCGCTGTTCGTGCTGTGGCCGGTGCTGCCGTTCATCGCGCGGGGGCTCGCCAACGCGGACCGGGCGATGGTGCGGGGCCTGCTGTCGCCCTCGGACGAGCTGGAGCGTCGTATCGCCGAACTGGAGTCGGACCGGGGGGTCGTGGTCGACACGGCGAACGCGGATCTACGGCGGATCGAGCGCGACCTGCACGACGGGGCGCAGGCCCGCCTCGTGAACCTCGCGATGGGGCTGGGGCTGGCCAAGGAGAAACTGCTCGAAGATCCCGACGCGGCGGCGGAGATGGTCGCCGAGGCGCACGGCGAGGTGAAGCTGGCGCTGCAGGAGCTCCGCGATCTGGCCCGTGGCATCCATCCCGCCGTGCTGACGGACCGGGGGCTGGACGCGGCCCTGTCGTCGGTCGCCTCGCGCTGCACCGTGCCCGTGAAGGTGACCGTCGACCTCGATGCCAGGCCGGCCGCGGCCATCGAGGGCATCGCCTATTTCACCGTCTCCGAGCTGCTGCAGAACATCAGCAAGCACAGCGGGGCGAGGAACGCGTCCGTGGAGGTGTGGCGGGCGACCAGCCGGCTGCTCATCCAGGTCGAGGACGACGGCCGCGGCGGCGCGCGTCTCGACGGCGGCAGCGGGATGCAGGGGCTGGCCGACCGGCTGGACGCGGTCGACGGACTCTTCGTCATCGACTCGCCGCAGGGTGGCCCGACGGTCGTGACGGCCGAACTGCCGTGGCGGGACCGGCCCGTGGGCGAGGGGCAGACGGCGAGGTAGGGGACCGAAAGGTACGCGAGGCCGGGGAACCGTGAGGTAGGGAAAACCCCACCGTCAAGACGCCGACGGACTCCATGGTTCGCGGGCCTGCGGGCGAGGAGGGTGGAAGTACGGCAGGACAGCCGTCGTAGAGAGCGCGGGACGAGTAGAAACGGACGACGCCGATGGCCACGGAGTACGGAGAGGGCTACGGGACCGGGTTCGGGTACCCCGAACTCGGGGGCGAGCGGCGGCACCGGCTGCCGACGGGGCTGCGGGCGCCGTTCGAGGCGCGCAGCTGGCGGGAGTTCGCCTATGTGCTGCTGAGCCTGCCGATCGGCATCACGCTGTTCGTGTACTCCGTGACGATGCTGGCGCTCGGCGCGGGGCTCCTGGTCACGTTCCTCGGGATTCCGGTGCTCGCGCTGGGACTGGCCGGGTGCCGGGGGGTCGGCGCGCTGGAGCGGGCGCGGGCGCGGGGCCTGCTGGGTCTGGAGGTCGGCGATCCGGAGCCGCTGCGGATGCGCAAGCCCGGGGTGACGGCCTGGATGGGCGCCGTGCTGAAGAGCGGCACCTCGTGGCGGACGCTGCTGTACGCGCTGCTGCAGTTCCCCTGGTCGGTGTTCTCGTTCGTGGTCGCCGTGAACTTCTGGGCGTACGGATGGGCGTTGCTGACGTATCCGCTGTGGTTCTGGCTCTTCCCGATGTACGGCGGCCAGGGCGGGCTTCAGCTCTACGGCGACGCTCAGCACAGCATCTACCTCGACAACCCGTTCGAGATCACCGTCACGGCGCTGGTGGGGCTGTTGTTCACGCTGGCCACGCCGTGGATCGTGCGGGCGCTGACCATGGTGGACCGGGTGCTGGTGCACGGTCTGCTCGGGCCTTCGCGGCTGTCGGCGCGGGTGGTGGAACTGGAGTCCGACCGGGGGGTCGTGATCGATACGGCGGCTGCCGATCTGCGGCGCATCGAGCGGGATCTGCACGACGGCGCGCAGGCTCGGCTGGTGGCGCTGGCGATGGATCTGGGGCTGGCGAAGGAGAAGCTCACGGAGGATCCGCAGGCCGCGGCCCGGATGGTGGACGAGGCGCACGGTGAGGTGAAGACGGCGCTGCAGGAGCTGCGGGATCTGGCGCGGGGGATTCATCCGGCGGTGCTGACGGACCGGGGGCTGGACGCCGCGCTGTCCTCGGTGGCCTCTCGGTGCACTGTGCCGGTGCAGGTGGAGGTGGATCTCGTGGAGCGGCCGGCGCCGGCGATCGAGGGGATCGCGTATTTCACGGTGTCGGAGCTGTTGCAGAACATCAGCAAGCATGCGCGGGCGACGTGGGCCTCGGTGGATGTGTGGCGGGTGGACGATCGGCTGATGGTGCAGGTCGTGGACAACGGGGTGGGGGGTGCGGATGCCTCCGG
>Ga0182007_10000731_pt1 | contig 18594 bp, 12 predicted proteins | sample Sormic07211113_1_FD_123023 | JGI IMG/M metagenome (GOLD analysis project Ga0182007, IMG submission 123023) | Rhizosphere microbial communities from Sorghum bicolor, Mead, Nebraska, USA - 072115-113_1 MetaG | ecosystem: Host-associated > Plants > Roots > Rhizosphere | place: USA: Nebraska... | reverse complement strand
TCGAACGTCGCCTCATGGCCGATAGTACCTATTCGCGCGAGTCCGTCGAATGTCGGCAACCGCCGCGTAGCCGCCCTTCAGGTAGGCCCGCTCCAGGCCGGATGTAGCCGGTCGGACCTGTTACCGCAGTGTCCGCTGCTGCCGAGGCTAGCCATTCGCTGTTCCGTCAATAGCTGCTCCTTGGGGTGCGCCTGTCGGCATCGATGCCAAGCAGCCGCCTTCATCACGATTTCGCCTCCGACATCCAAACTCCCTGGTGGCCAGCCAGGTTGCGCTATGCCAAAACCCGTACGGTCGAATTTGGCGGCAGTGCGTGCCAATCGATCCAGTCGCCCGCCGCCAGTTGGTGTGTAGGTGTCGAGGCGCCTTCCATGTCGCCCCACTGCAGCGTGAACTCGCGCGCCCCGAGCCTTAGCGCGATCTCGAAGCCTGGCCAGTGCGCGGGCACATGCGGCGTCATCGACAACTGTTTGCCTTTCACGTTCAGACCCAGCAAGGTCTCGACGGCCGCGCGGTGCAGCCACGCGGCCGAGCCGGTGTACCAGCTCCAGCCACCCCGGCCCACATAGGGCGCGGCGCCGTAGACGTCGCCCGCCATCACGTAGGGCTCCAGCTCGTAGACCGGGCCGCGCTCGGGGTGCCGCGAACGGTGGGCCGGGCTCAGGCCCTCGAAGCTCTGCCAGGCCGCTTCATGGTCGCCCTGCAGCGCCTGCGCCATGAGCGCCCACACCGCGCCGTGCGAGTACTGGCCGCCGTTCTCGCGCACGCCGCGCGGGTAGGCCTGGATGTAGCCCGGGTTGTTGATCGACTGGGCAAACGGTGGCGCCAGCAGCTGCAGCAGGCCGGCTGGCTCGTCGTGCAACTGCGATTTGACGGCGGCCATGGCCGGGCCGGTGTAGGCCGCGCCCGAGGCTCCCGACAGCACCGACCAGGCCTGCGCGATCAGGTCGATGCGGCACTCGTCGTTGGTCGACGAGCCCAGCGGCGCGCCGTTGTCGAAAAAGGCGCGGCGGAACCAGGCGCCATCCCAGCCGGCGTCGTGCAGCGCGGCGATCCAGCCGGTGCGTGCCTCGGTCCAGCGCGCGGCGCGTTCGTGTTCGCCTCGTGCTTCGGCAAGCGGCGCAAAGCGCTCGACCACGCTGCACAGGAACCATGCGAGCCACACCGATTCGCCGCGTCCTTCGTGGCCGACGCGATTCATGCCGTCGTTCCAGTCGCCGGTGCCCATCAGCGGCAGGCCGTGCACGCCGATCTTCAGGCTGCGGTCGATGGCGCGCGCGCCGTGATCGAACACGGTGGCCATGCAGCCGCTGTGCTGCGGCGCGTAGTAGGCGTCTTCCGCGCCCTCGGGAATGCCAGGGCCTTCGATGAAGCCGACCATCTCGTCGAGCAGCGAGGCGTCGCCCGTCACCTCGACGTAGTGCGCCGACGCGTACGGCAGCCACAGCAGGTCGTCGGAGAAATGCGTGCGCACACCGGCTCCGCCGGGCATGTGCCACCAGTGCTGCACGTCGCCTTCGGGAAACTGGCGCGCCGCGTTCACGAGGATCTGCTCGCGCAGGCGCGGCGGGTCGGTGAGTGCAAAGGCCATTGCGTCCTGCAGCTGGTCGCGAAAGCCGAAGGCACCGCCGGCCTGGTAAAAGCCGGCTTTCGACCAGAGCCGGCACGCCAGCGTCTGGTACACGAGCCAACGATTGACCAGCGCATCGAACAGCGGGTCGGGCGTGCGCACCTGCAGGCGGCCCAGCAGGTCGTCCCAGAAGCCGCGCACCTGCGCCAATGCCTCGGGCACATCGCGCTGCCGCCAGCGGCGTGCAAGTTCGAGCGCGGCGTCTGCCGTGCCGGCGTGGCCGAGCACGAAAGTGAAGCTCGCGGTTTCGCCGGATGCAACGACGAATTCGCCGCCGGTGGCTGCGCAGGCATCGAGCCCGCTGCCGGCGCGGCGCGCCAGCGTGTCGGGCACTTCGACGATGCCGCGGCCGGCGAAGAATTCGCTGCGGTCGCAGGTCCATTGCGTGGCTCCGGTCGTCGTGCCTTGCAGGCCCGCGAACAGCAGGAAGGCCGTGCTGCCGCCGAAGCCCGTGCTCGATTCGCGCTGCTGGCCGAACACGGCCGGCTGGTCTTCGGGCTTCCAGCAGTGCACGGTGCGCCGTTCGCCGCGCGCGGCACCCAGCTGCCACTCGACCATTGCGAGCGCGCGCAGGCGGCGCTGGCCGGCGCCTTCGTTGCGCACGCGCACGTGCACCAGCTTGACGGCTTCGTCGCGGTCCGCGAAGAAAGTGGTTTCGAGCACGAGCTCGCCTTGGCGGTATTCGAAAACCGAGTAGCCCTGCCCGTGCCGTACGAGGTGGCGGTTGGCGCCGCCGCCGCCGGCGGGCGTGAGCGGCAGCATCTCTCGCGTCGCCACGTCCTGCAGCAGGTAATGCTCGAAAGCCGGGTCCTGCACCGGGTCGTTGGACCACGGCGTGACCTGGTGCATGCGGCTGTTGCCGGCCCAGGTGTAGCCGGTGCCCCATTCGGACACCTGGAAGCCGAAGGCGGCGTTGGCGATTACGTTGATCCATGGGCGCGGCGTGCGACGATCGGGGCCGACCTCGAAGCGGAACTCACCGCTCTCGGCGTCGAAGTCGCCGGTGGGGGCTGTGTTGGTTGGCGAGGCGGCCTGTCGGTTGAACAGCGGCGTGCGGTGTTGCACCGGTGCGCTGCTGTCGTCCGCAATCGCCGGGCTGCGTGCCTCTTGCAGCGCCGCCACCTGCACTTCGAGCGCGCGGCCGTCGGCCGTGAACACCACGCGCGCCAGGCTGGAGAGCGCGGCCTTTTCCGACGGCACCACGTCCTGGTCGCGCAAGAGGTAGAAGCTGGCGGTGTCGTTGCGCGGAAAGCTGTGCTGCGTCTGCTGCGCGACGCGCGAGCGCAGCGTCTCGATCTCGCGCTGCAGCGGCATCAGGTACGAATTCGGCTCGCTGTTGAGCACCACGAGGTCGCAGGCCACGCCACCGAAACCCCACCACGGCTGCGCGCGCAGCAGCGTGTTGATGAGCCCCATGCCGTTCATCGAGTGGATGTACACCAGCACGATGGGCTTGTCGCCCGAAATGCCGAAGCGCCAGATCTGGCGCAGGTCGATCAGCCCGCGGTCGCTCATCACGCGCGGCGTGGTGTAGGTGAGGACGGTTGTCAGGTCCTGCAGCGCCAGGTTCTGTGCGGGCGCGATGCTCAGGTCGCGCAGCCGCACCTGCGCCAGCGTGGCCGCCATGCGGGTGGCGCGCTCCACGTGCATCGGTTGCAGGTAGCGGTCGATGCGGGGCATCAGCGCCTCGATGCTCTCGTCGGCAGCGGTGGCGAAGCTCAGGCGTGCGGTGGTGCCCGGGGCAATCGACAGGCGCACGCGCAGGCAGGCGATGGGGTCCAGGCCGTTCACCTGCTTGCCCTGGGCCGTGAGCGGTTGCCTGTCGAGCGCAGGGTCGGCCAGCGTGCGGTTGCGGCCGATGAAGACGCGCCGATCGGTCATGCTGTCGATCGACAGCACGTTGGCATCGACCGAAGCCACGAAGTGCACCGCGGCGACCACCGCATCGCCGTGCAGGCGCGGCCTGCGCGACAGCAGCAGCGCGCGCCACGCGGGCTCCCAGCGCGATTCGACGAACAGGTTGGCAAAGGCCGGATGCGCCTCGTCGGCCTTCGGGTTCGACAGCACCGGCTCGAAGTACGAGACGAGTTCGAGCGTGCGCGTTTCGTCACCGCTGTTGTGCAGCGTGATGTTGCGCAGCTCGGTGTCGTCTTCGGGGCTGATGAGCACCGTGGTGCGCACCTGCAGGCCGGGGCCGGTCGCATCGAACTGCACCTGGTCGGCCAGGAAGCGGGTGCGATAGTGCCAGTCGGCGCCGGGCGCAGGCAGGGCGGTGAGCGAGGTGAGCTCGCTTTGCCCTCCGTCTTTTTCGATATCGCGCACATAGAAGAAGGTGCCGTAGCTGTCGCGCAGCGGATCGTCGCGCCAGCGCGTCACGTTGAACGCGCGCCAGCGGCTCACGCCGGCGCCGTTGGCCCGCAGCGCCACCGTATAGCGGCCGTTCGACAACAGGTGCGTGGGCTGGAAGCCCGGCCCCGTCGGATCGACCACGCGCGGCTGGAACAGCGGCGCCAGCTCGGCCCGGCTGGGCTCGGGCGGCGTGCGCGGGTCGGCGCTGCCGATGATCTGGCGCGGCGTGCGCTCATGCAGCAGCGACTCGTGCGCCTGCACCAGCGCGGCACTGCCGAACCAGCGGCGCGGCGCGTCGTCGCGCAGCACGTTGCACAGCGCCACCAGCGACATGCCCTGGTGGTGCGCCATGAAGTTGCGCACGACAGTGAAGTCCTGCCCCTCGGTCTGGCGCGAGGTGGTGAAGTCGATCCCGTCATGAAAACCGAACTCGCCGCGCGCGCCGAGCGATTCGAGCAGCTCGAGATTGATGACGGCCGCTTCGGGCGCGAAGGGCGCAGCCATCAGGCTGGCGTAGGGCGCCACCACGCGGTCGGTGGGTGGCGTGCGCCGCAGCGCCAGGCGCGGCACGCCGAAGGGCGAGTACTGGTACGCCAGCGAATGGTCCTGCGCGAAGTAGGCCGACTCGGACACGCCCCACGGCATGTTCTGCGCACGGCCGAAGGCCTGCTGCTCGGCGATGGCCGCGGCATTGGCCACCTGCAGCAGGCCGTCGGTGGGCTCGGTCATCACGAGCGCGGGCATCAGGTACTCGAACATCGAGCCCGACCACGACTTCAGGCTGGGCTTGAAGCCCACCAGCAGGAACGGCCGGCCCAGCGCCATCCAGTGGCGGCGCGGCACGTCGCCCTTCGCAATCGCAAGGAAGCTCAACAGGCGCGACTCGGAGGCCAGCAGGTCGTAGTAGCTGGCGTCGAGCACGTTCTCTTCGACGCGCAGGCCGATGTGGAACAAGTGGCGCTTGGCGTCGTAGAGGCCGCTGAAATCCATGCCGTCGTGCAGCGCGTCGCAGCGTCGGGCCAGTGCTTCCAGCGTGGGGGCTTCGCGGAGCTGGCAGCTTGCTTCCGCCGCGAAGGCGCGGCAGGCCTGCGCCACGGCCACGAGGTGGCCCGCGAAGTTGCCGCTGTCGACGCTGGACACATAGTCGGGCGGCAGCGGCTTGAGCGTCTGCGTGTCGTACCAGTTGAACAGGTGGCCGTCGTGCTTCTGCATGCGGTCGACGGTGTCGAGCGTGGCGGTGATGCGCGCCAGCAAAGAGCCGGTGTCGATCCAGCCGAACTCGCGCGCGCAGCAGGTGGCCAGCAGGTACAAGCCGATGTTGGTCGGCGAGGTGCGGTGCGCAATCGTCGGCTGCGGTTCGAGCTGCAGGTTGTCGGGCGGCAGGTGGTTGTCGTCCGGGCCCACCACGTGCTCGAAGAAGCGCCAGGTGTCGTGCGCCAGCTTCTCGAGGTAGCTGCGATCTTCGGGCTCGAGCGGGTCTTCGGCGTGCGCATCGACGCGGCTGCCCCACCAGGCCGCGAGGGGCGCCAGGGACCAGAGCACGAAGAGCAGGGGCCCGAGCACCGGGTGGGCGCTCCGGTTCGCGAGGATGGCGAGCGCCAGGGACACCGCGCTGCTGAGGGCCGCGCTGCGCACGAAAGGCTTCAGGCGCTGGCTCGATTGCGCCTGCGCCTGGTCGGCTGTCGTCCATTGCAGCAGGTGCCTGCGGCTCACGACCAGCCGCCAGGTGGCGAGGAAGGCCGCGTCGAGCAGCAGGCGCGTCTGCGCCGCCAGCTGCACGAACTGCCAGGCTGCGCCGGCCATGGCGCGCAACAACTCGACCGTGCCCACATCGAAGAAGTGGCGCAGCTCGATGGCGCGCCGTGTCGGCACCAGGCCGGCCAGCGCGCCCAGCAGCGGGCCCAGCGTGAGCGCCGCGCCGACGGCAGCCAGCGCCCAGCCGAGCGGCATGGCCTGCGTGAAGATCACCAGCACCAGCAGCGCGAAAGATGCTGGTGCGACCAGCGAGCGGCGCAGGTTGTCGCACATTTTCCAGAGGCCCAGCGCGTCTATGCCGAAGCGGCGCGCACGCCACATCAGTGGCAGCAGCTGCCAGTCGCCGCGCACCCAGCGGTGCACGCGCGAGGCGGCCACGCCGGCATGGTGCGGATGGTCTTCGACCAGCACCACGTCGCTGACCATCGCGCAGCGCGCGACGCTGCCTTCGAGCAGGTCATGGCTCAGCACGGCGCTGTCGGGCAGGCGGTCGTTCAGCGTGGCGTGCACCGCGCGCACGTTGAGCAAGCCCTTGCCGGTGAAGGAGCCGCTGCCGAACACGTCCTGGTAGATGTCGGAGGCGCCGCTGCCGTAGGGGTCGAGCCCGCACTGCCCGGCGAACACCCAGTGGAAGAAGGAGCGCTCGCTGCGCATCGGGAACGGCGTGACGATGCGCGGCTGAAGAATGCCGAAGCCCGCGACCACGCACCGGCTTGGCACGTCGATCTCGGGCGCGTTCAGCGGATGCGCGGCGATGGACACGAGGTCGCGCAGCGCGCCGGGCGGCAGGCCCGTGTCGCTGTCGAGCGTCAGCACATAGGGCGTGCGGCCGGGCGCGAGCTGCTGGCCCGGTGCGAGCGGGAGAAAGCCGCTGGCGTCGCCGCTGGCCAGCAGCCGCACGAGCATTTCGAGCTTGCCGCGCTTGCGCTCCCAGCCCATCCAGCGCTGTTCGGTCTCGCTCCAGTTTCGCGGACGGTGCAGCAGCAGGAAGCGTGGCGCGGCGCCTTCGGCCGGTGGGTACTTGGCGTTGAGCGCGGCGATGCGTTGCTGGGCATCATCGAGCAAGGGCACGTCGTCGGGCATCGAGGCTTGCGAAGCGTCGGCCCAGTCGGTCAACAGCGCGAACTGCGCGTGCGCCTCGCGGTTGGCGAGCCAGTGCAGTTCGAGCCGGTGCGCGAGCTTGGCGTTGTTCGCGGTCGACCCCAGCATCGTGGGCATGACGACGAGCGCGCGGTGCCGTTCGGGAATGCCGTTCGCGAAATCGAGGCGTGGCAGGGCCTGCACGCGCACCGACTCCGCCATGATGCGTTGCGCCAGCGCAATCAGCGCTTCGGACAGCGGCCATGCGAGCAGCAGCAACGCCGCGACGGTGGTCCAGTCGCCACGATGCGGCAGGCCGTGCACCACGGCCGCCAGCAGCAGCGCGGTGCCGAGGGCAACGGACCCCACGTAGACGGGCAGGCGCCAGCCGCGATGGCTGCGCGCGGGGCCTCGTGTGCTCGCGGCGTGTGCGGCATGGCCCGCCGGTGCATTCGCCTGCAGCGACGCGATCAGCGCAGGCCGGCCCTGGCCGAAGAGGTAATAGCCGGCGGTGCCGTCGGCGCGGTCGGTCTCGGCGCCGGCTTCCTCGGCCGGTGCACTGGACGCCAGCGTGACCACGGCCTGCGCCACTTCGCGCTCGGTCCGTTCGGCGCTGCGCGCCACCTGTTCCATCGCATGCGTGATCTGCTGGCGCATGAGTTCGCTCTCGTTCGCAAAGCTGGGAAGTTCGCGCAGCACGCGCAGCGAGCGGCTCACCGGCTCGATCAGATCGCTCCACTCGACCTGGCCGATCATGCGCAAGGTCGTGATGATGTTGCCGACCGTGAGATTGGCCGCGGCCTGCGCGTTCTGCGCGTCGCCGATCAGCGCCGGGCCGTTGGGACAGTGCTGTTCGGTCCAGCGCACCAGCGTGGGCATGTCGTCGCCTCGCTCGACGGGCAGGCGCTGCCACAGCTGCGTGAGGTAGCTGTCCTGCAGGCCGTGGCTCTGCAGCGCGCGGTACAGCACGTCGAGGTCTTGCACCGAGAGGTGCGGCGCCGCGTCCCACGCGGCATGCGCGATCTCGCGCGCGACCTTGTTCTCGGCAATGCGCTCGGCCACGCGGCGCAGGTTTTCGAGCAGCACCACGCGCAGGGTGGTGGGCAGCGCCCAAAGTTCGCCGAACATCAGCTCGTCGATGTCCTGGTAGGCGTTGAGGAAGGCAGTGAACAGCGTCTTGTTGAGCACGCTGTCGGTGTGCGCCACATAGGCCCACGCAATGCCGTACACGCGCGGCAGCCCCGCCAGCGGCGGCGTGACGAGCTTGGGCAGGCGCGCGTAGTAGCTGCGCGGCACGCCGTCATGGATCTGCTGGAGCTGCGCCTCGACGAGGTGGAAGTTGTCGAGCAGCCATTCAGCCGCCGGCGACACATAGCGTCCGCTCAGCGAGATCAGCGCGATGTAGTCGAAGGCGGCGCGCAGCGACTCGAGGTTCTCATCGACACGCGGGAAAAAAAGCGCGCCTTCGCGCGCGCGGTGGTGTTCGTCTTCCACCACCTGGGCACCGGCCAGGCTGTGGCCGTGCTGTTCGAAACGTTGGGCACCGAAGAGTTCGGCGCGAATCGGGAGGGCTACCGGGTCGTGCGGACCGAGCAGAAGAGTCCGGGCGTAGTGACTGAGCCCTTGGAGGCGGTCGACGACGGCAGCGGCGCTCAAGTGACCGCGAACATGCCGATGCCCAGGACCACGGCCACGCACGCCATCGTGACAATGCGGCCCGCAGCGAGCGCGCGCACACGTTGCATGTGGCTTCGCAGCGAGAACCATCGCCCGTGGGCACGTGCGCAGTGATGCATGTGCGAAGCTAGGGCTTCGAAATCGCTGCCGACGAAATCGATGTGCGAATGGGAAAGGGACTGCGGGACGGACATTGCAACGGGCTCCTATGAAACGACTTCGAGCTGCCGCGCGATTGCGAGAACTGTGAACGTGTTCCGACCGTACGCTTTTAATTGACCTTACGGGTGCCTGTTTTCACGATGCCCGACGTAGGAGGATGCTTACGCATTCGCGATTGAGGGCATGTCTGTCACAGCTGATTCTTTGGTGCAGCTACCCCATGCCGCCTATCTGAAGTACAAGCGAACCAGCCGGCGCACTCGTGCCAATCGGTCGCCCCAGGAGCTCGTCACCCCGCTGCCCCGAACAACGATCTTGGCGATAGATCGGCACTATGTTCGCTACCGCACAGACAAGGCTTTTCGCATGAATAACGATTGAGCAATGCGCCTTGGAAACACAGTCGACAGCGTTCATTGATGAATCAGGCGAAAGCCATCGAGGTCTGAGCATGCGTAACTTCTTGACCAACAACCGCGATGAACTGATCTCCCGGTGCAAGTCGAAAGTTGCGCGAAGGCCCAGACGCGCAGCAACTGAACAGCAGTTGGCCAACGGCATTCCGCTGTTCCTTGATCAATTGATCCAAACGTTTGCCGCGGAAGAAGATGACAAACCGGCGGACAGCATCAGAATTTCGGGACCTTCAGGCGGAGATTCGCAGACCTTGTCGGAGATGGGGGTAGCCGCCACGGCCCACGGCAAGGAGCTGCTCGAACTGGGGTACACGGTAGATCAAGTCGTCCACGACTATGGCGACCTTTGCCAAGCGATCACGGACATGGCCTTTGAGCGCGATGCTCCCTTTGCCGTCGGGGAGTTCCGCACATTGAATCGATGCTTGGACAACGCCATTGCCGATGCCGTCACGGAGTTCAGCTCCCAGCGCGATACGCAGATCGCCCGCCAGCAGAGCCTTGACTCAACCGAGCGTGTCGGTTTCCTCGCTCACGAGTTGCGCAACTGTCTGGGCACGGCGACTCTTGCCATCCATGCCCTCGAACTCGGCAGCATGACATTGGGAGGTGCCACGGGGAGCGTATTGAAGCGCAGCCTTTCGTCGATGGTCACCCTGATCGATCGGACGCTCGCCGAAGTGCGCGTCAACATGCCGGAACAGCGCCAGACGTTTTCCGTCGCCACGTTCATCAAGGATGCCGAAACCGCCGCGCAGCTCGTCGCCGGAGCCGCACGCTGCCCCTTCGAGGTGAGCTCTGTCGATCCTCTGCTGGCCATCCGTGGCAATCGCGAGCTGCTGCTTGCCGCCCTGGCGAATCTCTTGCAAAACGCGTTCAAGTTCACGCACCCGCACACCATCATTGCCTTAAGAGCTCATGCACTCGACGAGCATGTATCGATTGACGTCGAAGACCACTGCGGAGGACTTCCGCCCGGAAGCGCTTCCAGGATGTTTGAGCCCTTCAATCAACACAGTCATGACAAATCCGGCCTTGGCTTGGGCCTGTCCATCGCACGCCGAAGCGTTGAGGCTGACCTCGGCACCTTGACAGCTCGAGATGTGCCGGGAACCGGTTGCGTTTTCACCATTCGCTTGCCCCTGCACGTCCTCGAATGACAAGCATCTAGTTTCTCCCAATCCCAAGGACTCATCATGGACATCCAATTGCTGATGCGGATCGGCCGCATGGCACCACCTCGGTGGCTCACTTTGTCGGCGGATGTTTCAGCAGCGAAGCGGCTGGCTGCCGACGGCCTGATTGAGATGACTCTGGAGTTGCAGGGCAAAGCAAAGACATCTATACGCGAATCAGTGCATGTTCGCACGATCACACGAAATGGTGCCTTGGCTATCGCTGATGAAAAATCTCGCTCGCAGCGGAAATGAACGCATGATGGTCGCATGACAGGCGATGTGATGCTCACCTTCAACCCCGGGTCTTCGTCGATCAAGCTCGGGCTGTTCGTGATCGATGCCGGCGCGACACGCGCCCTCGCCCGCCGCACGGTCGATGCAACACCCGATGCCTTGTCCAGCGTGATCGCGAATGCCCTGGATTGGGTGAACGATGCGGCGCCGGGCGCACGACTCGTCGCGGCGGGTCACCGCGTCGTGCACGGCGGGGACGAGTTCAGCGGCCCGGTGGCGATTGCGGAGGACACGCTCGTCGCTATCGAGGCACTGGCGCCGCTCGCGCCGCTGCACCAGCTGCAAAGCCTGCGACTGATACATGCGGTGCGGCACGCCGCACCGGCGCTGCCGCAGTCGGCCTCGTTCGACACGGCCTTCCACCGCAGCCAGAGCGCTGCATCGCGCCGCTACGCGCTCCCGCGCGCGCTGTTCGATCAGGGCATCAAGCGCTACGGCTTTCATGGCCTGTCGTACAAATTCATCGCGTCGCAACTGCGCCAGCAGCACCCCGGGATTGCCGCGGGCCGCGTGGTGGTCGCGCACCTGGGCAGTGGCGCCAGCCTGTGCGGCTTGCTGCATGGCACCAGCCGCGAGACCAGCATGGGCTTCTCCACGCTCGACGGCATCCCGATGGCTACCCGCAGCGGCGCGCTCGACCCCGGCGCGCTGCTTTATCTGCTCAAGCAACCGGGTCAGTCGATCGACACGGTCGAAGACATGCTTTATCACCGCTCGGGCTTACTAGGTCTCTCCGGCGTTTCGGGCGACGTGCGCAAACTGCTCACGAGCGACGCGCCCGAAGCTCGCGAAGCGCTGGCGTTGTATGCACTGCGGATCGCGCGCGAAGTGGCCGCCATCGCCACCACGCTCGGCGGGCTCGATGCGCTCGTTTTCACCGCCGGCATCGGAGAGAACCAGCCGGCTGTGCGCGACGCCGTGTGTCTCCACCTCGCCTGGCTCGGCGTGGCGCCCGATCCCGCAGCCAGTCAGGTCGCCGTGTTCGTCATGCACACCGACGAAGAGCAGGTGATCGCCGACGAGGCCTGCCAAGTTCTGTCCCTTTATCAAACCACCGGAGCCGCCCCGTGACCCGCCCACTTGAACGCGCTCCGTGCACGCCAAGTTCTCGGCATCGGTTTCCGTGGGGTTCATGGCGCACTTTAGGTTGCTCTCCAAAGCGAAGTTATGGGACCCCGCCAGCCAGAAAGTGAGTCCCTGACTGTTCGCTGGCGCACCCGGCCCCGCCAAAAAATGTCTCGGCAGTTGATACGCCGGCGCACAGACGCCGGATTTCAGTCGCAGAATCATGAAGATTTGGAAGCAGACTTCCTCATGGCATTGCCTCCTCGTTCGTCTTCGTTGCACCGGGCCGCCGCACGCAACGAACTGCTGGATGCCATCCCTCTTGAAGTGATGGCCCGAATGGAGCCGTTCCTCGAGCCGGTGCCGCTGCGTCTTGGGGAGGTGCTCTACGAGTCGGGGGTAGTGCAGCGACACGTTTTCTTCCCCATCGATTGCATCGTCTCCCTGCTGTACGTGCTGGAGAACGGGCAGTCCGCTGAGATCGCGGTCGTCGGCTTCGAAGGCATGGTTGGCGTATCGCTCTTGATGGGCGGAGGTAGCACGCCCAATCGTGCCGTGGTGCAAAGTGCAGGCAACGCCTTCAGGCTAAGTGCCACCCACATTCAGGAGCTGACGGAAAAGGGGGGGCCGTTGCTTCACCTCTTGCTGCGCTACACCCAATCGCTCATCACCCAGATGTCGCAAACGGCGGTGTGCAATCGGCATCATTCGCTCGAGCAGCAGCTGTGCCGCTGGCTATTGTTGAGCCTGGACAGATTGCCGGGCAATGAACTGGTCATGACTCAGGAACTGATCGCCAACATGCTCGGCGTGAGACGCGAAGGCGTGACGGAGGCGGCGGGCAAATTGCAGCGTCTGAACCTGATCAAGTACGCGCGAGGTCACATTACGGTGCTCGACCGCCCGGGCCTGGAACAGCAGGTTTGTGAATGCTATGAGGTCGTGAAGCGCGAAACGGATCGGCTGCTTCCTCGCCAAGTGGCAAGCTGATTCGCCGCGGCGACGGTCAGGCTCGGTGCGCCGCCGCACAGACGTGAGCCATCGCATCGGCAACAATGCGGCAGGTCACGCATTTTCGCGCTGGCTCCTCTCAACAGGGGCTCTGTGACATCCCATCCGACCCGCCCCATTCACAACCGTCTGCTCGAAGTGCTTCCGCCGATGGTCAGGGCGTGTCTACTCGAAAAATGCGAGAACGTGGCATTGGCGGCGGCCCAGACGCTCTATGAGCCGGGCGATTCCATCCGCCACATCCACTTTCCCACGAGCGCCTTTGTTTCACTGGTTTCCACGGCAGACGGCCACGACGGCCTGCAAACAGGCTTGGTGGGCAACGAGGGCGCCTTGGGCTACGAACTGTCGTTGGGTGTTCGGAGCGCGCCGTTGCGGGCGTTCGTTCAGGGCGGCGGCCTGGCCTGGCGCCTGACAGCGCAGTCCTTTGCTCAGGAACTGGAGCACAACACGATGCTCAGGCGTGTTCTCAACCGCTACGTCTGTGTGCTGCTGATGGAACTGGGTCGCTCGGGCCTGTGCAACCGCTTCCATCTGATCGAGGAGCGCCTGGCGCGCTGGTTATTGACGACCCAGGATTGCGCGCACTCCACACACCTTGCACTGACTCATGAAGTGCTGGGCCGCATGCTGGGGGTGCGTCGGGTCGGCATCACCAATGCCGCGACCGCGCTGCACGAGCGTCGACTGATTGACTACCGACGTGGCGCCATCACGATCACGGATCGCCGGGGACTGGAAAGTGCGGCGTGCGATTGCTATCGAGCCAACCAGCGCAACTACGCGCGGTTGATCTCATGACAGGTCGCCTTCCTGCAATTCATAGGGCAGGAACATGAAGATCGTTCTCCCGCAGCATCACCGGCTCCATTGCCCCCTGTGAGAGACGACGCCGCACCGCAGCTTCGATCTCTTCGACATGGTGGCTGAACGTTTCAAGCGGGTCGGCGTTCTCGGTCGTGCGAAAGTGATAACGCAGTGCTTCCCTCCCGATGCTGGCACTCACGAACTGGGTGCCTTCCATGTCCACCCAGAAGCGGACGGAGCCTGAAGCATCATGAAAGTACGGAGCGTCAGACATTTCGAGATCTTTCTTTGAGGCGGCTGCGCACTATCGCAGGTCTGGCGTTTCGTGTCTGTGCGATATCGGGTGTTTGGTCGCCACACAGGTCTACGCGCTTGGCTCTTTGCCGCGAACTCCATCGAGGTGACGGCCCTCCTGCATCGAGGCTCCGCTCTTGATGGGCGGGTGCTTAAGCTTCCTCTACCAGCGCCGGATGGCCGTCAACCCGATCATGGTGTAGCCTTGGCCTTCGGTCTGTGCGCCAACGCACGGTGCGAAAACATCCTGAGCAACCTCGGCAAACGAACCGCGCTCTACAGTTCGTTTGACGCGCTTCAAGAACGGCGCGAATGCCGATGTCGGCGGTCTCGGTCGGTTCCATGCAGCCATTCCTGTCGGCCCAACCAACCCTGGCGACGGCAGCCAACGCGTTGGTGGTGCGCGGACCCGGTCGTTAGCATTCCAGGACAGACTGAAGAGGCATTGGGCGTTGATACCGCGTCCCAGCCAACTGTGTCGTCCGCCGCGGAAGAGACTATTTCGCAGGCGAGAAAGAGGTGGGCGCCAAGAACGAGTTGTCCATCTTCGCAACAATCGGTCCGGCTGCCTCGCTCGCCTTTCTGACCTCGACCCATTCGGGATCGACGACAAACTTGCCCCACTTGACCTCACGATCGGCCAGGCTCTCCCAGACAAGCATGTAGGTAAGCGCGTTGCTGTCAGGTCCGACTGCAGTCGTCCAATATCCGAGTTGACGAATTCCCAGCCGGTTCCAGATGCCCGCGGTGTGATCGCGAAATCTGGCAAGAACGTCGGGCAGCCGGCCAGGCATTGCGGTATAGACGCGTAGTTCGTAGATCATCGACATCAGTCCTGAAAAAATGTTGCAAGTTGACGAGGCGGCGGGCGTGACCGCCAAGCTCACATTGTGCTGCCAGAGGTCCATCCGCCGTCAAAGGAGATGATCTGCCGGGGTCTGCCCCAACCGCTAACCGCCAGTCTCAGGCATTCCGCGTCGCGCCTTCTCGCCAACAAATGCATTCGCGGAGCAAGGCACCCCGTCGGCGTGAGCGTCGCCCCGAACGAACCCGAGCACGAGCCCTACGGCATCCCGCGCGCCAGCAAGTGATCGACCAACCGGCGCTGCGGAAAGCTCAACGCCTCCTGCCGCGTGCACAGGTACATCCGTCGTGAAGCCCACGCATCGGTGAGATTGATGAAGCGCAGCTTCATCTCCTTGCGGTAGGTCACAGCGGCACCCTCGGGCAGGATGCCCACGCCCATGCCCGCTTCGATCATCCGGCACACGGCCTCGAAGCTCTTCACCCGCACGCGCAGGCGCAGCACCTTGCGCGCGCTCATGGCGGCGTCTTCCATCGTGCGGGAGATGGCGGAATCGTCTTCGAGACCCACGAAATCGAAATCGAGCAGTTCCTCGAACGACACCTCGCGCCCGCGCCACGGATGCTTCTGCCGCACGATGGCAACCAGCCGGTCGGTGCGGTAGGGAATGAAGTTGAGCGCCGGGTCGGCCGCCTCGCTGGTGATGACGCCCACATCGGCCTGCCGGTCGCGGATGGCCTGCACGATGTACACGCTGCGGTGCTCCTCCACGCTCACGCGGATCTCCGGGTAGCGCTGGCGGAAACTCGCCACGTCGTCCGGCAGGAACTGGCCCATGGCCGAGGCATTGGCGTGCAACCGCACACGGCCGGTGGCGCCCTGCGCGTAATCTGACAGGTCGGCGCGCATGCGGTCGACGTCGCGCAGGATCTGGCGCGCATGCATGGCGAGCGACTCGCCGGCGCCGGTGGGCGTCACGCCTTTCGAGGTGCGGTTGAGCAGCGCGACGCCCAGGTGGCCTTCGAGAATGGACAGGCGGCGGCTCGCGGCCGACAGCACCATGTGGCTCTCGGCGGCGGCCTTCGACAGGCTGCCGTGCTCAATGGCACGCAGGAAAAGCGCCAGCGAATCGAGGTCGGGTCTCATGGGTTCGGGTCGATCTGGGAGGCTGGCATTGTCGCGCCCGCGAGGGCGGGCACAGGCGCAAGGATGAGGGCAAAATCCCCCGGCCGCGCCGATCGGCCCCATCCCCCGTGCCGTCCATGCCGCCCCCGCCGCCAATCACGCCCGAAACACCTCCGCCCTCCCCTCCCCGCCCGCGCCACCGCGCGCTGGCCGGCTGGATCGCCGCGGGCGTACTGGCACTGCTGCTGATCGGCATGGCGGGCCAGTGGGCCGCGAGGCGCGAGGCGAACTTCCAGGCCGACTCGATCCGCCGCGCCATGGAAGTCCATGTGCTGGGCCTGCGCGACGCCGCCGGCAAGTACAGCTACCTGCCATTCACCGCGAGCCTGCATCCGGACGTGCTGGCCGCGCTGGCCCATCCCCAGGACGCGGCCGTGAAGCAGCGCGCCAACCGCTATATCGAGGAGGTGAACCGGCAGGCGGGCTCCGACGCGCTCTACCTCATCGACCTGCAGGGCCTTACGCTGGCGGCCAGCAACTGGGCAACGCCGCAGAGCTTCGTCGGCGAGTCGTATGCCAACCGCCCCTACTTCCGCGACGCGCGCGCGGGGCGCAACGGCCTGTTCTACGGCGTGGGCCAGACCACCGGCGAGCCGGGGCTCTTCATCTCCGCGCCGGTGCGGCCCGACGGCGGCGCCGTGCTGGGCGTGGTGACGGTGAAGGTCAGCCTGCGCCAGCTGCAGGAAGCCTGGACCTTCTCGCGCGACCCGATCCTGCTGACCGACGCGCGCGGCATCGTGTTCCTGAGCTCGGTGCCGCCGTGGATGTATCAGGCCACGCGCGCGCTGGGCGCAGCGGAACTCGACGGCATGCAGCGCGACCAGCAGTACGGCGCGCGCACCAGCTTCGCGGCACTGCCGTGGAAGGTGGAGCGTGGCGAAGGCGAGCCCGGCTACCTCGTGCGCACCGACATCGGCGGCCAGCCGCGCCGCTTCCTCGCAGTGGACGAGCCGCTGCCCGACCTGGGCTGGACGCTGACGGTGATGGCCGACCACGCCGAAGTCACCCGCGCACGCGAGCGCACCTGGATGCTGGGCCTGCTGTGCGCCGGCGTGCTGCTGCTGGGCGGCCTGTACTGGCAGCTGCGCGAACGCCGCTTCGCCGAGCAGCGCGATGCACGGCGCGACCTGGAGCTGCGCGTGCGCGAGCGCACCCACGAGCTCGACGAGGCCCACGCGTTCCGCAAGGCGATGGAAGACTCGCTGTTGGTGGGCATGCGCGCACGCGACCTGGAGGGCCGCATCATCTACGTCAACCCGGCCTTCTGCGAGATGACCGGCTACGACGCCGACGAACTGCTCGGCAAGCTGCCGCCCTACCCCTACTGGCACCCCGACGACGTGGCGCAGCACTGGCGCCAGTACGACGCCATGATGAGCGGCCAGCCCGCGCGCTCGGGCTTCGAGTCGCGCCTGCGGCACCGCGACGGGCACGACGTGATCACCATGGTCTACACCGCCGCGCTGATCGACGCCGATGGCCAGCACAGCGGCTGGATGAGCTCGGTGGTGGACATCACCGAGCAGAAGCGCGCCGAGCTGCGCCAGCGCCAGAACGACGAGCAGCTGCAGCACGCCCAACGCCTGGCCAGCCTCGGCGAGATGGCCTCCACGCTGGCCCACGAGCTGAACCAGCCGCTGATGGCGCTGAGCAATTTTGCGAGCGCGGCCAAGGCCTTCGCGGAACAGGGCAACCAGCAGCTGCTGGTCAGCAGCCTCGACGAGACCATGGCGCAGGCCCAGCGCAGCGCCGAGATCGTGCGGCGCATCCGCGGCTTCGTGCGCCAGCGCACCGTGGGCACCGAGGACTGCGCGGTGGCGGCGCTGGTGGCGAACGCGCTGGCGCTGCTGCAGGGCGAGATGCGGATGCGGCAGGCGCGTGCCGAAGTCCGCATACCGGCGGGGCTGCCCGAGGTGCGCGGCGACCGCGTGCTGCTCGAGCAGGTGTTGCTGAACCTGCTGTCCAACAGCTTGCAGGCGATGCAGGCCACGCCGCCGGAACAGCGGCTCGTGGAGGTCGAGGCCGAGGTGCTGGCAGGACGCATGCACATCCGCGTGGCCGACCGCGGGCCGGGCATCGATGCAGCGCTGGCCGAGCAGGTGTTCGCGCCCTTCTTCACCACCAAGACCGGCGGACTGGGGCTGGGCCTGAACATCTGCCGCACCATCGTCGAGGCCCATCGCGGCCGGCTGTCCTTTGCCAACCGGGACGGCGGTGGCACGGTTTTCACCCTCGAGCTGGAGATCTCACCCCCATGAACGCTCTTGCCAACAACCTGTGCGTGGTGGACGACGACGAGGCCGTGCGCCGCTCGCTGGGCCTCCTGCTGCTGTCGCGCGGCTACGCGGTGCAGACCTTTGCCTCGGGCGAGGCCTTCCTGGCCGGCGCCGACCTGCAGCGCGCAGGCTGCGTGATCCTCGACCTGCGCATGGAGGGCGTGAGCGGGCTGCAGGTGTTCGATGCATTGCGCGCGCAGGACAGCCCGCTGGTCGTGATCTTCCTGTCCGGCCACGGCGACATTCCGATGGCCGTCGAGGCGGTGCAGAACGGCGCCTTCGGCTGGCTCGAGAAGCCCTGCAACGACGAGCGCCTGCTCGACAGCATCGCCCGGGCCCTGCAGCGCGCCGGCGAGATCGCCGTGCGCCGGCAGGCCCGCCAGGCCGCGCAGGCGCTGTGGGACAAGCTCACGCCGCGCGAGATGCAGGTCGCCCGGCTGGTCGCCGAGGGCAAGCCCAACAAGCAGATCGCCCTGGAACTCGCGCCGCTGGAGCAGCGCACGGTGGAAACGCACCGCGCCCACGTGTTCGCCAAGCTGGGGCTCGCGAACAGCCACCAGCTCGACCGGTTCCTGCGGGAACACGGGCTGTAGTCCTTTCTAGGTATTTA
>Ga0182007_10000727_pt1 | contig 18605 bp, 16 predicted proteins | sample Sormic07211113_1_FD_123023 | JGI IMG/M metagenome (GOLD analysis project Ga0182007, IMG submission 123023) | Rhizosphere microbial communities from Sorghum bicolor, Mead, Nebraska, USA - 072115-113_1 MetaG | ecosystem: Host-associated > Plants > Roots > Rhizosphere | place: USA: Nebraska... | reverse complement strand
TTCCCATGCCCTCGATCCGCTCCCGTCTCCTGCCGGGGAGCGTATGAAATGGCGCCTGAAGAAGCTCCCAAGAAATCCTGAAGAAATCTTCAGGATCGGCCTTCGGCGGCCCCGCTGGCCGGAAGTCAGGAACGCGCGGCATGATCCGCGCCATGAGAATTCTGCTGATCGAAGACGACCGCAAGGCCGCGCGGCTGCTGGCCCGGGGTCTGCAGGAAGAGGGCTTCGTGGTCGACGTGGTGCACACGGCGGAGGAGGGCGACGAGGAGGCGTTCGTCGTCGCCTACGACCTGATCGTGCTCGACTGGATGCTGCCCGGAAAGGACGGCCTCACCCTGTGCCGCGACCTGCGCCAGCGCGGCTGCAAGACGCCCGTGCTCATGCTCACCGCCCGTGATGCGCTGAGCGACCGCGTGGCCGGCCTCAACACCGGCGCCGACGATTACCTGACCAAGCCCTTCGCCTTCGACGAGCTGCTGGCACGCGTGCGCGCGCTGCTGCGCCGCTCCGAGCTCGTGCGCCCGATGGTGCTTGCGCTGGCCGACCTGAGCCTCGATCCGATGAGCCAGCGCGTGCTGCGCGGCGGCATGGTGCTGGAGCTGACCCACAAGGAGTTCGCGATCCTGCAGATCCTGCTGCGCCATGCCGGCGAGGTGGTCAGCCGCTCGCGCCTGGCCGAGCAGGTGTGGAAGGACGACCTGATCGCCATCGACAACCTGATCGACGTGCACATCAGCAACCTGCGCCGCAAGGTCGATGCGCCGCCGGCCGCGCCGCTGATCCAGACCGTGCGCGGGCGCGGCTTCAGGCTGGCGCTGGCGGACGACGGCGCAGGTGCCGGAAGCGTCGCGCATGCTTAGCTTCCGAAAGCGGCTGGCGCTGGCGCACGTCAGTGTGATCGTGGTGGTGATGGCGGTCGCCGCCCTCGGCTCGTACCTCGTGTTCTCGCGCAACGTGCACCGCGAGCTCGACGCCGCGCTGCTCGCGCTGGCCGAGACCGAAATGGGCATGCTGCTGTCGGCCGGCGAGGGCGACACCGTCATCGTCCACGAGGCTCCGCCGGGCCCGGGCGCACCGTCGTTCGTGCGGCTCGACCGGCTGGTGCAGATCGTCGATGCCGACGGCCGTGTGCTGGCGCGCAGCAGCAACCTCGGCGAGGCGCAGCTGCCCATTCCGGCCGCGCTGCGCGAGCGGCTTGCGGCGGGCGAGACCGTGTTCGAGACGCTCGACGGCTACGGCGAGGAACCCACGCGCATGGTCTCGGTGCCCGTGCCGGGCCGCGCCTCGGTGCTCGCGGTGCAGGTGGCCGGCTCGCTGGACGACGTGAACCGCACCGTGGCCATGGCCAGCGCGCTGTTCATCATCCTCGGCGGAGCGCTGCTGCTGGCGCTGGGCGCAGCGGGCGCGCTCATCACCCGGCGTGCCTTCGGCGCCATCGACGACGTGGTGCGGCAGGCTCACCGCATCGGCGACGCGAACCTCGGCGAAAGGCTGCCGCACCCCGGCACGCGCGACGAGATCGGCCGGCTGGTGGACACGCTCAACGACATGCTGGCGCGCATCGAGCAGGGCATGGAAGCGCAGCGGCGCTTCACGTCGGATGCCTCGCACGAGCTGCGCTCGCCGCTGTCGCGCCTGCGCACCGAACTCGAGCTGGCACTGCGCAGACCGCGCGAACCGGCCGCGTACGTGGAAACGCTGCGCTCCTCGCTGGAGGAGGTCGAGTCGCTCACGCTGCTGGTCGAAGAGCTGCTGGTGCTGGCCCGGCTCGACGCCGGCCAGGAGCGCGACGCGGTGGAAACGGTGTCGCTGAACCAGCTCGCCGAAGAGGGCCTGAGGCGCCTCGAACCGCTGGCGCGCGAGCGGCGCCTTGCCCTGTCGCTGGCCCCCGCGCCGCCCGTGGCTGCGCGTTTCGCCCGTGGCGCGGCCAGCCTCGCGCTGGCCAACCTGCTCGACAACGCCCTGAAGTTCTCGCCGCCCGACACCACCGTTCGCGTGAGCCTGCGCGCAGATGCGGAGGCGAACGAGGCCGTCATCACCGTGGCCGACAGCGGCCCCGGCATACGCGGGGATGAAATGCCGCACCTGTTCGAGCGCTTCTACCGGGGCGCGACGGCACGCTCGGACGAGAAGACGCCGGGCCTGGGCCTCGGGCTGGCGCTTTCGCAGGCCGTGGTGCACGCGCACGGCGGGCGGATCGAGGCGGCGAACGAGAGCGGGGGCGGGGCGCGGTTCGACATGAGGCTGCCGTTGGCGGTGCCGGGCAAACCCTGACCGGACGGGCGGTTGGCGCTTCGAGAATGGCCCGGTCCATTCCCGAAACGACGCAACGAAAGAGTCTTCGCCGCCATGTCCCAAGCCACGCTGTCCCGCCGCCGCTTCACGCTCGCCACCGCCGCCGCAAGCCTCGCCTTGCCGTCCTTCGCGCAGACCGCATGGCCCACCAAGCCGATCCGCGTGATCGTGCCGTACACGCCCGGCGGCTTCACCGACCAGATGGCGCGGCTGGTGCAGGTCGGGCTGCAGACGAAGCTGGGGCAGCCTGTGCTGGTCGACAACAAGCCGGGCGCCAACAGCCTGATCGGCGTCGATGCGATCGCCAAGGCGGCGCCGGACGGCACCACCTTCGGCGTCGTCATCGCGGCCTATGCGGCCAACACCACGCTGTACCCCAAGCTGCCGTATGACCCGCGCAAGGACCTGACCGGCGTTTCGCTGATGGGCGTATCGCCGCTGCTGGCGGCCGTGAACGTCGATGCGCCGTTCAAGACGGCGCGCGAGCTCATCGACTATGCGCGCGCCAATCCGGGCAAGGTGAGCTTCGGCTCCTCGGGCAATGGCTCGGCCGCGCACCTGACCACGGAGCTGTGGAAGTCGCTGACGCAGACCTACATGATCCACATCCCGTACCGGGGCGCGGTGCCAGCATTGACCGACCTGATGGGCGGGCAGATCCAGCTTTTCTTCGATGCGCCCACGGGCCTCATCAACCAGGCCAAGGCCGGCAAGGTGCGGCTGATCGGCGTGGCGGGCGACAAGCGCCTGGCGGCGGCTCCCGAGGTGCCGACCTTCATCGAACAGGGCTTCGCGGGCTTCACCGGCAGCACCTGGGCCGGCATGGTGGCGCCGGCGGGGACGCCGCGAGACATCGTCAAGCGCATGTCGGAAGAGGTGGCGCGCATCATCAAAAGCGACGACACGCGCGCCAAGCTGGATGCGATGGGCACCATTGCGGCGGGCAGCACGCCGGAGGAATTCGATGCTTTCATCACGGCTGAAACGGTGAAGTGGGGCAAGGTGATCCGCGCGGCGGGGGTGAAAGCGGAGTAGCTCCGGAGGCCCCGGCCTCAAGCCGCCAGCACCAGCACCTTGCACTGGCTCGGCACGATCCGCATCCCGACGATGTTGCTGCGGTTCTGCACCGACAGGCTCGTCATGCGCGTGCAGGGCGAGCCCTTCAGCAGCACGGTGAACGCGCCCGTGATGTGTCGCGAAGGACCCATCACGGTCTGCGACACCACGCCCATCATCACGCCCGCGTTGTCGCCATTGGTGATCGGTGTGATCGTGGCAAGGTTGTGCGCCGGCGTGCCGCCGTAGAGGATGTTCCAGGCATTGGGAATGGCGGTCGGTCCCAGCGCGAAGTTGGGGTAGGGAATGGGCACGGCCGGCGGAGTCTTGCAGACATCGGGGAAGGCGAGGTCCATGCCCATCATCTGGGAGTTGGCAAACATGGCGGGGGCTCCTTTTCCGGGCATCAGCCCATGTGGATCTGCTCGGCGTCGATCTTGACCAGCTCCTTGCTGGTGACGAGCGTGTTCTTCGCATGCAGGCGCAAGGTGCTCGACGACTGGATATCGATCTGGCCCGCACGCACCTGTTCGACTTCCTCGGTCAAGCGGAAGCTCGACCGGGTGAGCAGGTGAAGGCGGTCGAGCACCACCTCGCACGCGCGGCCCACGAAACGCGAGACCAGCGCGCTGAAGCGCACCTCGGCGCCCTGGTAGTCGAGCTCCGAGACCTTGCACAGGCCGCGCCCGGCCGTGAGGTTCCATTCGGGTGCGCGGGTGGCGACGGCGGTGTCCGATTGCAGATCGAGTGCGCCGGAGCTGCGCACGGCGATGCCGCCGTGCCTCGACGCCAGGGTCAGGTCGCCGTTCACCGCGAGCACCGCATGGCCCTGGTCGGCCTGTGCGACAACGGCGATCAGGTAAAGCTCGTCTTCGTCAGGGCCTGCGACCATGACGATGTCGCCCGGCGCGGGCACCAGCAGGCAGCTGGCGGCGCGGCGACAGGGCCGCGACCGGGTCTCTCCCGTCGGGACCACATCGTGGCTGTCGTCCGAATGGCTGGCCACCACCTTCGCCATGCAAATGCCCGGGGGCTGCGCGGCGGCCTGTCGCTTGGCGGGCGGCGCCTTGTGCAGCAGGGGGGCGAGTTCGCTTTCGCCGTGGACGTCTGCAGGGGGGGCGGTGGAATGGGAGCTTCGTGCGCTCATCGTCATGCGATGTCCTTTGCGTCGATGGAGAGGCGACCCTCGGCGTCGCGGTCGAGGCGGATGGCGCGGGCCAGGCGCTGGCGGGCGATGCGCTCTGCCTCGTACAGGTGGGGGTCGTTGTCGAGCACACCGATGCGGTCGCTCCAGCGCGAGCCGGCCAGCTCGGCCCGGTGCAGCTGGGTGCGCTCGAAGCGGGCCCTCTCGAAGTTCGCGCCGCGCAGGTCCGCGCAGGAGAAATCGGCGTAGACGAGCCGGCTGCGCTCGAAGCTCGCGTTCTCGCAGCGGGCGCGGAGGAAGACGCCTTGTTCCAGGCTCGCGCCGGAGAAGTCGGCTCCCGCGAGCCAGGCGTCGGCCCAGAGCGACTGGTTGAGCGCCGCGCCACGGAAATCGGCGCCGCGCAGGTCTGCCTCGACGAACAAGGTTTGCGGCGCTTGCACGCGGGCCATGCGCGCGCCGTCGAGCCTTGCGCCCTTGAAGTTGCATTGCGCGAGCTGCGCGTCCTCGAACACGCAGCCGGACATGCGCGCGTCCGTGAACTGGCACATCGCGAAGGCCTGACCCGCGAACGACTGGCCGCGCAGGTCGGCCTCGGAAAACACGGCGTTGTGGAAGCGCGCGGTTTGGAACGCGACCTCGCGCAAGTCGCTGCGGAAGAACACTGCGCTCGTGAGCGAGGCATTGCGCAGGTCCGCATTGCCCATGCGGCTGTCGTTGAAGATCGTCTTGGTGAGCGTGGCGCGCTCGAAGCTGGCGCCGTGCAGCTCGCAGCCGTAGAAGACCGTTTCCGCCAGCTGTGCACCGGCGCAGCGCGCGTCGCGCAGGTCGGACTCGGTCACGACGGTGCGCGGCCAATGGCTGGCGGTCGCATCCACCCCCCGCAGGCTGCAGCGCAGGAGCGACACGCCATCCAGCCGCCCCGACGCCAGCGTCGCGTCATCGAAGGTGCAGCGCTCGAACACCGAGTCGTCCAGCCGGCTGCCGGCGAGTGAGGCCCGCGTGAAGCGGCATTCGCTGAACATGCCGCCCGAAAGGTCGAGGCCGTCGAGCGGCATGCCGGTGAAATCTTCTCCTTCCATGCGCTTGCCGTTGCGGATGTGAAGCACCAGCTCCTGCGGGCTCATCGGATCGGCGTCGCGCGCAGGGCCGGCACGGTCTTGGTCTGCTCGATGTAGGCACCCTGGGTGGCGGTGGTGCCGTCGATGCGGATCTGCGACATGTCGGCGCGAAACAGGTTGGCCTCGCGCAGGTCGGCGCTAGGCAGCAGGGCCTTGTTGAAGTTGGCGGTCATCAGGTTGGCGCCCCGCAGCGACGCCCGGCTCAGGTCGGCGCGAATGAAGAGGCTGTCGGGCGCCTGCACTTCGGCGAGGTCGGCGCCGCTCAGGTTGCAGGAAGAAAAGTCGCAGGTGTCGAGCGTGGCGCGGGTGAGCCGCGCATCTTCCATGGCCATCCCGCGCAGGCTGCACTGCACCAGCGTGGCCGCCTCGAAGCTGGCGCCGCGCAGGCTGGTGCTGCCGGCAAAGCAGGTGGTTCGCAGCAGGGCCGCCGCGAACACCATGCCCTCGTCGCACGGCGTGTGGGTCCATGCGCAGGCTTCGAGCGTGGCGCCGGTGAAGTCGAGCCGCGCCACGCGGCACGACAGGAAGGCGGCCTTGTAGAGGCGGGCGCGCCGAAAGCTGCAGCTTTCGATGGTCACGTCGGAAAGGAAGCCGGCGTAGGCAATGTCGGCGTTGTCGAAGTTGCAGCCGCGCAGCCGCGAATCGATCAGGTGCAGATGGTGCAGGCGCGCGCCCTCGAAGCTGCAGCCGGCAAGCGTCACCTTGTCCAGCTTCGCGCCTTCGAGGTCGGCGCGCGAGAAGTCAGCCTGTTCGCAGGCGATACCTCCGAGGTTCGTGTCGCGCAGCACCGCGCCATGAAACCGGGCGCCCGAGAGTTGCGCACGCACCAGTACGGCCTGGCTGAAATCGGCGCTGTCGCATTGCACGCCGCGCAGGTCGGCGCTTTCCAGCAGCGTGCGGCGAAAGCATGCGCCGCGCAGGTCCAGGCCCGAGAGATCGGCGCCGGTCAGGTCCATCTCGGTGAAATCGCGGCTGCCTGCGAGCACCGACGCCACATGGGCACGCTGTGCCGCAAGCCGCTCGGGGGGCAGGGGATCGACGCTGGACTGGTGCTGGGCAGTGCCGCGGTACAGCGCGAGCAGGCCGCGCTCGCCGTCCTCTGTCATTTTTCGCATCGATTCCACCTGGTCCGGCGGCATGGGCGCGGTGCCCGTGGCCGCTGCGATGCCCGTGAAGCCGCGCAGCACCGACGCGCCATCCACGCGCGGCGGCCCCTTGATCTCGGCGCGGTCATGCTCGCGCACCAGCTTGCCGGTGTCGAAGCCGACCTTCCTCGACTCGCTGGCGTTGGCGTCGGCTTCGCGCTGAAGGCGCTCACGCTCGACAGCGCCTTGCGCGCGCTGCGCGCGGGCATAGGCATCTGCCTGCTCGACGAACCCGGGCAACTCGTGCAGGGTGGGTGTGCGCTGGAAGGGCGCGGGAAGAGCGCGCTCCCTGAAATGGCGCGCCTTGTGCCCGGCGTCGAGCGCCATCTGCTTGAGTTCGTCGCGGGCTTGCCGGCCGCGTTCGCGCATGTTGCGCACCAGCGCTGATTCGGTGGTTTCGGGCTGTTCGAGCCATGGACCAATGGCCTCTGGCGGCACCAGTTCATCGTCTCGGAACATGTAGAGCGCGCCCTTTTCCGGGTCGCAGCGCTGGCGCAGCACGGTCTCGTAGTGCGCGAGGCCGCGTGGTGCGTCGATCGTTTCGAGCGCGGGCATCACGTGGGTGACGTCGCTGGCGTCGTCTTCTTCGATGAGGGTCTCGCCATGGAAGACCAGCGCCACGCGCTCCAGGTGCGGGAAGAACCACGCGGTGGTCAGCCGCTGCGCGATGTCCTCGATCTGCCCCGGCGACCGGCGCCGCGCGATGAAGGCGAGGGCGCGCCAGCTGGGCAGTCGGCCCCGCTGGATCGGCACGCCGGGGTGCATGTTCCACACCGCATAGGGGGTGCCCGGAGCGATCTCCAGGGCACCGGCCAGGCGCTGGTCGGGCGGCGCGGCATTGAAGAGCTGCCAGTCCATGTCCTCGGCAAAACCCGGAAACAGGTGGGCGCGCCAGTGCTCGTCGTACTGCCTGCCGATCATGCGCATGCGCCGGGGCCAGGCGATGTCGAGCGGGCCGAAGCCGGCGGGTTCGGGCTGGTCGCCGGGCCGGTGCACGCGGCGGGAGGGGTCTTCGATGTTGGGCAGGCGCTGCACCTCGCGGCCATCGACTTGTTCGAGGCCGTGGCCGCGGCCCAGCGGGTTGTCCGCGAAGGCGGGGCCGCCATAGGCGCGCGTCCAGTCCACGCGCATGGACTCGAAGGGCTGCGGCTGCGTGGCACGGCCGCCAATCCAATAGCGGTCACCAAAGACGGCCAGGTCCTTGGCAAGGCCGCCGAGTTGCAGCCGTGCGGCGCACATCGTCTTTTCCGCCTGGTGCGCGGTGTAGGCGAAACCGGTGGCAAGCACCTCGGCGCGGATCTTCGGCAGGCCCAGGTCGATGGCGGTGGCCGGACCGAGTTCGTCGGACAGCGCTTTCCAGAACTCGGGTTCGGGCGTCAGCACGGGCTGCTCGCCCATCGATGCCATGCACAGCGTGGTCACGGCCAGGCGCTGCTCGCCGCCGCGCAGGAACGGCCGCGTGGTGACGCTCAGCCGCAATGGCTTGACGGTCTTCATCGGCGGCGCATCCGCGGCATCCGCTCAGGACGCACGCGGGATCTCCAGCGGCGTGCGCTCGCGGTCGATCGCGACCGAGGCGACGTTTCGCGGGTCGTAGCGCAGATGAACGATCTTCAGCGGTTCCTGGAACCGGGGCACCAGCGCGTCTTCGACGAATGTGCGGATCGACGCCGTGTGCAGCGTGCCGGCGGTGTCGGCGTAGTCCACGTCGAGCACCACGGCGCAAACGGTCTGCCCGCGCGAGCCGCCGCGGGTCATGTTTCCCGGGTGCATGCGCAGGCTGCGAAGCACGCCGTCGGCCGGCTGGCCCGTTTGCGCGAGCGACAGCCACAGCTTCTGTTCAGCCGAATACAGCCGGCTCTCGCGGCGCATGTAGCCCACTGCGCCGATCGAGAACACGACGACCGCCGTCATGACGACGGCGAAGACAACCCAGAGAAGAATTTCCCAAACAGGCATCGTGTCCTTCACATGACGATGTGCATGGCCTGCGCATAGGTCGCGAGACCGTCCATCAGGAAGCGCAGCGCGGCGTTGCCGACCTGTATGGCTTCCTTGGTGATGTCGGTGCCCTTGTTCGCGATCTTGAAGGTGAGGAAGTCCACCTTGAGCACGGCGTATTGCGAATTGATGCCGTAGAACTGTTGCCGCACGCCCCAGAAGTCCAGCGAGGCGCCCACGGCTCCGAAGCGAAAGCCCACGCCGCCCGAACGCGCCAGCCGCCAGTCGCTGCTCTTGGCGTAGTTGTTGGTGTAGCTGACGGAGTTGTTGGTGTAGTTGTTCGTCAGGTTGTTGTAGGTGTTCGACGTCGTGTTGTAGACGCTGGTGTTGATGACGTGCTGCGTCGTGTTGTGGATGTGGTTCGTCGTGTTGAAGGTCACGTCCGGCGAGGTGTGCACCGTGGGGCCGGTGACGGTGGTGGTCGAGGGGCCGTTGACCTGCACCGTGTTCGAGGCGTTGATGGTGTCCTGGCGGCCCGCGCTCACGAAGCGGATTTCCTGTCCGTCGATGGTGCCGTTGAAGCCGCCGCTGATCGCCAGCTTGACGCCGCCCGTGATGGTGTCGTTCAGCCCGCCGCCGATCGAACGCGTCTTGCCGCCGGAGATGGTCTGCGTCACGCCGCCGGTCACTGTTTCGGTGAAGCCACCGGTCACGCTGCGGGTGTCGCCACCGCTGATGGTTTCCTTGGCGCCCGCGGTGATGTCGCGCGTCTCGCCGCTCTGGTAGGTGGCCGACTCGTGGCCCTTGATCAGGGTGGTGCGGGTGCCGCCGGTGGTGTGCGTCTCGTCGGCCTCCACCTCCACGTCGAGGTTGCGCTCGGCGTGCAGCAGGATCTGCTCGGCGCCCGAGCGGTCCTCGAAGCGCAGCATGTTGGCCTGGTTGGCCGCACCGCCCGCACTGGAGCGCGTGAGGATGCCGCTGGCCGTGGCGTTGGCGGGCAGCTCCCATGGCGGCATCTGGTCGCTGTTGTAGACGCGGCCGGTGATGATGGGACGGTCGGGCTCGCCACCGATGAAATCGACGATCACTTCCTGGCCCACGCGCGGCATATGCATGGTGCCGTAGTTGGCGCCGGCCCAGTTGCTGGACACGCGCACCCAGCACGAGCTGTTCTCGTCCGACTGGCCATATCGGTCCCAGCGGAACTGCAGCTTCACGCGGCCGAAGCGGTCGGTCCAGATCTCCTCGGGACCGACCACCGTGGCGGTCTGCGGGCCGTTGGTGCGCGGGCGCGGCGTGGTGCGGGCGGGGCGGTAGGCCACGGAGGAGGGCAGCACGGTGAAGTCGAACTCGCACACCGATTCGCTGCTGCCGCCGGTGGAGTACTCGGGCTCCTGCAGGTTGTAGCGGGTCTCGGTGACGAGGTATTCGCGGTTGTCCGATTCGCGCGGGCAGTGCGTCATCTCGAACAGGTAGCCCGGCGCCATGCCCACGACGTTGGTGTGGCCCGAAGCCAGCTCGTGCGCGCACTGCAGCTCCTGCAGGCGGACCTTGGCGTAGGCATCGCCCTGCTGGTGCTCGCTGTAGCCGCCCAGCCATTCGTAGACCTCGTAGGTCGAATGCTCGTGGGCTTTGGGGTCTTGCTGCACGCTCTGCAGCGAGGCGCGCGACTTCTTGAAGTCGAAGTCGTCGAGCATCACGCGGCCCGAGGTGATCTGCTCGGCCACGCGCCACCGGTCGATGCAGGGCTCCAGCGCATTGAGCACGCGGTCGCGCGGGCGATAGGCGATGCTGGCGTGGCCGGGCAGCGGCTTGTAGCTGCCGGTGTCGTCGGCCAGCACCAGCAGGTGCGCGCCGTTGCCGTGCTCGAAGTGATAAGCGATGCCTTCGTGCTCCATGAGGCGGCTCACGAAGGCGAAGTCGCTTTCCTGGTACTGCACGCAGTACTCCATGGCGGGGTAGCTGCCCGTGAGGCGCTTGTCGAACTGGAAGCCGTACTTGCCCAGCACTTCGTCGAGCACCTCGGGCACGCTCTTGTTCTGGAAGATGCGGCAGTCGGTGGTGCGCGTGAGGTACCACAGCCACGGCTGCACCAGCGCACGGTAGATGTAGTGGCGGCCGGTTTCGTTGGCGCGGCCTACAAGCTCGAAGCGCACCACCGTGCCGTTGAGAAAGCGCGGCGCGCCTTCGTCGGCCAGCTCCAGCGTGAGCGAGGTGCCGAGCAGTTGCTTGAGGTCGAGGCTGAAGCTGGTGCTGACCATGTCCACCTCGAACTCGAAGAGTTGCGAGAGCCCCTCCCGCCCCCGCATGGCGCGGAACTTGAGCTGCTCGGCGCTCAGGACGGTGTGGACTTGGACGGTACGCGGCATTCGGAATTTCCCTGACCCATGGGGCTTCTGCGGATGCGAAACCTTCGATGGGCAGTCTAGAAATTCCTTATGTCATATACATGACGCGCAGGGGCGGCACGGGCCGCTTTCCCCTCTGAAAACAGGCGTAGAAGAAGCCCTTACATCGAGGCTTCGAGCATGGTCTTGTAGTCGTCGCGTGTGGCCAGGCGCGGGTTGGTCTTGTGGCAGTGGTCGGCCATGGCGCCGTCGATGATCTGCTCGAACATCGCGGGTGTCACGCCCACCTCGGCCAGGCCCTTGGGCAGCCCGAGGCGCGCGTTCATGTCGCGGATGGCGTCGCCGAGATCGCCGGCCGAATCGAGGTGCATGGCCTGCGCCATGCGCTGAAGGCGCTGCTCCTTCTGCACCGATTCGGCGCCCGAGTTGAAGTGGATCACCGCGGGCAGGAAGAGGGCGTTGAGCGTGCCGTGGTGCAGGCGTGGATCGACGCCGCCCAGGCTGTGGCTCAGCGAATGCACGCAGCCCAGGCCCTTCTGGAAGGCCATGGCGCCCTGCATCGATGCGCTCATCAGGTTCAGGCGCGCCTCGCGGTCGCTGCCGTCCTTTGTTGCGCGTTCGATGTGGCCCCAGGCGCGCTCCAGCCCGTCGAGGCCGATGCCATCTGCGGGCGGGTTGAACGCGGCCGACATGAAGGTCTCCATGCAATGCGCGATGGCGTCCATGCCGGTGGCGGCCGTGAGCCTGGGCGGCAGGCCGAGCGTGAGCTCGGGGTCGCAGATGGCGGCCTTGGGCATCAGGAACCAGCTGTGGAAGCCGAGCTTGCGGTGGTCGTCGACAATGACGATGGCGCCGCGTGCCACCTCGCTGCCCGTGCCGCTGGTGGTGGGCACCGCGATCAGCGGCACTGCGCGCTCGGTGATCTTGGGCGAGCCGCCTTCGATGGTGGCGTAGGTCTTGAGCGGTCCTTCGTGCGTAGCCGCGATGGCCACGCCCTTGGCACAGTCGATGGCTGAGCCGCCGCCCACGGCGATGAGCCCGTCGCAGCGGCCGCTGCGGTACAGCTCGACGGCTGCGCGCACCGCGGCTTCGGTGGGGTTGGAGGGCGTCTGGTCGAACACCGAGACCTCGAGGTCGGAAATGGCATCGAGCGCCTTCTGCAACACGCCAGCCGCGCGCACGCCGGCGTCGGTCACGATCAGCGGGCGGTTGATGCCGATGCGCGCGCATTCGCTGGACAACAGCTTGATTGCGCCGAATTCGAACTGGATCTGGGTGAGGTATTGGATGAGTGCCATGAATGTGGATATGCCCTGGGGCAGTACGATTGCCGACCAGCCAAATCTAACAAGAGCGATCAGTCTTGCACACGAAAGAAACCCTTGCCGTTGTCGCGACCGGAACACCGCCGGCCACGCGGCTTACCCCGAAGATGGCCAGCGTGGTGGAGCGCATGGCCCGTGCCGGCCACCCCCCGCTCGACCGGCTCACGCCCGAGGAGGCCAAGGCCTCCTACGAAAAGGGCGCCGGCGTGCTCGAAGTACCCAAGCCCGAACTGGCGCGGGTCGAAGACTTCAGCATCGAGGCCCGCGACGGGCATGCGATTCCGGCGCGGCTGTATGCGCCGTCCGTCGACGCGCTGCCCGCGCTGATGTACTTTCACGGTGGCGGCTTTACCGTCGGCAACATCCGCACGCACGACACGCTGTGCCGCGTGCTGAGCCTCAGGAGCGGCTGCGCCGTGGTGTCGGTCGACTATCGCCTGGCGCCGGCGTACAAGTTTCCCACCGCGTCCAACGACGCATGGGACGCCTTCGCCTTCCTGGCCCGCGAAGGCGGACGCGCCGGTGTCGATCCGCGGCGCCTGGCGGTGGGCGGCGACAGTGCCGGTGGCACGCTGGCGGCCGTCTGCGCGATCCTTGCGCGCGACGCGGGCCTGCCGCTCGCGCTGCAGATGCTGATCTACCCGGGAACCACCGCGCACCAGGACACGGCCTCGCATCTGCGTCACGTCGACGGTCCGCTCTTGACCAAGTCGATGATCGATTTCTTCTTCGCTCAGTACGTCCGCACGCCGGCCGACCGCGACGACTGGCGCTTTGCGCCGCTGCTGGCCGACGACGTCGAGGGCGTGGCGCCGGCCTGGATCGGCCTGGCCGAATGCGATCCGGTGGTCGATGAAGGTATCGCCTACGCCGACAAGCTGCGCGCCGCGGGCGTGCCGGTCGACCTGGAGATCTACCGCGGCGTGATCCACGAATTCGTCAAGATGGGACGGGCGATTCCCGAGGCGCTGCAGGCGCAGGAGGACGCGGCCCGCGCACTCAAGGAAGCACTGGCACCATGAGCGAAGCAGCCACCCAACGCAGCAATTTCCGCTTCTTCCACCGCCTGCGCGTACGCTGGGCCGAAGTCGACATGCAGAAGATCGTCTTCAACGCGCACTACCTGATGTATTTCGACACCGCCATCTCGGACTACTGGCGCGCCTTGGCGCTGCCGTACGAAGAGGCGATGCATGCGCTGGGCGGCGACCTCTACGTGCGCAAGGCCACCATCGACTTCCGCGCCTCGGCGCGCATGGACGACATGCTGGACATGGGCGTGCGCTGCGCGCGCATCGGCAATTCGTCGATGGTGTTCGAGGGCGGGCTGTTCCGGCAGGACCAGTTCCTGGTCGGCTGCGAGCTGGTCTATGTGTTCGCCGACCCGGCGACGCAGACTTCGAAGCCGGTGCCTGCTGTACTGCGAGAAGTGCTGACCGGCTACGAGGCCGGCGAGACGATGAGCACCGTCGAGACCGGCGACTGGGCCACCCTGGGCGAAGGCGCTGGCGCCCTGCGGCGCGCGGTGTTCATCGAGGAGCAGAACATTCCCGAAGCGATGGAATGGGACGCGCAGGACGCCGTGGTGCTGCACGCGGTGGCGCGCAACCGCATCGGGCAGGTCATCGCCACAGGGCGGTTGCTGGCGGCCGAGAACGGCGTCTCGCACATCGGCCGCATGGCGGTGCACCGCAACCTGCGCAGCGGCGGGCACGGCGCTGCGGTGATGCAGGTGCTCGAAGACGCCGCCAGGGCGCGCGGCGACAGCGTGGTGGCGCTGAATGCGCAGCGCAGCGCCGAGCGTTTCTATGCGCGGCTGGGCTATGTGCCGCACGGCGACGGCTTCGAGGAGGCCGGCATCCCGCACATCGAGATGCGCCGGTCCCTTCTTCCTTCTTCTCAATAGCGCGCGGGCGGGTCCGGCACGTAGCCTGGGTCGGAACCCGGGAATGGCGACGGACCGGCCGGACGCGGCCAGCGCGGCGCGGGCTGCACCGGGATCACGCCCGCGGCAACGAGGTTCTCGCGGCTGTCGTAGCGGATGCGGACCACTTCGTCGGGCGACGGCTGTGCGCGCTCGAAGGTGGTCTTGCCGACATACGAGGTTTCGCGGCGGCCGTGCGCGGTGCCCAGGCTCGGGCTGGGCGCGGGCTGGCGCAGGCTGCCCGCGGGGGACTCCGCTGCTGCAGCGGCACCGTCGGCCGAACCGGCCTTCGCGCGCGCATCGCCCAGGGACGACGAGTCGCTTCGGCGCTCGCGCTCGCCGCGTTCGTCGCGGTACGGAAAAGGCGTGACCGGCGGCGGGGGCGGCTCGGGCATGCGCTCGCGGAACATCGCGACGCCGATCACGCCAACATCTTCCGGGCGGCCCGTGCGGCTCGCATAGGAGTTGCCGGCCGCGGCGAACTCGAAGGCCGCGATCTGCGAATCGCTCTTGCGCCAGCCGGTGATGTCGCTGCGCTCGCTGCCGCTGAACACATAGCCGTTCTGCCCGACGCCGGCCGTTTCGCCGGTGACGATGTTGACGCCGTCCACCGACATCACGGCCATGATGCGTTCGCCCGTCGCGTTGCGCGCCCGGATGGCGTAGCGCGCTCCGGGGCGGCCGGCCACCCAGTATTCGCCGCGGTGGCGGTAGATCGGCAGTTCGGTGCCGGTGCCGCGGTCGACCACGCTGATCTGCATCAGCGAGCCGATGCGGCTGGGCGGCGTGGGCGGGGCGTAAGGCCGCTCCGGGCTCTGCGCGCAGGCCGAGAAGGAGGCCGCGGCGCTCAGGGCCAGGGCGGTGGAAAAGAGTCTGCGCTTCATGGTGTCTTCCTTGCCGGGAGTTGATCGGTGCAGGCTTCTACGGCGCAGCATCGGCGGCAGGGTTAAACGACGCGCAAAAAAAATGGCGCCATCTGTTCGATAGCGCCGAACGCCCCTTTTCTTCAAGGGCGTTGGGGGAATGGGAGACTCAGATGTCCTCGAGCAGGGGGTAGGGCAGCGGATCGACCGTGAGTGCCGGGCCGTCGGCCGCGCCCGCGTGCAGGCCACCGGCCTCGAGCGCCGCGATCTGCATCGAGACCAGCGCGGACCAGCCGCCGCCGGGCGCCGGCGCGGCCTGCGCCACGATGCCCACGGGCTGCTCGGCATCGGCGGCCGCGAACACCTCCTGTCCGGCGGAGACGGGCGCATCGGCCTGAACGAGGTAGGTGCGCCGCTTCAGCGTACCGCGGAACTGGCTGCGCGCGACCACTTCCTGGCCGGGGTAGCAGCCTTTCTTGAAGTTCACACCGCCGACCGATTCGTAGTTGATCATCTGCGGCACGAAGGCGTCGACGATCGGCGTGGTCAGCGTCACGATGCCGCTGCGCACCTCGCTCCACTGCCACAGGGCGGCATCTAGCGCGGGGCCCGTGGGTGCGGCGTGGCCGGCCGGCGCGATCCAGAGCGCACGCGGCACGCCGTCGGCCGGATACAGCGACACGGCGCTGGCGTCTTCGCCGACGGCCGTGCGCTTGCCGGGCGAAGCGGCGGCGTCGAGGCCGTTGCCGGCCAGGGCGGTGCCAGCCAGGCCATACAGCGCAAACTGCTCGGTGGCGTCGGTCAACTTGGCCTTGGCGCGCAGCACGAACATCGACAGGCGCTTGAGCGTCGCGGCCAGGATGTCGCGGCTGCACACCAGCAGGATCAGCTCCGGTTGCGGCTTGATGCCGATGAAACTCGCGATCACACGGCCCTTGGCGGTGCACAGCGCAGCCAGCCGGGCGTCGGAGGCCCCGAGCAGCGAGAAGTCCTGGGTGAGCTGGCCGTGCAGGAAGCTGGCGGCGTCCGGGCCCTCGGCACGGATCACACCGAGGTGGGAGAGGGCGGTCACGCCATTGAGAACGACTGTGGTCATCGCTGAATTATCATGGCCGGGCCTGTTCCTTCGGGGCGGCAGGGGCTCCTTCCCTGCAGCCTGCGAATCCATCGGTTTTCTCCGGCTTTTTCCGTCTTCCCCATATCGGATCCGTGCGCAGCTTCTTCCTTACGCTTTTCCTGCTCGCTGCCCTGATCGCGCTCGCGCTCGGCGGCGCCGGTCTCTGGTGGGTGCACCAGCCGCTCAAGCTGCCGGCGCCCAGCGTCGACCTGTCTGTCGAGCCCGGCACCACGCCGCGCGGCATCGCACAAGCCGTGGCCGACACGGGCGTCGACGTGCAGCCGCAGCTGCTCTACCTGTGGTTCCGCATCTCGGGACAAGACCGCCAGATGCGCGCCGGCAGCTACGAGCTGGAACGCGGCGTCTCGCCCAAGCTGCTGCTCAACATTCTGGTGCGCGGCGAGGAAGCCACGCGCAGCCTGGTGCTGGTCGAGGGCTGGAACATCCGCCAGGTGCGCGCCGCGCTCGCCAAGGCCGACCAGCTCAAGCCAGACAGCATGGGACTGAGCGACGAGGCGCTGATGGCCAGGCTGGGCAAGCCGGGCCTGCATCCGGAAGGGCGTTTCTTTCCGGACACCTACACCTACTCGAAAGGCTCGACCGACATCGCCCTGATGCAGCGCGCGATGCGGGCCATGGACAAGAAGCTCGAAGCCGCCTGGGCCGCCCGTGCTTCCGATCTGCCGTTGAAATCGGCCGATGAGGCTCTTATTTTGGCCAGCATTGTCGAAAAGGAGACAGGCAAGGCCAAAGACCGCTCGGAAATCGCGGCTGTCTTCACCAATCGCCTGCGCATCGGCATGCCGCTGCAGACCGACCCGACGGTGATCTACGGCATGGGCACCGCCTTCGACGGCAACCTGCGCAAGAAAGACCTGCTGACCGACACGCCCTGGAACACGTATACGCGCGGCGGGTTGCCGCCGACGCCGATTTCCATGCCCGGCAAGGCAGCGCTGCTGGCTGCGGTGCAGCCGGCGCAGAGCAAGTCGCTGTACTTCGTCTCGCGCGGCGACGGCACAAGCCAATTCAGCAGTTCGCTCGACGACCACAACCGCGCGGTCAACCGCTATCAGCGCGGCGGCGGCAGCGATTCCAAACCGAAGGCGACCCAATGAGTGACAACGGTCTGTTTCTGACGCTCGAAGGCATCGACGGGGCGGGCAAGTCGAGCCACCTCGATGCGCTGGAAGCCCTGTTCAGGGCGCAGGGCCGCGAGGTCGTGCGTACGCGCGAGCCCGGTGGTACGCCGCTGGCCGAGACGCTGCGCGAGTTGATCCTCGATCAGCCGATGGACCCGCTGACCGAATCGCTGCTGGTGTTCGCGGCACGGCGCGACCACATCGCGCAGGTCATCGAGCCGGCGCTGGCGCGCGGCGACGTGGTGCTGTGCGACCGGTTCACCGACGCGACCTTTGCCTACCAGGGCGCGGGGCGGGGCTTCGATGAAGCCGTGCTGTCGACGCTCGAACAATGGGTGCAGGCGGAGGCGGGCAGGGCGGCGCCACTTCAGCCGCACATTACGCTGTGGTTCGACCTGGCGCCCGGGATCGCGGCGCAGCGATTGGCCGGCGCCCGCGTGCCCGACAAGTTCGAAGCCCAGCCCGTCGAATTCTTCAGCCGCGTCGCCCAGGGCTACGCGGCCCGCGCGGCCGCTGATGCGAACCGCTTCGTGCGCATCGATGCCAGCCAGGCCCGCGACCAGGTGTGGCAGCAGGTCGAAACGGCATTGGTGGCGCGTGGCGTGCTGAACCGAGGATCCGCCCGATGAGCGTGCCGGCCCTGTCCCCCTGGCTGCGCCAGCCGCTCACGGAGTTGCTGCGCCAGCGCGGCCATGCCTGGCTGCTTCAAGGTCCCTCCGGCATCGGCCAGTACGAACTGGCGCTGGCGCTCGCGTCCGCATGGCTGTGCGAGCAGCCGACGCCGGAGGGCACGGCCTGCGGCCACTGCGCCAGCTGCCATGCCATCGAGGTTCGCACCCATGCCGACCTGTGCGTGCTGATGCCCGAAGTCGCCATGCAGGAACTGAACTGGCCGCTCGACGAGAAGGCGCAGGCCGACATCGACGACAAGAAACGCAAGGCCAGCCGCGAGATCCGCGTCGAGGCAATGCGCGATGCGGTCGGTTTCGCGCAGCGAACCAGCGCGCGCGGCCGTGGCAAGGTGGTGCTGGTGTATCCGGCCGAGCGCATGAACACCATCACCGCCAATGCGCTGCTCAAGACGCTCGAAGAGCCCGTCGGCGACGTGCGCTTCGTGCTCGCCAGCGAGGCCGCGTGGCAACTGCTGCCGACCATCCGCAGCCGCTGCCTGGGCTTCACGCTGCCCT
>Ga0182007_10000725_pt1 | contig 18623 bp, 19 predicted proteins | sample Sormic07211113_1_FD_123023 | JGI IMG/M metagenome (GOLD analysis project Ga0182007, IMG submission 123023) | Rhizosphere microbial communities from Sorghum bicolor, Mead, Nebraska, USA - 072115-113_1 MetaG | ecosystem: Host-associated > Plants > Roots > Rhizosphere | place: USA: Nebraska... | reverse complement strand
CAGCGCAACCAACAGATAAATGAACAGCCCCACTGCCAATAGCAGTGACACTCCGTCCAGAACATTCATGGGATTTCTCCGTGGTACGGCGTCGTGCCGTGTGTGGAGTGATTGTCGGCAGGGAGGCTGTAAAGGAACGAGATCGAGAGAGGGGGTGGGGGATAAAGAATCTGTAAAAAAGAACTTATGGCGTTGTTATGGCGACGATCGGGAGGGCCTCTTCGCGAGCAAGCCCGCTCCCACACTGGATTTGCGGTGAGCAGTCGATTTCATGCACACCGCAAATCCAGTGTGGGAGCGGGCTTGCTCGCGAAGGCGGCATCATCAGCGCCAACGCCCTCAACTGGCGCACAACAGGGGCACATCAAGCAAGGAACATCCCCGATACGACAAGATTTCACCCATTACGACTGCTCTCGCCGCCCTGGCACGCCCACTGCACTGCCCTCCCCCAGCGCTTTTGCTATGGATCGAGGGGAGCCACCGATGAACACACAACTCAAACCCACCCTGGGCACCCTGCATTTATGGGGCATTGCCGTCGGCCTGGTGATTTCCGGCGAGTACTTCGGCTGGGGCGTGGCCGGGACACTGGGGTTCCTGGTGACGTCCTTCATGGTGGCGGCCATGTACACCTGCTTCATCTTCAGTTTCACCGAACTGACCACCGCCATTCCCCATGCCGGCGGGCCGTTTGCCTATAGCCGACGGGCCTTTGGTGAAAAAGGCGGGTTGATCGCCGGGCTGGCGACGCTGATCGAATTCGTCTTCGCGCCACCGGCCATCGCCCTGGCCATCGGCGCCTACCTGAACGTGCAGTTCCCAGCCCTGGACCCGAAACACGCGGCGGTCGGGGCCTATATCGTGTTCATGGTCCTGAACATCCTCGGGGTGAAACTGGCGGCTACCTTCGAACTGATCGTCTGCGTGCTCGCCGTCGCCGAATTGCTGGTGTTCATGGGCGTGGTCGCACCCGCGTTCAGTTTCAGCAACTTCGCCTTGAATGGCTGGGCCGGCTCCGATGCGTTCGGTGCTCCAGCGATCGCCGGGATGTTCGCCGCGATTCCCTTCGCCATCTGGTTCTTCCTGGCCATCGAAGGCGCGGCCATGGCCGCCGAAGAAGCCAAGGACCCGAAACGCACGATTCCCAAGGCCTACATCAGCGGCATCCTGACCCTGGTAGTCCTGGCCATGGGCGTGATGTTCTTCGCCGGCGGCGTCGGCGATTGGCGCACCCTGTCGAACATCAACAATCCGCTGCCCCAAGCCATGAAAACCGTGGTCGGCGAAAGCTCCGGCTGGTTGCACATGCTGGTGTGGATCGGCCTGTTCGGCCTGGTGGCGAGTTTCCACGGCATTATCCTTGGCTATTCGCGGCAATTCTTCGCCCTGGCCCGCGCCGGCTACCTGCCCGCCTCTCTCGCCAAACTGTCCCGTTTCCAGACCCCGCACCGGGCCATCATCGCCGGTGGGCTGATCGGCATCGCAGCGATTTACAGCGATGGCCTGATCAATCTCGGCGGCATGACCCTGACCGCGGCAATGATCACCATGGCCGTGTTCGGCGCCATCGTCATGTACATCATGAGCATGCTCAGCCTGTTCAAGCTGCGTAAAACCGAACCCAACCTGGAACGCACCTTCCGGGCGCCGGGTTATCCGCTTGTACCCGGCATCGCCCTGGTATTGGCCGTGATTTGCCTGGTGGCGATGGCTTGGTTCAACGCCTTGATCGGGCTGATCTTCCTCGGCTTCATGGCAGTGGGTTTCGTCTACTTCATCCTCACCGCGCAACTGCGTGCAGACGCTCCCGCCGATGCCATGCTGACCGGGCTTTGAGGTGAAGCCGACCGAACGGGCGTAGTATTGAACCACTGCGAACAACCTTCGCTCATAAGTGGTAGGTGCGATGGGTCGGCGAAATGTTCGCCCGCCCATCGCCCCTTCAAGGAGAGCCCTATGCCCTGGTATGCCTGGTTGATTCTGATTGTTGCAATCGGCTCGATCGTTGGTGGTCTGATGATGCTGCGCGACACTGCCAACAAGGTCGAACTGACGGACGAACAGCGCAAGCGTGTTGCCGAGCGCAATGCGGAAATGGATGCAAAGGAGGCCAAGGATCGTTGACTACCTGGCTTGCTCAGCACTTTTGTGGCGAGAGGATTTATCCCCGCGCCACAAAAAGCCAGCGCTTGCTACATCACTTTTCCCAATCCGCCTTGGCAATGTGCAAGCCATGCAACCCCTTGTACGCCGCCCGCTCAGGCTGGCTCCAGCCCTGCAGCAATGAATCCTCCAACCGATAGATCTCCACACCCAACGGACGACAGACGCTGAGAGGATCCTGCGCATCCGGCCCCCACATCGCCAGCGACAAGTCACCACCCGGGCAGGTGGACAGTGCACACAACAGATCGATCTCGGCAAAGAATTCCAGGTAATCCCCCTTCTGCGCCGGACAGGCCTTCATGAAGTACATGTCGTCATGATTGAGCCCCGTGCACTGGAAAATATTCAGCACGTCGTGCACATCGAACTCAGTCAGGCCGTGGGGCAGCACCGCACGGGTCAGGTTCGAGTGGCAATGATGGTGGAAATCCTCACCGGTGAGCATCTTGTTCACATACGGATCGCAGCGCGTACCCAGCAGATCGTGCAGCCGACCACCATGTTCGTCGATGCCGTATCCGGCGAGGCTGTCATCGGTGATAGTCACCAATGGCCGCAGGAATGGCAGGTTCGACCACAACCGATCATGGGTACTGACGTGGGCGCCCTGAAGCTGACGCGTGCGCGCCGCCCACAGGCGCTCTCGCGGGTCGTGGGCGTTCCAGACGTTGAAGTCGCCCACCTGCGGGCCCACCGGCGTGGTAACACGAAACACATGCCCGGCCGGCACGTGCCAGGCACGGCCGGTACGGATCGGTACTTCAAACTGCTCAATCAGCGTGCGCTTGTCCTGCTGCACGCGGATTCGTTCATAGAATGGCTTGTCCACCTGCAGGGCTGAGCCTTTGCTGACCTGGTAGGCGGCTGGGTAGTCTTTGTACATGGTACGAACCTCAATCACTGATGGTTGGCGGGGTCAGCAGTCGCGAGAGCAGATGTTCGGTTCCGATTCATTACAGGTTTGCTTCATCAAAGCAAAAAAGGCCAGTCACTCGACCGGCCTTTTTTCATCTACACCTCAGTTCACTTCCAGCCTGTCACGATTCCTATCAAGAATCGCCTTGCCAATGCCTTTGACCTCTAGCAACTCCTCAACCGAAGAGAAGGGCCCATTACTTTCACGATATGCAACAATCGACTTAGCCTTGGCCTCGCCTATCCCCGCCAATTCGCGCTGCAGCGTCGGTGCGTCCGCTAGGTTAAGATCCACCTTTGCAGTTTTCGCCTTGACGGCAACGTCCAACACCAAGGGTGCTCTGGCGGCCTCGGGCGGAGCAGCAGGCCCAGCGATAGCGGCAACTGAAAGGCTGGTAAGCAATGCAAAAACCAGGGAGTAGAAATAGCCAGTCTGCATAAATGAAGCTCCATGACATCGATTGAAAGAAGCAGCTTTTCCCAAGCTGCCTCTGAAACTTAGGCGATGTATTGGAGCTGTCAAAAATATGTCCGTTACAAGATGTGAAACAATCAGGGATCAAGACGACGCTGTTGGTAGATCCAGTCGACGATCTCGCCGTCCGGGGTATAACCACTGACCGTTCCCCGCAGAAGCTGACGAACTCTTGAGTAATCGTCCTTATCCACCATCGCCAGCAACTCGACTAACCTGGCCTTGAGCACATCCCAGGAAAGGTAATCCTCATTGGCGCTCATGATCATTGGATGGGGAGTAGCCGCAACGTTGTCGCCGATCAGCAACTCTTCGTAAAGCTTCTCACCAGGACGCAGCCCAGTGAACTGGATTGCGATATCACCGTGTGGGTTTTTATCCGAGCGGACACTCAGGCCAGACAGGTGAATCATCTTTTCGGCGAGCTCGACAATCCTCACCGGCTCGCCCATATCCAGAACGAAAACATCTCCTCCCAGCCCCATCGAACCCGCCTGAATCACCAATTGAGCGGCTTCGGGGATGGTCATGAAGTAACGGGTAATCTTCGGATGCGTGACGGTAAGCGGCCCACCTAGCTGAATCTGTTTATGGAACAATGGAATGACCGATCCGGAAGACCCTAGAACGTTTCCGAAGCGCACCATCGTGAAACGAGTTTTGTTGACGTACTGCACATTCGAAACATCGCCAAACATAACGGGAGCCGGTTCCCGGCTCAAAGCCTGGAGTGTCATTTCAGCCAAACGCTTTGTGCTTCCCATCACATTGGTTGGCCTCACGGCCTTATCCGTTGAAATGAGCACAAAGTTGGCAACCTTTGCCTGCAATGCAGCCTGAGCCGTGTAGAGAGTTCCAAGGACGTTGTTAAGGATTCCTTCGGCGATATTATGTTCAACCATCGGGACATGCTTGTAGGCTGCGGCATGATAAACAGTTTTTACACGCCAAGTCTTCATGATATCCAACAGCTTTTCCTGGTTACGTACCGATCCCAGAATTGGTAGTAACGTAACCGGCAAAGATTCACGCGCGACCCGTGCTTCCAGCTCGGACATAATGCTGTAAAGGTTGAATTCACTGTGTTCAAACAGCAAAAGCGTAGTGGGCTTCAACGAAAGAATCTGTCGGCACAGTTCGGAGCCAATTGAACCACCAGCCCCCGTCACCAAAACCACTTGGGCCTTGATACAGTGTTCGAGAAGATCTGCCTGCGCAGGCACCGCATCACGGCCGAGGAGGTCCGCGATATCGACTTCCTGAACATCGTCCACTTTTACCCGGCCGCTGGCCAAGTCCATGAACCCAGGCACACTACGGACATGCAGAGGAAAGGCCTCCAGATACTCGAGAACCTCACGGCGTCTTGCGCGATTGGCCGACGGAATGGCCAAAAGAATCTCTTGAGCACCTGTAGCATCTATCATCTGTTGAATATGTTTGGGCTTATAGACTTGCAATCCAGCAATAACCCTGCCGGCGATACTATTATCGTCATCAATAAATGCAACGGGTCGCATTACGCGTCCCATGCGCAAGGCTGCTACAAGCTGGTTCCCCGCCGCTCCGGCACCGTAAACGGCAACCCTTGGCAATCCATTGTCTCTACTGGTGAAAGGCACGTGCTGAGCAGCAGTAAACCAGTCACCAAGAAAATACTGACGCATCGCCAGACGCAGCCCTCCGATCATCAAGAGACTGAGCCACCAATAGTTAAAGATTATTGAGCGAGGAATAATGTTCTGATGATTGCTATACCAATAGACCACCAGGCCTAGAATGAGCGACGAAAGGCTTACCGCCTTGACGATCTCGATAAGGGCGTCGTTGCCAAAGTAACGCAAAACTGCGCGATACAATCCAAAACGAATAAACAGCGGAATCGCGACAACGGGCGCGCATAGGAATAACCAGGTATGAGTCTTGAGCGGATTTATGGTCTCGTCAATCCCGAGACGAACGACAAATGCCATCCAAAGCGCAACCCAGACCAATATCACATCGGTCCCAACTTGCATCAGCCTTTTTTGACGCCGCGGAAGTTGGATTAGCCGTTGGCGAAGCATGTCAATGTCCTTTTCAAAAAAGCAAGCAACAAGCTTAAGAGGTTTAATCTCATACAGCTCCCAGGCTCTTAATTTTCATGCCACGAAAACGGCCCAGAAGAAAGCACCCGATCAGCCTTCACGCTGACCGGCCTTGAACCGCAAAGCCAAGAAGACCAAGGGTACGTAGGCTATCAGCACACCTGAAAAACCATCGATATTGCCCAAGGCCACCAGAGTGGCGATCGGTAACAGCCAAATCAGGTTTACTCCGGTGACTGACAAGGTAACGGGCAGGTGACCACCAAAGCGACGCGACGCATACTGATAAGCATGGCTGCGATGAGCCTCGTGCACCTTGTCACCGTTGAGCAGCCGGACAAATAGAGTACAGGTAGCGTCGACGATGAATACGCCCAATAGAATCAGCCATCCCCATAACAATGCAGGGTTGACCCAGGCTGCTTGCAAGGAAAGGAAACCCAGAGTTATCCCCAGGAAGCCACTACCGGCATCCCCCATGAAGATACGAGCTGGGGGGAAATTCCAATACAAGAAACCCGCCACTGCCAACGCCAGCACTATGGGTGCCCATACAAAACTGACATTTCCGGAAACAACATACAGAAGCGCCCCGCCAAGGCACACGAATATCGCCTCCATACTGGCCAGCCCGTCTATCCCGTCCATGAAGTTATAGAGATTCAATAGCCAGACCAGATAAAAGCTTCCAAAAAAGTATCCCGCCCAACCCAGATTCAAAGGTATGCCAAATAGAGATATCGGCGATAGGCCGCCGAGGAGGATCATCCCTGCGATCGCGGCGATAAAATGGCCCAACAACCGCCAGCGCGCGGGGATATGGCCATGATCATCGAGAAACCCAATGATTGCGACAGCGCTCCCGGGCAGAACGACAGCCAAAGTCAGCGACCAGGTTGCCTGTCCGGTCAATGCAAGGAAAAGCACGCTCGAAATGAATGAGACCACGATTGCCACGCCTCCCCCCCTAGGAGTGGGTAGTACATGGGAGCTGCGTGCATTGGGAACATCGATAAGACTATTGGAAAGCGCATATCGACGCAGTACAGCGGTTCCTATTAGCGCGCCGGCCAGCGTCAACGGTAAAACCCAATATAAGCTTGTCATCAACGATATCCCAAAAATTCTTTAGCTGTTTTATTTAAAGCGTCTTCTATGGGAACAGGTGGATTCCAACACAGTAGCGATCGGGTTTTACTAATATCAACTTGCAATGTTCCGCACAACCGCTGTGATAATGCTCGACGTCCTAGAGCAACAGCACAAAATATCAACATAGACTCCGGCACGGGAATCAAGCGGCTTTTGACCCCCAAGGCCCAGGCAGTTTTGTTCAGTAACTCAGTCGTTGACAGATCCGCTCCGTCACTGACTAAAAACACCTGCCCCGCTGCACTAGGATGTTCCAGGCAAACCAAGATCAAACTCACCAGATTTTCGAGTGCTACCAAGCTCCGTTTGTTATGAATTGCACCGAAAGGCAGCGGTATCCCTTTCTTTAGCCAACTCATCATATTCCGAAAATTGGCTTTGACACCTGGGCCGTAAATCAAGGGCGGACGAATAATAACAACCTCCATCCCGGTTTCTAGCGAGATAGCCCGCAATGCATCCTCCGCCTCCCTTTTGGAGATGCCGTAGGGGTCTGAGGGCGCAGGATCATCATCCGCCGTGAACGGGTGACCAAGATTCGTCACCTCACCATTCACCTTAATAGAACTGATATAGACAAAACGTTTAACCCCTGCCCGTGCAGCTTGTCGAGCAAGGTTGACGGTACCATCGACGTTAACCTTTCGAAACTCGGCTAATGCGTCGGCAGCAACTTCGTTCATCACATGCACCCGTGCAGCAGCATGAACGACAGCGGCGGTCTCCTTTAAGCCCTCCGCCCAATCCGTTGTGGAAGAGATTCCTTGAATAAAAAATAATTGCGAGTCCGCAGCAGGGTTATTTTCCTCTGAGCGCACGACAGAAATTGGTAAATAATCCGGATGTTGATCTAAGGCGTTGACCAACGCAGAGCCAACGAATCCAGTTGCTCCGGTAATCAAGACCCGCTTAGGTGCGTGACCTGCATCAATAGTCAATTTAAAAAACCCTTGTACTCATTGATCAACAAATCAGAACAGGTGTCCGCCCCAAAATCTTTAAGCGCACGATTCCGGGCCGCCGCTGCCATCGCCATCATCAACGGAACGTTGTTCAACGTGGCCAGAATAGCGCCCTCCAGAGCAACCGCATCTCGGACAGGAACTAAAACACCAGTTGTTCCATCGACAATCGCATCAGACAAGCCATATATATCGCTGCCAATCGTTGGTGTTCCCATTGCCGCCGCCTCAATAACGACGGTGCCAAACCCTTCACGATAACTGGGCAGGCATAGTAAATCGGCGAGTGCCATGTATTTTTCTGGCTCTTCAGAATAACCGACTATCTTTATATTGTTCCGCACCCTGATTTCGCTAACTTGATCGATGACACTTTTTCCATCCAGCTCGAAGGGCCCGACCAGCACAAGGAATATATTACTATCCTTTTTTACAATTTCGCTGAATGCTGACATCAGTTCTCTAATACCTTTGTCAGGAGTAATTCTACCAACAAACAAAAGAATCCTACCTGACTCGGGAATACCCAAGTCGGTTCGCAACGCATTTAATTTTTCCGAGGGATAACGGGAGGGTTCAAAGCGTGCCAGATCAATACCCGCCAGAGAACCAGCACCTATAACTGATATTTTGTCAGGCTTGATTATCCCGTTGGAGACTAGAAATTTTCTTTGACTCTCACTGTCGGCATAACAATGAGTATTCAACAAACCGATAATCTTGTCACACCCTTTCAGTATCGCTCGTTTGATCCCCGTCTTGGTGACCCAAGGCTGGCCGGTGAACGTATGTAACCGAACCTTCGTACCTGAAAAAAAACCTGCAATCGCACAAAGCAAGCCGGCTTTTGGGGTCGTTGAATGTACGATATCAAACCTGCATTTTCTGAACGTAACAATCAAAGTGACCAAGCTCAAGAAATCCCGGACTGGATTTATCTCTCGTTCGATATTCACAGGCCTATAGGTAAAGCTTTTCTCTAGCGCAAGTACATCACTCATCTCGTCACGACTGGCAATCACCGTAACCGCCATACCTGCGGCGCTCAATGCTTCGATCTGGGCCCGTAGCTGGGTGACCACAAAAAATGGAACAGTCGAAACCCGAGCAATTTTTAATTCATTAGGCTGCAAAAAAATTCCCCTTTTGTACGGTGGCGTCGACCATCCCGAGCAGAACCAGCAAAAACCAAAAATTCCGGGCCCACAAACCGTAGAAAAATATAACCTGTATTCTGGAGTAACTAATCGAGTAACACAATTGATACGCCCTATTAGCCTGCCTGCTTATCCACGAAAAGCTCGCAAATCACTGCCGGCACTTCTCTCTCGGGAATAAAACCAAGGGTATCGAGCAGCTTCGTAGACGGATAACTGGTACGAGCTACAAGTGCATCAATACGTGCTTGAGTCACCGGCAAAGCCGAAAAGCGATTAACCAGGCTAACCATCAACCGCAAAGGTACTTCAGGGAGGCTCCACCTAGGCCGCGTCACATGCAGCACATCAGCCATGCCATTTATCAAATCGGACAGTGCGCAGTCGTTGGAAAGGTTAAATATTTCACCTTTTGCCCTGGGGTCGAATCCGCAGAGCATCAACGCGGAAACAACATCATCAACGTGTATGTAGGTGGCTACGGATTTTTTTTTGGCAGCACCTATATAAAAAAACAAACCTTTGCCGACAATTTTACCCAACTGTCGAAGTGAGTTATTGGTCATGCTTCTGCCAAACACATTGGAGGGACGCAAAATAGAATATGTGAAAAATTGATTATCTCTATTTTTCGCTACGCGAGAGTCCCCGATCGTTTTGGTTATTTCATAAGTACCTTGTGGATTTTCCGGAGTCAGCTCGTTGACGACGCGCACGACGCCCCTGGCCGGCCCGTAAGCACCTACGCTGCTCAATTGAACAAAATGTATTGGATGCTCTTTACATGCCAAACGGTTTGCAGTAGCCACCAATCGCTCCGTGGCGTCTACATGAAGAGCTCGCATCAATTCTTCGTTATGGATTTCGCCCGCACAGTTAAAAACAACATCGCATCCGGACAGTAAAGAATCAAAATTGGTATCCGTACTTGTCAAATCAGCGTGCACAATTTCTACGCCATTGAAATCACACTCAAAGGAGCTACGGGTCACTAATCTGACGCTATGGCCTAATTCACAAAGCCGCGCAAGCAGCTGGCTTCCAATAAACCCTTTGGCGCCGGTCAGCAATATCAAGATGCTTCTCCTCCTTGCATGACTATAGGTTCTTGTCGTGCGTCACTACGTCGTTTGCCTCTGGCGAAATTTTCGCTAATCGCACGTATGACATACGCCAATTCCAAGGGATAGAAAATCCAAGAGTAGATACCAAATCTATCATTGTAGGCCACATCAAACATCGCAATATGGAGGCTTGAAAGAAAAGCGCATACATAGAAGAGATAAAGCTCCCGCTTATGGAGCTCCTCCCCGAGCAATTTCAGTGTCACCAAAAAAAACAAAGACAGGGACGAGAAGGCCCAAAAATCCCACCTAAAGCCAGTCTGATAGTCAATATTATCCACCACACTGTAATTAATGACCAAACCATAACCGGATAAAAAATCAAATAATACCGTGACCAACATACCAAACAGCTTGAAGTAGGACGCCAATGACACGACAAGCCACAAGGTGACGGCACCATAGACTCCCACCCTCAATACCCATCGCCGGAAGAGAAAAAATGGAAAATAGACGATTGAAGATTTATGAAACAAGGCCGCGAACAATGAAAGTACTACGCCCTGTCCCGAACGTCCTCTGATACTAAAATACAATGCAAAATTAACAAAGCACAGAGCGAGCCCCTGACGAATAACATTTGCAGTCAGGGAGAAAAAGAAGGGGTAAAATAAAACAGCCCCAAAAACAAAAAGCGGCCAAGGGGACTGATGCCCAAACACCGCTCTGATCAAAACATAATACGACCACAAAAACGCAAAAGTAATCAAATAAAAGAAACTATGATAATCAAGTGCAAAATAACCAAATAATTGCACGAGAGCGATAAATCCCGGCTCGAATGTTTGAAAGGGATTATCCAGACCAGAAGTTAAATCTCTAAAAAAATCTATATAAACCGCCGTATCCCCCTCAATATCATATGGACGATTGGAAATATCGTAGGAAACAATGGCAATTGCAAACAATACGACAAAAATCTCTACGGCGCGGTTGACGTCTGCCGCCCTACGATCCCGTACCAGTGCTCTGATTGCAGCGACTAAAAACAAAATCGCGCTTGTCACGTAGAACGCCGCACCGTATAGATTTAGAATTGACATTCTTTTGCCTCAGTCATTCGCAACCTCAAGCGTAGCATCAGCGTACTCTACTGCCTGGCCCGACCCGTTTTCTGACATTAACCGTCTCAACAAATGTCGATAATCGAAAACAGTATAAGTGTCGCAGTAAAAACATGATACTTTGGATGGTACATTTGCGTGTAGACCTTGCCATTGCTAAAAATGTAACAAGAAAATTGGAATACAGATCCGTCCGCAATGTTGGCTGCGCGTAAAAGTACCCATAAAGGTCATTAAGATAAATATTGTAAGATTTTATCTTTCCAGCTGTGGTGGATAGATAAGAGCCAGCTGTAGGATTACACCTATACCTGACCAGCGGCGCATTTATATAAGCTGCTTTCTTATCTGGGAGTAGAGAGTCAATTACGAAAAACCACTCCATAAACTCACGTTCGATTATTGCCCTTCTGGAATTCCGTCTATAGGCATAGGAACTGTGAACAGCAATAGCTCCCCAACGAGCCATTTCCTGAAGAGAGATTAACGATACTCTCTCTGTATTCGCATCGGGATATTGCGTTTCAGATGAATACGTATTGTCATCCGAAAAATAAATTGCCTTATGAAATACAACATTTACATCAGCGTGATTCATAAAGACATCATATTGTTGCTGCAACTTTCCCGGCAACATGACATCATCGCCATCAAAGTGGTAAACCACGTCGCCGGTTGCCATTTTATGCACGCCATGATAATTCAAAGCGGCGCCAACATTCTTATCTCTGAGCAGAAGTTTGATTCTTCCCGGATGACGGTTAGAATATGCGCGAAGTTTTTCCTGAGTACGATCAGTCGAACAGTCGTCCGAAACGATAATCTCGCACTCAAAGTCAATGTCTTGGGAGAGGATGCTATCCAAGCACTCTTCTATATAATCCTCTTGGTTATAACAGGACACTACAACACTACCTGTCAACATCAGACCGCTCTCCTTTGATAAATCATGAAGCCGATAATCGAAACCACAAAATACACGACATTCATTATAAGATTAGCAAGAAAAACCCCTTCAACTCCTAGCCCGCTATTTAGCAGAAAGAGACTCATCCCGCAAAATATAAAACCTTGGGTCAGCTCACTTATTAGATACAACCTTAAAGCTGCCTTGGCGACCACTACAAAACTTATCACATAGGTGGTAACACGAAAAAAGTCCGCCAATAACTGATATTTAATTAAACCTTCAAGCTCTACAAACTCGGAAGAAAGAAGCAAGGGAATAATATATTGTCTTAAAGCATAGAAAACAATTGCCGCCGATAAAAAAATCGCCATGACAAGCTTCATAAACTTAAAGACTAGCGGTGTTATCTGCTCGACCTTTACTTTCTCCGATACCATGGGCATGAAATACACAGCAAGAAAGATAGTAAAAAAACCCATATACGCGCTAGAAAGCTTAATAGAGGCCTGCCAAATACCAGCCGCTACAAATCCAACGTGTTCAATAATTTGTTCACGAATTACTATTTCTATCAGAGGGACACTGACCGCGCCTACCGTTGCCATCAACGTGAAAGCCAGCATCCGCTTGAATCCTTTACTCCCACATCTGAAACCTATCGGCAGCCTGAAAAAAATAGATCGCCGATAGAAATACATGGCGGGGATAGCGTAAAACGAGAAAAATAACACCATCGATAACGCTGCGCCGACAAACTGTAAATACTTGATCAGAACCCAGCTCGCGGGAAGTACAAGTACATTTCCTACAATCTGGATAATTGCATATGTCTTCGTATCCCTAAGCCCATTAGCCACGCCAGTGATCAAATTAGTGAATGCAAACCCAAACTGGGCGACGGAAAGAAATACAATAATCCAGTAGTAATCAGGAACTTTAAATATATATACCGATAAATACCTGGAAAAGACACACCCTAGAAAGCCTAAAACCAGGCAAAACATCAAGGAATATGCCTTTGATATTGCAACAAAATCAATCAGTTGTTTAGGCCGTCTTTTATATTCAGCAACATATTTAATCAAGCCATTAACAATACCACCACCCGCAAGCAAAGACAGAATAGTGACTGTACTCATGAAATGGCCCAGCTGCCCCATCCCTTCAGCACCTAGGTAGACCGCAATAAACTTGATAAAAGCAAAACCGGCCCCAATCTTTGAAATTTGAGCGACAGAGGTCAGCGCGGCACTGATAAGCACGTGTCCTCTATCAGAAACACCAACTTGGTTTTTACGGGCAGGTTGCATTGATCGCACCGATCACAGCAGTAGCTACCTGTTCCATTTCCGACTCTTGCATGCCATACCAGATCGGTAGACGAAGGAGGCGCTCGCTTTCGATTGTGGTATTCACATCCGCGCCGTGAAAACGACCGAGCCGTAATCCAGCGGGAGCTGAGTGCAGAGGAATGTAATGAAATACAGCACCAATACCTTGTTTCTTTAAAATATCCAAAATTTTTGTGCGAACTTCGATATTTCTGACTTTTATATAAAACATATGCGCGTTCCCATCGCAGTCATTTGGAATGACAGGGAGCTCCGCACGCCCTTCCCGATTTATCTCCTGCAACGCCGACTGATAATAGTTCCAGACCTTATGCCTTGCCTTATTGATCTGATCTGCTTTTTCGAGCTGACCAAACAGATAGGCGGCTTGTAGCTCTCCTGGGAGGTAGCTACTCCCCACATCAACCCAAGTATATTTATCAATCATACCGCGAAAGAACTGACTGCGATTGGTGCCCTTCTCTCTGATAATTTCGGCGCGACCAATAAATTGCTCATCATTGATAATTAGTAATCCGCCCTCACCTCCGCTGGTATAGTTCTTGGTTTCATGAAAACTATAGGCAGCTAAATGTCCAATAGTTCCTAGTGCCTTACCCTTATAGGTAGACATCATACCCTGGGCTGCATCTTCGATCACAAACAAATTATGCCGTTCGGCAATGGACATAATTGCATCCATTTCGCAGGCAACGCCCGCATAATGGACAGGCACAATTGCTTTTGTCTTATCAGTTATTGCCGCTTCAATAAGCGTTTCATCAATATTCATTGTGTCAGCACGAATATCCACAAACACAATAGTTGCACCGCGCAGCACAAAAGCGTTAGCGGTACTGACGAATGTGTAGCTGGGCATTATAACTTCGTCGCCCGGCTGTATATCGATCAGCAACGCAGCCATCTCCAGCGCTTGGGTACAGGAAGGTGTCAACAGCGATTTCTTGCACCCCAGGTTTTTCTCAAACCAACCTTGACACCGAAGCGAAAACTCTCCATCACCAGACATTTTTCCACTGCGCATCGCAGAAACGACGTGCTGATCTTCATTACCGGTGTAAGGTGGTTTATTGAATGGAATGCTCATTTTAATTCGTCCAAAAATTGTCTTTCCAGATCAAGGAGGCCCTGTTTACGCTCTTTCATACGAACGGCAGGTATGCCTGCATAAATCCCCCAGGGATCTGTACTCTTAGTAACCAACGCCATTGCTCCTACGGAGCAGCCCTCTTTAATTGTAACGCCCGGCATTACCGTAGCGCCGGCCCCAACGATGACATGACGTTCAAGTGTAACCTTGGCGAACAACTCATCTTTATATTTTTTTGGAATCAGCGAATTGGTCAGCGTTGCACCGCTGTAGTCATCCGATTGGGAAAATATCTTAACGCCATAGGCCAGCGTACAAAAATCAGCAAACTCAATCCCGGGCTCTCCGCCGGCAATGAGGCACATAGGAGTAATATGATTATACTTACCAAATATTACCCGCCCCGATATCACGCAAAAATCGTCGATTCTTGTGTAATCGCCAAGCTCTATAGACTCAGGGTTATAGATACTCGCCTTATCACTTATTCTTATGTGCTTCCCCAACCTTTTGAAACCCAGTTCACTTAGCTGTGCTTCGCTCAGATATGCCATAGGTCACCCACAATAGATCAATCCAAAACTTTAAAAACATCACCGCCCACCTGCTCTCCAATCAGACAGAGCAGATATTAACCATAACTATTATTCTTCATTCGCTGGCCGTTTTGGAAAGTCTTCTTGTGCTCAACCAACCATATTTTCCAGAATGAACCTTTCAATTTCAATCTTTACGCCTGATCGGACTCCACTTACAGCAACATAAACAGTCAGCTAAGCGGAGGCTATCGTGCTCTTTATTCACGACTATTGCCCCTCGGGCGGGCGCGGGCAACCTCTTTCATCTTGACCCGCAGCTTTATTGTACAAGCTAATGATCACCGCCCCCAGGTTGATATAAAAGAAAAACGTTCCATCATATTACAACCAAGGACCGCAACACCTTATATAAACTCATTGATAGCATGCTCAGGACGGGTAAGAACTAACCCTTTTGAATATCTGACTCTCATCTTTCGAAAAACTGTTCCGAATCAGTGCAGTTACCACACCCAACATCAAACCCAAAACAAGGCCAATCAAGACGACAAGCATAAATTTTGGCTTTACAGGCGAACCAGAAGCCTCGACTCCGCCGTCCATTCTGTAAGTCTTAGCCGTTTGGAATTTCTCCGACAATTGTTTATAGAAATTGTATTCATTTTCCAAGTTGCGTAGCTTCTTGATAAAGGGGTCGTTGGACTTCCTGGACTTCAAATTCTCGATTTCAGCTTCCAGTGCTTTCGTTCCACGCATATAGGTAAGCTCACCGTCCATATCCCCAGCAATGCTTAATGAGGAGTTTGAATCACCATTGACGATAGGGGGTCTTTCCAGCCCAATCGCCTTGGCAACAACCAACGCCTCACGAAGATTGACAAGCGTGTCTTCGCGGACCTTATCTCCAACTTCACGAAGCGAAGCGATTCGTTGCTGAAGGTTAAAGGCCTTGACGCTGGACTCACTGGATATATTTTCGTTGATCTCTTGCAGTGCCAGTTCTTGTGCTCGCTCTGCATATTGCTCTACCCAGTTCGCAGCCCGCTTGGGATCCGCATCAAGAATGACAATAGAGTACCGACCCATCGCATCTTTGCCTACGCTCCCATTGATCAACAGGTTTTTAGAAAGCTTTTCATAAAACAAACCCTTGGGGTCGCTATCCTGACCTTGGGCCGGCAGATAAGTACTATTAAAGAATTCCCGCCGAAGAGATTCGGCTTGAAGATTTTCCACAAAGACCGAATAAACATCATTAACCTTCAAAATGGGCAGCTTTGCCCGCCCGTAGTTGAGGTTTTCTATATCATTTTTCGTCGGCGGAATAATAAAGGCTTTTACTTCGTAGAGGGGTACGGAAAGAGCCGCATAGGTCGCAGCGATAGCCGCACCCAGAAAAGCCATACATAAAACTATTATCTTCTGTCGCCAAAGCGTAGACACAAGAGCATGCACATCAAGCTCTCCGCTATCTACATGCTTTTTGGAGTCAACCTGCATAACCTATGTCCTTATAAATAGAAAACATCATGCCCCTCTAATGACTGCACAAGTGTGATCAAGCCAAGCAACGCGAGAGATCGTTTCAGCTCCTGACCGTTTCTCAGTAAAAATATGTTGGAAGCCACAGCCATCTTTACGGGTATCACCCAATGCGGCCCAACAGTGACGCGTAGCCTCAAGGAGGGTATAAGTGCCCATGCTGTTGGCTTGGAGAAATACAGTTGGGCCGGAGATCGAGCGGTCAACATAGGACCCAGCAAAGTGCGGGATGGTGTCTGGCTGTTGCTCGCACGGGATATGATCGCGGTCGCAGATGCCGACACGATCAAACGCATAGCGGGAGCGCTGGCTAACTTCAGTCACAGAGTCGGCAGCAGGGGAGATAACATAACAGATAACTGCTGGGCCGATAAACCCAGCATCACCGGTAACTAGGACGTTCACGAGAACTACATCCTTTAGGTAGCTGATAGGAGCGCTTACAACACGCCGCTCATCCATGAATGTAGAAGCCATCCTAAGCTGAGCCCCCGAAAGAGACAGCCTGAACCGATGTAAAGCATACCATTATCGCGTAAACCCAGCATTTTACAGCATGATAACGGTTTGACTATGGGCAACCTGCTGGGATGATTTCGACTTGCATTAAAGGTCAAACAAGGCGTTTGCGTGCAGCTCTGCGTGCACGTCCCGCCAACCAGCCAAGAACCGGTCCGATCACCATACCGATCAACAACGCCAGAATCATGACCAGCGACACCGGCAACACCGGTCCTGCCCACCCAAGGAAGAACAGGGAGACCGTCTGCTGATTCTCGAGAACGAATGCCAGTATCGCCAGAACCAGCAACAGGACGAACACGGCGAGCACAACGCGCTTGAGATTACGCATGAGCTGATCCTTGTATTAGAGCGACTATCAAATCTCCTCCTCTTCCTCGTTAACTCGGTCACGCAGTTCTTTACCTGGTTTGAAATGCGGAACGAACTTGCCGTCGAGGCTGACAGACTGACCAGTCTTCGGATTACGTCCAACTCGCGGCGCGCGATAATGCAGAGAAAAGCTGCCAAAGCCGCGAATCTCAATGCGATCTCCGGTCGCCAGACACTGGGACATTTGTTCAAGCATGGTCTTGATGGCCAGCTCCACATCCTTGGATGAGAGTAGCCCTTGATGGGTGACAATTCGTTCGATCAACTCCGACTTCGTCATATTTTTCCCTTCTTTTTCAAGCAGCTAGGAAAATCGCTTGAAAAGGTTTTAGCATGACCGGAGGGATTTGAACAGCCCAAGTATTGACATTCTTCGTTGCTCCCTTGCTGCTTCTTTCCATGCAGGCTGGAGGATTTTCTCAAGCTATCGACAGATGACCAGCATCGTGCGAGTTAGATAACCAGCCGGATTGAAACCAAAGGGGTACTGATCGTCATCCTTGGCGTCGTCGGATCGGGTAATCACCTTGTAGCCGGCGCCCTTGCACTCTCTTGCCGCTCTCTTATGGCACTTCTCCCAGCCAGAGCCCAACCCTGAGCAATCGACCTCGATACCGCTGACACCACGCACTGCGTGGGTCTTGGCACTCGTAGCGCACCCCGCCAATACCAAGACACTCAACACCAGAAAGAGCCTGTTCATTCAATTCCTTTAGACAGAGACCCGGATCAATCACTTATACAAGCCAGAGCCTCGCCCTGAATAGATGAGTGACCCGCTTTATAAAGAGACACCTTGGTTGCAGGGTTGGTTTCGCAATGTCCCGAATGAACGCTTTCATCGACAATGAATGACTTACAGGAAGCAGAGCGTCTTGAAATATTGCGCCCACAAAAAAGGGCGACCGAAGTCGCCCTTTTTCTATGGTCTGACAGAACTCAGTTCTGCTTTTCCATTTGTGCACGCAGCAGGTCGCCCAGAGTGGTAGGACCAGTAGCAATGTCAGCAGCTGGCTTGTCGCGCAGGCTCTGGATTGCTTCTTTCTCTTCAGCATCGTCTTTCGACTTGATGGAGAGCTGGATTACGCGGCTCTTGCGGTCAACGCTGATGATCTTGGCTTCGATCTCTTCGCCTTCCTTCAGGACGTTACGCGCGTCTTCAACGCGGTCACGGCTGATTTCGGAGGCTTT
>Ga0182007_10000723_pt1 | contig 18645 bp, 13 predicted proteins | sample Sormic07211113_1_FD_123023 | JGI IMG/M metagenome (GOLD analysis project Ga0182007, IMG submission 123023) | Rhizosphere microbial communities from Sorghum bicolor, Mead, Nebraska, USA - 072115-113_1 MetaG | ecosystem: Host-associated > Plants > Roots > Rhizosphere | place: USA: Nebraska... | reverse complement strand
GGAAATAAAGAATTAGTTGAGATTCCTTCGACGTAATTGCTGGGTTATACATTGTTACGCTATTGGATTCCTAATTTCGAGTTGAAGAGGAATCTAATAGCGTTGGAATGGTATATCCATGATGAATATAAAGTCAGTATTGAAAAGAATTTTCGACAAAAGCTGGCGGTGGTTCAAAGGTTAAGTACGTTTTTCTAGTAGGCATTGGATCTATTTAAAGTGATTTAATCGTATTTCGAACTAATTTCTCAAATGAAATCCCTCGAACCTGAGATTAATGAATTTACTCTAGACTATCGACTAACTCTGGTTCTTCAACTTCAATCGAATCACCAATATCAGTGTATGGACTTACCTCAGTATTGTCATTAGTTTCAGTGGTCTTTTCTTTAATCAATTTTAAGGATGGAATATCATAAAGTACATTATAACACTCACAATGCCCTGCTTGACAAAAACAGTTATCCATTTCCAAAGTATAACCTAATTCAGACATACCAAACTCTAATTGCACAGGGTAACCCCATGCACCCATGGTGACGCCCCAGTTTATAATATGATTTTCCAAGTGCCAAGCTCCATCTTCATAAACAAAATTAACAATATCATAATTGGGAGAACATCCATGACAGTCATTCCTATTTCCTCCTTCTTCATCAAATAGGTAAGATACCAGAACAACAAACGCCTTCTGCTTTCCCGAATTTTTATAGTAAAAAACTCTATGAATAGATTTGTGAAAATAATTCGATGATTTGTTAACATCACTCATCTTTCCCGCCATCACTTTCTTTGAAAAACCGCCATATACATTTGTAAGAAGTTTTCCATTTGGATATAATAACTCCCAAATTTCGTATTCTTTAATCGTGAAGTCTGTTAAAGTATCAATTAATAAGGAGTCATAGTTATTGTAATTAATTGCCGAAGATATCTCTGTGCTTTGAACTTTTTCGTCTGATTGGGTTTCATCTTTAAGGTAATGTTGGTAAAAATAGACTCCACCTATAAGGACAAATAGGACAGACAAAGACGTCGAATATATTAAATCATTGTTTTTCATTTTTAGATTGAAGACTTTTAATTCGTATAAAAACTTACAGTATTCCCATAGGTTGTGCCATAAGCATTAGTAGCGTACGCTTTGACATAGTAAGTGGTGTATCGGGTTAAACCGGTGACATTTTTCGTTAGAGTTCCGACTGAGGAACCTGATACCAACGTTTTTGTAGAATTGTTTAAAGTAGGGCTACTAGTGCCACTGCTGTATACAAAACCTCTTTCGGTGATTGCACTTCCACCGTCACCTCGTACATCGCCATTTAAAGTGGCAGCTGTACTTCCTATTGAAGTGCTGGTATATGTCATGATGCCTGTTGGTGCAGTATTTGCAACCGTTGTAAAGGTTACGACAAAACCATAAGATGTTCCGGCTTCATTGGTCGCAAAACTTCTTACATAATATGTCGTTCCGCTTGTTAAAGTAGTAGCTGTAGCATTAAAGCTTCCTGTGCCTGTACCTGCCTTTATAACGCTACCATTTGTTAATGTTGGACTATATGAGGTATTACTAAACACAAAACCTCTTTCGGATATAGTTCCTTCTCCTGAAATTCCACTGACATATGCACTAAAATAGGCGGAATTGGGGGAGATATTACTTACATTATATGTAGTTAAATTACTTATTAAATTAGGTAAGCTAGTTTTGAAAGAATACATTGTCCCATAAGTTGTCCCAGCTTCGTTTGTTGCAAAAGCTCTCACATAATAAGTCGTATTGAACACCAAATTATTCATAATTGCGGTAAAGGAGCCTAATCCTGACCCACTATTAACAATAAATCCATTATTAATTGTCGGACTTGAAGTTGTAGTGCTATAAACCACGCCCCTTGCAGCAATCGATCCACCACCAGCTGAACTCACAGCCCCACCCGTTGATGCGGAAGTCATTGTAATATTCGAAGGATAGGTTGTGCTTACAGAACTAGGTAGATCCGGTGCCATGGTTTTAAAAGTGATTACAGAGCCATATGCAGTACCGGCACTATTTGTTGCAAAGGCTCTCGCATAATAGGTTGTATTGAGTTGCAAACCTAAAACTTGAGTAGAAAAAGCACCTGTCCCGTTTCCGATTGTTAAGGCTGTTGAATTGGTAGTTGTTGGTGTTGAGTTACTATTACTATAACAAATTCCCCTTGAAATAATTGGAGAGCCGTTATCTTCAGCGACAGAACCTCCAAGTGTTGCTGATGAATAAAGAATTGCACTTGCATTGTTGGTTATAACTCCAATAGCTAATATAGGAGACCCCGTTGTGAAGGTCAAAACCTGACCGTACGAAGTTCCAATTTCATTTGTTACAAATGCACGTGCGTAATACCTTAATCCAGCATTCAATTTTGTAAGAGTAACTTTAAATTTGTTGTCAAATAATTCTCCGAAGACCTTGTCGTTAGCGGTTGTTGGTGAACTACTTGTTGTACTATAACAAATACCCTGGTTTAAAACCTTGTATCCACCATTGTCGTTGATAACCCCACTCAAATCTGCCGACACTCTTGTGATATTAGAGGACTCAAGTGTTTGCACTTGTGCTACATAACCACGCTCCGTATTGAAGCTGTTAACCTCGCTGTATGCTGTTCCATATTCGTTTTTGGCAAAACCGCGGAAGTAATATTGAGTAGAAGGTTTCAATCCTGTTAATTGAAGATGATAAACACCTGTGTCTAAAGCTCCTGACAATAACACACGTTCATCTGATGTAGTTGGAGTGTTATTTATTGAATAGCAAAAACCAACTTCAGTTAGGGCAGCATTATTTTTTGTATTGATCTTCCCTGCCAGCGTAGCTTCATTTTTTGTAATGCCCTCCACTAAAGAGGTTGTAACCGCTATTTTATTATGTTGATTAAAATCAAACTCATTTTTTTCGTCACAGCTAATAAACAAGCTTATACCTATTAAAATAAAGAGATATATGGAGTGACTTTTTATGGTTGTGTACATTTTATTTAATGTTAAAAGTAATACCAACTGTATATTCTGGTTTGATAAATTTGCTATTGGACAGCTGCTTGTCTATATCTATAAAAGATGCCCCTCCTACTAGGTTAATGACATTCCCAGCGCGTAAGGTAACCCCACCATAACCAGCGATGTACCCTGTTCTTTTAACACCTGATTCATTTGCATAATCGTTTCGGTATAAGTGAGAATACATCCCATACCCACCACCAATATTCAAATACAACCATTTAGCTAGTTTAAAATTCGGCCCTAAAATAATTTCCGTTTTATTGGGTTGTGAATCACCTGAAGTATAATAATAGTCTTCTAATTCAGCCTGAGTTTTCATACCGTAACGCAGCGTGGTGAAAAAACCCAGGAAGTGTCCTCCAGTCTCGAAACGTAATCCGTAAGGAGCCAATTCCCCATATTCATAACCTATACTTGTATACATTTTTCTATTCGCTTTTCGAACGATAGCTAAAGCTTCTCTTTCTTTCTTCTTTAGCCTCTCGTTAAACGCCATTTGCGTTTTTGGATATTTGGTGTTAAGCTCCAGTAAAGCGTTGTTTATGTCATTTTTAAATGTTTGATTTGGACTTTGATATTTTGTCAAGTACCCTTGCAAAACAGATTTGACAATAGTAATGTCATTGAAAGTATATGCTGTATTACTAACCAATATTTTATAATGAGACATGGCTTGGTAATAAGTAACCGTCATTCGTTCTACTGAACCGTCTGGAAAATCATTGGTAGCATCAATTACCTGAGTATAGTCGAAGGCTTTATAGTGGTTACCTATTGTATTAAATTTTTTCTGCACTTCTAACAATTTCAATGCAAGCAGTCTAGCATCTTCCATTTTTCTGAAATCTTCTAGTGATTTGGGAAGCTGTGTGTAGATATTAGAAATCTCCTGTATTTCCGCTACAGAAAGTGTAGAATCAATATTCTTTCTTAAAATAGTTGACAAATTCTTAAGCTCTTCAATGTCCTTGTAATTCTGAGGAGACACCTGCCTTAGCTTATGATGCTTAATAAGAAAATCATAATACTGGACAGATAAAATGTTAAAGTTCATAGATTTCGCATTTCCAATAGCCTTAAGAGTTTCATTATAGTTGCCGTTGTGATAGGATAGCCTAATTGCAGCTAGCAAATTTTTCTGCTTTACCTTTAGTAAACGATGTTCCTCTTCTGATCTCCATTTTTCATATTCTGTAAAAGTTTTTGGATAAGTGTCCATTTCTAGAACGATTTCAAGTACATCAGCCAACCGCTTTGATTTGGGATAACGCTTGATAAAGATTCCACTTATATCTCTCAATCGGTTTATACTCGTAAAAGAAGGGAAATCTTCTTCTTCTACCAACTTATGCAGATTCATTAAGACTAAATGAAGTACGAGTTCTTTGGATTTATCTTTTGCGTTGATCAAATCAAGTATTCCTAAAGACTTTTTAAATTCTTCCTGGTTAAAAGCTTTTTTAGCCTCAATTAGTAAATTGTCAGTTTTGTTTTGAGAATAACAACAATGAATTATTCCCATAAAGAATAAGGTTAATATAAATTTCATAGAGACGTTAAATAGATGGTATATATGTTATAGATTATTTTTTTTTGGTTACAGAAGGGTATACCAGGTTTACCTCAACATTTCCAGACTCCAACTCAAGTAACTATCGTGGAACTTGTGAAGTTTTTGTAATTCAGAGTTGTGCGTAATTAAGACTGCTCTTTTCTTTCGAAACAAAACATTTAAATTAGGCTGTCTTTCTAACTCAGCTTTTAAAGTTTCAAATTGTTTATCATCAAATTCAGAAAAGCCCTGATCAATGAATGAACTGACTTTTTGAGGCAAAATATAGGTGTAATAATTCAGCGCTTTTAGATTTGCCTTTATCTCCTGATACTCTTTCTTATTTCCAAAAGTGCCTTCCATGTGGGATATTATATTGTCTAGCTCATTCTGATTAATCGGATCCGCATGAATCATGGAATTTATTCGTCCCGTTGCCAATTCTTTATACTTAACATTAAGCTGTTCAACTAACATTTTTTTAATATCTTGATTGAACAAATTTTGCGTGGCGCCAGAATTAATCTCAATTAAAAGATTGTTATACTGCATGGGACTAAAATTCGCCTTTGAAAATTCTTTTATTTTGTTTTCTAAGGTATGGTGTTTACTAAATGCAAGCTCAATAGGTGCCTTTTTTGCCACCACAGGAAGTTCTTCCGCAATTAACAACTTCATGGCGCCAATTATAATAAGTCCAATACCTAAAGTGGTGCCTAAAAAATAGAGTCCTCTATATTTTTGATTCATGGGTTAGGATTTTTTTGTTGCATTTTTCACAGAGCCAATTTCCTTACTGGTGGACGTCTCCTTCACTTCCACCTTTGAGCCGGTACTTTTTCGCTCTGTATTTCCTTTGGTCGTTTGACCTTTCTGCTCATTCTTTGCATCTTTTGTTTTTACAGATGAGATATTTTCAGTTTTGGCAGCATTATTATTAGATTTTTCTCCTTCTGATTTTCTCCTATCATCTTGTGGTATTGGCGTTGAAGTAAAATTCCGAAGCTCTTCCTTGAATGCGTTTATTCGTTGAGCATCGTTGTTAAGCAATGAGTCAAGATCCTTTACTGTCAATCTATTTAATGTAGGTTTGCTCTTATTCATATAGTACCATTTTTCAGATTTATGACCATCATATTTGAATACAAAATTGTTTAAATGCTCACCCTTAGCAATCAGATGGATCACATTTTCAGCGGTGGTATCTATTTGGATACCAAATTCTTTAATATGAACATCGGTTAAAGGTTCTTGTATGACTGTGGGTTCATTCAAAACAAGAAAGTCTTCTACAATCGGCCGCCCAAAATACCCACCTAAAATTCCTATAGCTATTCCCATAATCCATAGTAAAGCTGAAGTACTTGATTTTTTTTTAAACTGGCTAGGGTATAGGTTAAGTTTCGGTGAGTAAGACTCAATTTGTTGTTTATGAATAACTACTTGCTTTTCTGAAGAACTTACAGAGGTTAATTGCCTTTCTTGTGCAGTTTTAAAATTGACTACATCTAAAGCTTTACACACAAGTAAAAATTGATCCATACTTACTGAAAAAGATTCAGCGTTAATACTTAAGGATATATTTTGCCTATCTGGATTTAAAAATTGAATCTCTTTTGTTTTATCCCAATAAGTAGATAAGGGTTCAAATCCAAATTGCCTCGCAGTACCATCTGATTGAGAGACTTTATCATTTAAAAAATAAACTTTGTTGGCATAGCTTAACTTTGGGTTGTTAAACAACTTGGTTTGGTTTTCAACCAAATTAATAAACTGGTAATAAACAACTCTATCTAATTCAATTTTGGGTGTAATCCAATACTTTCTCTTGACATCACCCGCAATTTGATTGAGAATTGACTCGTAATTCTGATTATTTAAGGTATTAGCATTCAGATGGGCCACATAAATGTGTGTGACTTGGCCTAAATTTACATACACATTATCTATAAACTCGTTATTTTTTACTATTAAGCGTATGGCATAAAAACCATTTCTTTTCGCGTTATCTTTATAATCTGTATTAATAATTGAATAGATCAAATGCCGATCAGTTCGTTGAATAGAATAGCAAAAGCCTTGGTTAAACTGGCCAACTTCATTAGTTTCATCAAATGAAATATGAAGTCCTCCTAATTCTTTCTTATTCAACCCTGGGGTAATATAATCATAATCTAATCCGTTCGAGGTACGCTCGATGACGAGACCTATTTTATTGAGATATTGAGAATTTTCCATAATTTCTTAAAATATTTTTTTCCAAAATGCACCACCTTTTACTACAAAGCTGTCTTCTAGCATATTTTTAACTAATTCTTCCGGGTATTTTTCATCGACATGACTAACTATTTTTTCATAAACTAAACTACCAACAGAGAAAGGCAAAACTTTAATTTTAAAGTTATTACGAGATCGATCCCTAGCCGATTTACAGTTTTCTAAAAGAGACAAGAATTCTTGGTTCATATAGTCAAATGCGAGTTCGCTTTCTGGACGATCATCAAATTGGTAACGCGTTTCCTTGATATAATCAAACTTATTTACTACAAAATATACCGCATCCGTATTGTCCAAGACATTTGAATCTTTAAAAATGGACAGGATATTTGTATAAGCGATACTTTGGTCTAATGCATTGAACAACTTTACATCTTCAAACCGTTTGTCATGTGACATTGCATCGAGGACAAAAACCAGCAATTTTTTATTATTATTTCTTATATAATTTATAAATTGTGGAATTTCAGAATTATTAAATCCTTGGTTGAATATCTTCTGATAGTTCTCCCCTGGTACCTCAACAATATTGAAAGGATGACTAGTTCCTTGTGGATCTTTCAAGGAGGTGGCTATGTAATTGTAACTTCCCTCACCTGTACGAATTGGTAAAATCCCATAATCCAGATTACGTTTTAATGTTTCAAGATATCTATTCCCGTCAGGATTGTAACTATCATGTATTAAAACGCCTCGGTGATTTGCATATTTAATCAAACTTGCTAAAATTGTAGATTTTCCTGAAAAAGGCATTCCTACCATATAAACATCAGTCCGGCCACTTTCCATGGCAGGCAAATCTTCTATTTTCTTAAAGATTGTAATAGCGGATGCACTTGAATAAAATTGTAAAGATTGCACAACCCGTCTCTCTATTCCTAGATTTTCTAAATCAATTAATGAAATTTTTTGACTGTTTAGAAGAACTTTAATTTCATCCGCTGTGATATCATTATTTCTAATCCGCTCTAATGTTGACTCTGCCAAATGAACCTTATTCGTATTGTCTACCAGTGGTAGCGTAGAAATACCCGGTATAGATGGAGGGTAAAAATCAGTTTCCATTTCTAAGCCGGGGATGGGGGGAGGCAGAACGATTTTTCCGTTCCTTTCATCATCTAACAACCGTAACTCGTCTAATTTTTCGGACGTTAATCCAAACTGATTTAATTCATCAAATGTAATGTGTCCTTCAACAAGAGATTGATCTAACGCTTTGATCGGAACCAAATTACAGTTAGATAAGATATTTTGTTTTCTATGTTTATCCATGACTATTTATTTAAATTTCTATTGTTCCACCATGATTTACTACTTGCCCTTCTGGAATTTTCATTCCTTCAGGTCCTTGGTAAATTCGAACCTTATGTGTCCAAAAGGGTATCAAAATAAACAAGTGCATTACCAGAATTATAAAAAATGGAATTACATAATTTGGCGTATACAACTTTGCCAATTCAACCGGATTTTCCAATGGCAACTCATTATTACTGATAGAAATGAACAGGGGTGTATTATTAATAGGAAGCTCTTTGATTCTTTCATTAACAAGATCTAGGCTGGTCTTTACAAATCTGTTCAGCGCATTATAGTTTGTAGACAGATTCAGTCTATCCCATTTTTTGAATGACTCAGTATAATAATCTGCTTTTTTATATACCAAACTATCTAACAAGGTGCTATTTTCACTCACTTTTATGCGATAGGAATTTACGATTGCATTGGTACTGGCAGAAACATCAATACTTTGTGAAGGACTATTTAAAATAGCCTCTGGTAAGCTGAAAGGGGCTTGCTTCAGTTCATTTCGTAAAATATTTGTCCGGTAAATCTTATACGCTAACAATTTACTCTTAAACTGCGCCTCAAACGACTGCAAAGATTCATTTGCAACTTGGTTATAATCTACCGTGAGATTCTTAACCAACGTCATTTTTTCTTCAGTTTCTCTTTGCAATTCCACCTTGCAGTTTGTCTCGATATTAACCAAGTGAAGCATAAAAAAATAACTTACTAAACCAAATACAATGAATACCCCAAAAAAAATTGTAGCAAAACTCTTCATATAGCCTACATTAGACATGCGTTGCTTGTTCCTTTTTAAAAGTTGTAATACAAAGTAGTAACAGATGACTATGAATAGGCTCCCAAGTAAGCTCATCATTATATTACCTTCTGTCACATAAACTAACCCTAGAAAGTTGCACAACAGCAAAATCAATAGGAAAAAGGATGAAATCACATCCACGAATAGAAAATTTTCTTGCTTCATATCTAATTCAAATTTTTATTTCTTAAAATTCTAACGCCATGGGAGACATCAGTATTTAAGAGTAAATGCTCCATAAGTTGTTCAGAAGTTGCCTGAGGCCTTTTTGCCTTGAGCAGACCTAAATATCCTGCAACTATCGGCGCCGCCATGCTGGTTCCGTCTAGTCTTTCCATCCTATTGTTTGGCTTAGCACCAATAATATCTACCCCGGGTGCAAACAAGGTTGTGTAATTCCCGTGATTAGAAAATGAAGCCACTTGCCCCTGCTTGTCTAATGCCCCAACTTTTATTGTAAATTCAGACCGTTGAAATGGGTCGAAGCCAGTTAACAGATTACTATTTCCAGCGGCTATCACACAGATGGTGTTATTCTCTCGAGCATAAGCAAATAATTCTTTCCAGAATGCAGTTTCATCTAGCGCACCGTTTCTTATATAGTCTTCTTGAATTTCTAAGGGTATCGTTTCACTGGGAGAAAATGAACCGAGTGAAAGATTAACAACATCTGCGTCGTTTTTAATTGCGTAAAGAAGCCCTCTGATTATATAAGATGAACTCGTATACCCATTAGGGTCTTCAATCTGAATAGGCATCAATTTACAAGAACCGCACACACCCTTAATCACGCTGGAATTTCCCACAGCAATTGAAGCCACGTGACTTCCGTGATTGACGCTTCCAGGGGAAACATTGGAGGTCCCGTCAAAAGCGTTATAAGGCGAAACAATCCTGCCAACAAGGCTTGGGTGCTGCAAGTCAAAACCATTATCAATAACTGCTATAATGATCCCGCTCCCTAAGTTTTGATAATCATAAGGGTTGACGTTGATATTATTAAGGTGCCACAAGTTTTCAGCTGCTTCGGTTTTAGCATTCCCATTTGAACGACTGAAAAGCACCTCGTCCCAAACTAACAGATCCATACCGGAAAGCTTAGTTTTGACCGATTTTTTAAAGTTTTGTCTATCAGCCTCAGGCACATAAACCTGTAGATAGTTTATGTTTGAATCAGCATATAACAACGTATATTTTGTGGTATCAAACTCTTTGCTAAATAATTTTTTAAATTCATCCACACGGACCACACTATCTTTTATCGCAATATTTACCAGATTTAAAACAACTTGTCTTTCATCATCATCTGTAATGATATCCGCTTCCTCTATAGGAAGTCGGTATTTCCCATGTTCACCTATTGTGATTGATTGTCGACCGCTAGTTAGCGCATTATTGTTTTTTGCCACTGATTTCGAGGCACTCGTTTTATTGATTAAATAATACCAAAAAACAACATTCAAGACCCCGAAGAGAATTAAACTCAGATAATAATAAAATGGGTATCGGTTCATTTTCGTAGGTCAGAGTTAAAACGGACAGTTCACAATATACTCCCAAGCTGTATCTGGAGTAGGCGCAGAAATCTTCACAATACAGTAATCAGGTTTCCCAGATTCCCCTTTGTAGCCCCATTCCAATTGGCCAGTACCAGAGACCAATCCGTTTGTAGATAACACTAACTGGCCGTCGTAGAATACCTCTATTTCATCAGGAATAGTTTTCATATCATACTGAAGAACTATTTTTCCGGGTTTTTTACCCAATAGGTGTTGTGTTTGAGTATTACCTTGTCCACCAGATTGAACCCTTGCATCACAATTCACAATATTTTCTGAAGTGCCAATTAGGCCCGCAGTATTACAATCCTTTAATTGTTGCTCTAAAACGGTAATCTTATTATTTGGATTCCAAAGAATCGCATAAACTAATAAGCCTATTAATAAGAACAATGCTGTATAGAATAACCACCAATTGCGGTGAAAGAAAGAATCTTCTAATTTTGTCATACTCAGCTATATTTCAATGATTTAAGAAAGAAAACAACACAAATAAGAATTAATAGCACAATTAAAATCCAGCTATATTTAGCAGCGAAATATTTTAAGAAGGCAATAAAACTTGGTTTTTTAATTACATCTGGGTCGTCCGCTTGATATATTGTGGCTTCCAGTTCACCATAATTAATTTCTTCAATCGACTCCTCATCCTCATGGGGTTCTGGTTCGGTTGATGACTCTGGCACAATTGGTGGTGAGAATTGACTTACTGAATCCTGCTCAATATTAGTGGCTATATTGTGTACCGAATCAGCTAACAAATAGGGCTTCTTGTTCCGGTTGTTTTCAAATTTCCAACCCCAGATAATGGTAATGTCTTTTCCGTTGGTAAAAATTAGATTGTTCTCTGGATCAAACGTTGCTTTTATTATATCGACCCAGTTTCTCACATTTTCATCATTGGTCCTTGAAATATCTTTTAATAAAACCTGGAGCTCTTCATACAGTAACCAGTATTGACGAAGTCCGAATTCACGCTCGGGAGATCCTTCAAGCTGTTGTAAATCTTTATATATCGAATACCATTCGATATCAAAGTTTGACTTAACAGGTTTCGACAGAAGATTCTTAAACTTCTTATCGATGTTAAACGTCAAAAAATTATTTATTCGCTCGTACTGATCAAATAAATACGCGTTGTCAAAAGACAGGGGAATGTACTTATCAGTTGGTATAGAATGGAATTTATTCATCCGTTAGGCTAATTCAAATGGTGAATACTGGTAAAACAAGTCTTGTAACTCACGGTTAGCATGTTCATCGTAATTGATATATCCAGCGTTTACAAGGAGGGAGATTCTTAAACATTCTATCCACTTGTTATATTTCTGAAGAGAAATGGCTCGTACGTCGATCTGATCGTTGTCAAACAATGCTGAAAGGGTCTGAGCGGATGTGTCTAATCTTCTTTCGTAAAATGAATTGGGATTGCCGGCTAGAATGCTTCTTGCTTCTGCCCTCTCCTCATCCGTAAAATAATTTAAGTCAAAATTTATTACTAACTCATTAATAATCAATGCAAACGTTTCCGCTAAAAATGCTTCATGGCCATGGTTAATATTGATTTCTGAAACCACATTATCAAGCACTTTAACCAATTTATCTTCAATTTTTCGCTTTTGAGTGACTTCTTGCAAATAGAACAATACGAACGTAAGGTTGCTTTTATTAAGCCCCAGAGCTATCAAATCGCTGTACTGGTCCAAATCATTAATCTCTGATAACCAATTATCTAGCACCAGTCTTACATAGTGTGCAGCTTTGCTAGATTTAGCATCATCTTGATTGAGCAATTCATTAACACTCACTCCATGCGACTTGAGGAAATCTTCCACCGCCGCCTTTGAAGGTAACCACAAATTCCGTTGAAGAATTTCCAGGGCTTCTTCTCTGGTCGTTACAGTCTTTAAATCAGGATACTGCGCGTGTAAAATGCTTACATTGGTCGTTTCTTCCATTACCCTTTTACTGGTATCCACGACCATATTATCATTTAGTAGTTGATAAACCTTTTGCGAATGAAGAGACATACGGTCCAGTAAGGTGTTAAACAAACCAAGATCTTTGACTAATGCGTTATTAAATGAAAGCTGAAACTGATTTACATGCCTCATTTGTTGTTCTCTTAATGCAACTACATCATCTTTATGAATATAATGTCCTAGCTCACTTTGAACATTAGTTAATATTGCATTCAATTTTTGCAGATTGTGATTCACTTTTGTTCTATTAGTTGAAACTTCAACTAAAGCCTCAATAATCAGTTTAGAACCATCAAGATTTCTAGAAGCAACATTATCCCAGACATTCTCAGGTTCGCGAATGAAATTCTGCACAAAACTGTGGTTAACAAACGACTCCCTAAGCACCTTCAAAAAGTTTTTCCGTTCAGGATTAACGTCTTTCTCGACTCCGTCCTTCTCGAATCCAACAAATGAATCATTTGAATATTTGAAATCCCTTAATAAATAGAAATTCTTAAATAATTTATTACTAAGGCTCCACTTGGCATTCCAATTACGAGATTTTGTTACAATCTCTTGTTCGAAAAAACGCTCAAATCTAGTATGCCATTTGTAGTTTAATTTGTCCGCTGACTCCAAATATTCATAATCATTTGTCGTATCAAACTTCATTTGATTATTAAAGAAGGTGAATATGACGAATAAAGGAGGAATATTAGATCCCTGCAATGACTGCTCTCTCTCTTCCGGGGTCTCTCCTATATTATTCTCAATCCAGTTATTTAGTAAGGATGGGATTTCGTTAACATCTGACTGTTTATCATTTGTACAAAACAAAAGATTATTGATATCAAAATCTGCAGAGTACTTATTAAAAAGATAAGACACTTTACCTCTAAGGAGCATTCCATCAATGTTTTTTTGAGAAACAGTCCTTTGATCTAATGCTAGACGGCTTCTAGCTCCAGGAAAGTCTAGGAGATCATTATAATTCAAAAATTCTTTAGATTCTACAAGATTTTGTGGGATAGAAAAGACTAACTCTGAAATTAATGCTGTCAAGGCGGGAATAGGGATTTCAACCTCCTGTCCGTCAACACATTTAAATAGAGTTAAATTATCACGTGTTTCGAGTTCTAATTCGCCTAAACGTTTTACATCTAAAATAGCCCCTTTGTCTCGCAATACGTTTTCAAATTTCACATATCCGTGTCTTGAAAAATTTAATGCAAGAAGTTTTTTGATCAAACTGACAAACAATTCCGTAAGCAAAATTTCTTTATTCCACAGAACATCGAAAACTCGGGCCCATTCTTCATGAGAATAGTGGGATACAATCCTACCAATTCGCTCAAAAAATCTAGATTCATATAATCCTTCAAATAAGATGGTATGTTGTGAAAGATGCCTTTCGAAATAGTCTTTTATTTCAAGGATATCATATTCAGTTAGATGGTTTTGGTTACAATCCGGAACCTCTAATTCGAGCTTTTTAATATGACTTTCTAATTCGCCTTTAGATGGAAAAGCAGTAATTTTTTTTAAGTCCAGGAAGAAAGAATCTAATAACACTAATAATATGTCCTTTGGTGCCAATAAATTCACTCTAATTGGGTAATCCGGATAAAGGTTATCCTGATCGATTGTAAATCTCGTAACCAACCCTGTACTTTCAGCACCTGTCCCTGCAGGGTTTATTTCTTTTAAAAAATCAAAATAGACACCAGAATTTTCAATGTAAAAAGGTTTACCTTCTTCACTAAGCAAATTTTTGATCAAATAAGATTTCCCTACCTGACTTGCACCATATACTGCAATCACTGGCTTTTTCCCAATGTTACTCTCTATTTTCCTAAGTGTATTTAGGTTGTTTTTTAATGAAAGAAGTACTTTATTTCGGTCTTCAAATTTTAAATGTTTATTCACCCATCGGATTGATTTTTGTAACAATTCAGATTTATCACCGATAAAATATTTGATGAGCTTAATTTCTTTTTCAGAATAGTTATTTAACATATCGCTACTATAAAACAAATTCACAAGTATCTAACCAAAATCCATGAACCGTATCTAGGGTTTGGAACCGTAATTGAAAAAAATTGTTAGGTTTTTCATTACCATCGGCATCTTCAACATGTTCGATAGATAAAGCTTCTTTGCTCTCATCGAAATCCCTTGAGAAAGTGACCTTTAAGGGCAAATGCCGCAAGATTTCACCTAACTCAAAGTTCACTTGGTTCTGATAGAATTGAATATCTTTCCCCAAATATCTATTCTTGATAACTGCTTCAATATTTTTAGAGTCAATACTAAATTGATACAAGCTTGAATAGGTATAATTTTTAGACAGAAACTTGGAGTAACCAAAGTCAAATGGTAAACTTTTGACTAAAAAGGTCTTTTCATTGATATGAGGAGTCAAAATTACCTCCTTCACGTTATTGGACTTAAACACAATATGATCAGCTGTTGAACCGAGGGTTTTAGCTAACTCTTTAGTGTTTAATTTGAAGTCCTGAATTCTATTTAGTTTTCCTGCCATTAAGGCCACTATCGCTCCGACACTGACAATGGTTTTGGGATCATTTACGACGCCAGCATTATCTGCAAAGGGATACCATTTACCAATCCAATAATTATTTAGGTTTATAACATTGTTCGGTGAGATCGATAAGAACTTCTTAAATAGTTGCTCATAACTAAGCAGCGAGGCTGGTTTTCCAGAAAGTATCACATAATCGCATTCATATTGATTGATAATCAAACATATCTGCTTGGTCAAACTCTCAAAAACCGCTGACACTACGGTATTAACAATAGAAGGAACGATTGTCCACTTGACATCCAAAAAGTTAAATCCAAATACCCTTTCACAATGTCTAACAAGCGCTCTATTCTCGAACTTTCTACCAATTATCTCCTCAAAGGTTAAAGTTGTCACTGCCGTGTTGTTAGCAGATTCCATATATTTTAATATAATTGGATAGGCAACTTGATGGATAAAGGACTTGCGCATCATTTTAGATAAATACCCGGTATTATTGGAGTTTTCACCAAAAAAACCACTGATTCTATTTTGAATATCATTAACACCTTTATCTCTGCCAAAACTCGCTAATAGACCTACGTTCTCTTCACCATCAGCGCTTTTGATAAGAATTTTTTGAATAAGTTCTTTTAGAAGATCATCGCCAGCCAGTTTAAAACTGTCCCAAAAAAGAGGTATAGGCGTTATATTTTGTACTGTATTGGCGGTCTTGAGTTGATATTGGTTGATTATAACATCAGTAGTACCTGCGCCGATATCGATTGATGCAATTCGTAATTGGTTTTTGTTCTTGAACACATAATGTTCAATAACATAATTATTAGCTTTCAATTTCTTTGCAAACAAACTATAGACAAAAACCAGTTGACTGCATGTGGCCTCATCATACATCCAATCCTTTTTATCTTCAGCCTCGCTTAACTTTTTAGAAAGATCCTGGATCGATGGAACTATCTCTGGGCTACTAAACCAATTCAGGTTGCTCTCTTTCTCAAAGTAAATACGTTGATACCCTTCTAATAGATCACAAGCTTCTTTAGCGGCCTTCCGTAAAGCAATTTGTTCATACTGAATCATCCCCGTTGGACATGAAATAGTTATCCTTTTAATAATTCGAGGAGCAGTCATATCTCCATGCACTTCTCGAAATCTGTAGGAATTAATTTGTACCTGAGCATGTATTAAAATTTCTAAGAAAACAAACTTCATTAACGATGCTCTTGAGAACAATGATTTCGCACCGAAAACCCCCTTAGGTTGTATCAATGAGCCATCTACATTCAATTGTTCAGAGATCCCGTTTAAGTAGACTTTTTTTACTCGGCTGCTGTTAATCGGTTGAAATTCCCATTCACGTTCACTCAGTTTATCGTCCCATAGATAGCGCTTTGGACTTGAATTGAAGGTTTTAAGCTCGTAACCCAAATCGAGGTTTGTACTTGCACTGTTTATTAACTTTTCAGCTTCAAAACCAATCCTTACCAGACTAGGAACGATAAATTTATTATTGTGGTAGTTGTCTTTATTTAGATCACCAAAGTTTGATTCCGTAAACATTACATTCATCGGAAAAGATGCATCATACTCATGGTGGGGATTTGTATAATCCTGAATGATTAATTTCTTAACGCTATCAAATTCAAAATTATCATTGTCTTTGTTTTCGAATAATAAGGCGCAAGTGGCCGAATTCCCAATATCTATCACTAAATCCACGGCCTTTTTCCGGACATCATCTGTGAATAATTGGAGTTCCGGCGATTCACCCTGACTTGACAACCATTTCATTAATAAGATGTATTTGGCAGCAGACTTTTTAATTGGGTGATTATAACGTTCGTCATCTGCATTTTTATAAAACACATCGCCCAAATATTTCTCGATCCAAGAAATTGAACCATCCTGTGTAAAAAGAAAATTGCTTAAATTAATCTCATCTGATTGTAGCCTGAAAATGTTTTCATCCGGATTATTACTTAGTTGGGGGCCCGTTTTATCTGTCTCACTTCTTGCCAATGAAGTATCAATGGCAAAAACAATTTTAACTTTAGTAAATAAGTCGTCACAGGTAAAAAACACTCTCACCCAGTCCGTAGGATAGAGCAAATTTCTATTAATAGAGTTCTCTTTGAAAAATGGAAGCGGCAACCATTTATTTTGAAAATTTTTGAGCGCTTGCTTCAGATTAACCTCCTCATAAATGCCCTCGGTTATTTCTGAACAGGTGGTCAGGTCGACTTCATCCTTCAACCGTTTGTTGAACACCAAATCTTTGTCAATTAATTCTTGAAGCCGATAGAATCTCTCATTCCCATCAGCTGAAATTTTCATTAAAGGGTCAAGAATAAAGTCAAAAACATTAGTATCAAAAGGTTGGTGGTAGTAAAATTTGTTTTCTTTTCCAAAATCAAGATCAATATTAACTTCATATTTATAATACTGAATACTCGAATTGGCAATTAGAGAAATTCTTTTCATCGGGTGTGTATATTGGCTAGAATTTTAGATAAGTAACCTATCCTTTAGGACTAGGGCCATATTCATTCGGAAAAGGATCTCCTCCAGCAAATGCCATCCAAAGTCCATAAAATGGAATTATCTGGAACCAGCCAGAATTACCCCTGTCGTGACAACGTTTAGCATTTTGCGCCATAAACAACCAAAGAGCCGGTATATAAATTACGAATAGGACAGCAAAGCTTCCGTCTGACGCGGCATTTACAACCATTTCACTAGCTATAACAAACAGGATATTGACAATTATGTATGTAATCCAGAATTCTGTTCTTCGAATTCTTCCATTGAAACTAAATGGAGAAGCAAACATACCAGGTTTAATGACCGTTGTGTTTGTGGCATCAAACGCAGGGCTAGAATCAACAATTTCTGATGAATCTACATATTCTGAATTCTGAATTGTAGTATCATTCAGCTTTTCAGCAATGGCAGGTAACGATTCCGACCTCTCACGTTCAATTGCAGGAACTATAATATCTTGTTCTTTCGATACTTCGGTTAAAGAGGCATAATCTGCGTCTTGTTTAACAAGCAAATCTGCTATTTCTGGGACTTCACCTGCTGTTTTCCATTCTGTCAAGCCCTCGAACCAAATTAGTGTATGCGTGGTAATATTGTTTTTTTTGAGTTCCTCGAATGAAACGGGTCCAAAACGTGTAGATTCTTTGACATAAAAATACTTTCTCATCAATGGCTAGCTAGAATTGTCGGTTAAATGATACCTCAAAACTATACTATTGGTATATTTATCTTTTACGGTTAACCGTAAAATCAATTTATTTATTTAATTCGAGAGAATAAGAATAAACGGTGCGAGTTATTTAGCCGGTAATATTGACAACTAGTCTAAATATGAACCGCATGAAAACATTTCACTGAATAAATGAATAAGTACAATAATAGAATTTTTAGAATGTAGCCATGATTAAACATGACATAAAAAATCGTTTCGTGATCATCTACAGTCACTGCTGCATATCGGACGATAAACGAAACGGTTTTTGAAATTCAGTTCAAGCAATTTTATCCTTTGGAAGCCATTGCCTCACCATAGGAGTCATAATATTCTCTGTGCT
>Ga0182007_10000722_pt1 | contig 18696 bp, 5 predicted proteins | sample Sormic07211113_1_FD_123023 | JGI IMG/M metagenome (GOLD analysis project Ga0182007, IMG submission 123023) | Rhizosphere microbial communities from Sorghum bicolor, Mead, Nebraska, USA - 072115-113_1 MetaG | ecosystem: Host-associated > Plants > Roots > Rhizosphere | place: USA: Nebraska... | reverse complement strand
GAGCACCTTCGCCAGCAACCATCCGCACTACCTTGCCCCGGTCAAGGGCACAGGCCAGCTCAATGTGTTGCTCAACACCGTCTACGACCTCGACAGCACCCAACGCCCGGCCGACTACCAGGCCGCCGTCACGCAACTACTGGCCCGACAAAAACGCCGGGCACTGGTGGTGCTGGTGACCAACCTGCGGGATGAAGACGATGAAGAACTGCTGACCGCCGTCAAACGCCTGAGCCTGCAGCATCGTGTGCTCGTGGCGAGCCTTCGGGAAAACGTGCTCGATGAAATACGCCATCGCCCGGTTCAGACTCTGGACGAAGTGCTGACCTATTGCGGGACGCTGGATTACCTGAACGCAAGCGCGCAACGCCATGATCGCTTGAGTGCTCATGGCGTTGCGGTGCTGGAAGCCCGACCCGGGGAGTTGGGGGCCGAGCTGGTGACGCGGTATTTGAGCTGGAAGAAAGCGGGAGCCCTTTAATCGGCTTCAGACGTCTGGGCGGGCAGCATCGGCCCCAACGACATCGCATTGACCGGTGATTGCTTGAGCAGGCGCGACGCCTCAAGTTGCAGGTTGCAAGCCCCGCCAATCGTGCTGGTGCACTGCCAACTCAACCCGGCGGCAGTCAATTTTCGGGCAACGCCCAACGCTGGCTGCACATTCGTAATCCCCAATTCTGAGGGCAAGGAGTACCCCTTCAACCCCAGGCAAACATCACGACCGAGCAAGTGACTGCTTGCATTGTCGACCACCAACTTGATGGTATGAGCCTGAGGAATCCGGGGAAACCTGGTCTCTTCGCCCCAGACTGTTGCAGGAACCTCAGTGTTGAGCTGAATCTTGGCATCGTCCCAGACACCCGCCGCCAATGCCTTGAAACGGAAGGTATGGGACAGAGCCGCCTCAGTGCCATCGCCGACACTTTCCAACGTGGCGACCACCTGAACATCCTTTGCCTGTTCGGCCTTGTAGGCAAAATACGCCCACCCCTTGCCATCGGTTTTCACCCTTACAGGCTCTTGCTCGGCCGTAAAGACCACATCCACACCGGAGGCAGCCCGTTGGGTTCCGGACGCACGTACCTTGACGCCCAACCGGACGATTTCGCCTACCACCGGATCAATAGCGGCCTCGCGCACCTCGCCAATCTCGATAGCGTAGTGTCCTGGTTCCTGCTCTTCAGACATGAGTAATCCCTCTCCCGTCAGCGTTGTAGAAGGTGGTGATTCCATGGATGCTGCGACCAACACTGTGAATTCAAACTTGAATGAGGGGCCATCGTCGGGGCCATCGTAAGGGCTTGGCACGGTCGCGATCACCACCACAGGGCCCTCTTTTGTGGCTGTATAGGCGAAGCGTGCCCAGCCATTATCCTGCGTCGGCTCCAGCGTTGAAGTGGCCCCCTCCTTGAAGGTCACTTCAACTCCTGGTACCGGTCGCTGGGTGTAGTGCGATTGGGTCTTGATTTCCAGATAAGCGGTCTCACCCACAAATACATCAAATGTGGGCCCGCGTACCTCGGTTATCTCGATTCGGTTGTGGTCCAGCGATACCCCCAGTTCCTGGTAGTTGAACTCAGCTTGAGGGAGCCCGAACAAAACGCCCTGCTCCCCACTCTCAGTGCTGGCCTTGGCGTCCAGCGTCCACTCCACTCCGGAACTTGGAATGGGTCGCGGATTGTCAGGCATCAATATCAAACCCAGAGAATCGCCGGATGCCAACCACGCGCCGATATCCAGCAATGTCAACGGGCTGTCGGAGCCAGGTGTAAATTTTAAGGTGTGCTGCCCTTCAATGCAGGTGTACACCGTATCCCCAAAGGCCAGTTCTTTGTCGTCGAATTTGAGCGTCCCCTCTTCCTGAAGGATTGTTGACAACAATCGCCCCTGCAATACATAGGCAGGCAATTCATGATGGAAAACATGCAGTTGGAAGCGTGCACTGGTCTGCGAGGTGGAGCTGACCTGGTAGGTTAGCCCGGCAGAGGTCATTTCACGGGGGATTTCCGCGGAAGGATCGACTTCAAATTCCACCCCTGATCCTTCTTCGCTGACGAATTTCACCCAGAGGTTTTCGCCTACCAAAGCGTCGCCAACCGGCATGATCGAGAGTTCCACCGCTTGCGCATTACGAAAACAGATGAAACCGACCCTCCCTTCCTCTCGGCCATTCAGTGTCACGAGCGCCATCTCGGCCCAGACATCCTCATCCACCACTGTGAAGCGGAATTCATGCGCGGGTTCCGTGGCATCGTAGGGGCTGACGACTCTCGCAGTGACCACGAAATCGTCTTTAGTAACAGGCTCGAACGAGAATTCGACCTTACCCTCTTCCCCCGTCCGCCATTCGGTTTCCTCCTCTCCGATTTTCCAGAAGGTCGTTACTCCTGAAACGCCCCCTACACCGGGCACCTGCGAGTGGATCTTTAGCGACAGCACCAGTGCGGGACCACACACCACAGGAAATCTCACAGACTGCCTTGGGTCGTTGATGACCAGCCAGTTGTGAGCCAGGCTCAGCGTTTGCGAGGGGGAGGCTTCCAGCAACTTCGAACAGCTGACAGAGAACTGGAAAACGCTGTCTCTGCGGTTTTCACACGTCATGCGCCACACCGCCCCGTTCTCCTGCACGGGTTGCCCAGGCTCACGTTCAGGGTCGAATTCGATCCCCAACCCCTCGGGTGTGTCCCCCTCCTCCGATATCCAATGCAGTGCCAACTCCGTTTCGGCCAAGGCATGGCCTTCCGGGAACGCCACCGTCACCTCGTGATTGCCGCCGCGGTTGGGGTAAGCCGTCTTGGCCCCCCAAATCCATTTATTGAGCGGATCATCCAGCCCAAATGATGCGCTCAACCAAGGGTCTTCTTTCAGGGCGCGCACAGTGAATGTGTGCCGGGCATCTTCCTTTTTATAGTGGCTGTCGACCGAGGCCTCGATCTCCCAGTCGCCTTCTACGTCCGGTGTCCAGGTAAAACCGGCCTCGCCGTTCTCGTCCGAGGGTTGCCTGTCCAATACGATATCGTCCGCAAGGGTCGGGCCTTTCAACGTCCAGATGACCAAGCGATTGGCCAATGGCGTCTTGGTGTAATGGGACTCCACCCGCACACGCAGCTCCACGCTCTGATTGAGGTCGATCACCGGGTAGTAGGCGGCTTCCTGCAGCGCGATGACATCCAACTGAAAATGGCCGCAAACCGTGCGCAGTGGAAACAGGTCGGCGGTGTAATAGCTGCGCACGTCCAGCGTGTGCTGAACCTGCTTGTCTTCAACAATCCCGGCGCAGGTTATCGTCCATGGGTTGCTGATAGGATGCTCTTGCCCCCACCGTGGGCTGGTACTGAGAATGCGCTCAGGATCAAACTCGCCGCCGTTCACCAGCAAACCTGCTGGCGTTCCATTCCATGTATTGCCGCTGGCCACTTTCAGCGCCACTTCATGGTTGGCGCCGAAGCACAGGTGCAGCGGTTCATCGAGGGATTGTGGCTCATCATCGATCAGCACACTGTCCAGCTGCAAAGGCTCCAGCAACAACTCCACACGTACGAAAGCGATCCGCACGGCGCCTGGCATACCCGGCTCGCCATTGTCCGGACTGATGACGGTGAATTTGACGGACGTCTCCGCAGAATTGAGGGTGAGCGAGTGAGTGTACTCGGCGAGATTGAGATCCAGCAGAAGCTCGTCGGGGTTCAACGCCTGTTCGGGCTCGGCCTCGCGCGAGGGTACCAACGTGAGATCCTCTTCCCCGGTCATACTGGGCTTGATCCGCAGCGTACCTACGGCGCCTCGCACCGCCTCGTACCAGAAAACCAGCTTGTATTCCGCCCTGCCGGGTTCAGGGCTCGGCAAGGATGCCAAGGTAATCGTCTGGTCGCCCTCACCCATATTGACGGCATTCATGAAGCCGATCGTTTGGCCCTGCCATAGCCCTTCCTGCCGGGTGACTTTACTTTCGTCATTGATGGTCCAGTCGTTCAGATTATTTTTAAAGTCGCCGTTGAGAATGAAGTTGTGGTTGGCGTAAACATTTTCTTCGCTCATGGCTGTGTCTTCCTTGCGCGCTGGCTACCCATTGCCCGATCGGGCGAACCGGTTTCGGGGGGGAGTCGAGTAAATCTTTAACGGCTTTGGCGAAGTCACTTCCTCCGTCCCGGGCTTGATACACCAGGGTCAGAATGACGTCCGTCAATGACAGCAACAGACTTGCCTGACCCTCTTGATCATGCCTGGGAAGCGTCAGTTGATACTTGGCATGGGCCCCCGTGCCTTCAAACGACCGGTAACGGTCATCGTCCGCCCATTTGGCGGCGCCGTTGTCGTCCAGCCCCAGAGACAGCCCAATCTGTTGGTAGGGGCGCAGGTTCTGCACCAGCGAACCCTCAACCGGTTTGGCGGACGCAGGTTTATGCAGGTGTTTGACCGTTTCGATTTCCGGCTCAAGAACAGTGGCACTGCTGATTTGCACCAGCGTGGCGCAAATGTTCTGGTATGGCCCCAACAGGCCGGGGAAAGTCAGTGACAACTCCTTGACCTGACGGCGGTAGTGGCTTGGGTAGTCTTGAGCGAAGAGTATTTCGTTCAGCTCGAACTCCAACTCTCCTGTGGTTTTGAAGTTGCTCCAATTGGTTGCATCCAGGCTCTTGAGGGAAATCGTTTTGACCAACTGAATCCGGCGCTCATCGCGCTTGATACGCGCAGCCGCCATCCTCAGCAGATCCAGCTTCAGCGAAGCACCCGTCGTGAATCCGTGGTAGGTGTCCATCCAGACATACGGGCGGATAAAATGGGCCTCGTAGTCGGCCATTTCGTACTGCCAACAGGTTTCGGCACACAGGCACAGGCCGGCGACCACGTCGTAAACCTGGTAGATCAACGTCTTCACTTGCCCAACGACCCAGTTGCTCAACTCGAGGCCGGTACTGCGGTTCTTGTAGAACGCGTACACCTCCTTGGCCTGGTTGTTGGCTATTTCAGTCTGTTGCAGGTTGGCCCGGGCAGCGCTGATCGCGTGATCCTGGGCCAGCAGCTGCTCGCGCAACACCCTTGCCTCGGCATTGGACTGGTCGCGCGCAAGCTCCCATTCCTGCTGGCGCCGCCTCTGCTGCTCGATGATGCTGGCCTCTTCGGCTTCGCGCATCATCATATCCGCCGTCAACTGCGCCTCCTCGGCGAAAGCGTACGGGATAGCCGCCAGACGCATACCGCCATTGGATGTCCCAAAGATATTGGGAATCAGATCCAGGTTCGCCCCTACTCCCCGAAGTACCCCAGCGCCCCCGGCGACATATCGGGCAATCCTGTTTTTTTCCAGAACGCCGTACTCAGCCTCGGAAACGCCTTCATCGATCAAGTTCTGATAGTGCTTCGCCCGGGCCTTGACCATGCTTTCGCTTTGCCTCAACGACGCCGCCGTCGCCTCGAGCTGGGCGATCGTCGTCTTGTGGATCGAGTGGGCATAGTCGGCCAGCGCGATCACGTTGCCTAGTTTCAACTCCTCCAACTCGCCCTGGTCACGCTGCTCCAGCCAGGACCTGAGCTGATCCTCCTGCTGGATCAGAAACTCCACGCCTTGCAGTGCCAGGTTATGTACGGTTTGCCATTTATAAGGCACGACCTGCACCTGCCCGCCCGGGTTGCGCGACGCTCCCAGATTGCCGTTGGCTTGAGCCCGCAACAGTTCCAGCGGATCCATGGTCGACTTGAACAATGGAATCGACAACGGCTGACCGTCGATCGAGCGGTTGTTGCGCAAGTTGTTCAGCCGCGCGTCGAGCAGGTCCCACAAGGCTTTGGGACGCTCATTGAGCCCGGGGTAAAACACACCCGAACCCAACAGGTCGAAACGCGGCGTGGTCAGCATGCCGGTGGGTAGATCGGCCAGGCCGAGTTCAAAGTCGGCTTCAAACGCTTTTAACGAATCGCGCCCGCTGACACTCGTCAGCACGTCTTTCAGAATCTTCGGTTGCCAGGTGCTGGCCGTTTGAGTGACCGGCTCTTCGCCGATCAGCGTCCGGGCCCTGCTGTAATTCAGCGCGGCGTGAACCATGCTGTCGTAATCCAGGCGGCGATAGAGACTGTCACCCCACTCGATCAGGTTTTCCAGATAACGCAGAAAAATGGCGAGCTTGAAGTGAATCGTCGCGGTGTAACCGATCTTGTCCGGGTCCGACGGCGCCGCGCGTTCATACGAGATTTCGATGTTCTCGTTTTGCAGCGGGCGGCAGCGCCAGTACGCAGGCGCCGGCAACGGATCCTCGGGCTGCGGGTTCTGCGTGGGGGGGATCTCGCGCGCCAATGGGTTGAAGACGAACTCGTACCAACGTTGCGCTTCGTGGTAACGGCCCTCCGCCGACAAACGTGACCCCACCAGATCCGGCGTATGGAAAAACAGCTCCCAGAAGTACAAACCGTTGCAGCCGTCGAAGGGCCCGTTTTCCTCAATTTTACCATCGGGCATCAGCGGCTCGTCGACATGCTGGGTGTCCCAGGAAAGCAACGCATCGACCGACACTGCCGCGCGACTGGTCAATACCGGGCCGAAGGTGGAGTTCACCCGTGAGTACTTGAGCGCCTGTTGGCTGTTGTTGAAACTCAGGAATTGCGCGCCCTCAGGGCTGCTTTTGTCGATGGAGGGGGTCGTGTACAGGTGCGGCCTCTTCGTCAGCAAGACGGAGAATTTGCCGCGCCCATATCCTTTATTGTCCTCATCCGTCTCACCGAAAAAAAAGACAATATCCGAATCAATGGGGAAATTGTTAATCCCCACCGATGCGGTTCTTCGGCTGTAAGTCCGCCAAGGGGTCGCGTATTGACCATCCAGAACATCCGTCGAGATCCAGGGCTGTGGATCATCCTCAATCGGTACATACTTCTCCAATTTGAAGACTACAGGGGCATAGAGAATTCTCGGTACCACCTGATTTTGCTCATTCAACACGGCATCACCCAGGCCGATGATGGAAAAACCGGCGCCGGCCCGAATCTCGTCTTGCGTTCTTCCAAGCAGAGTTATTAACAAGTCGCCAGGAAGAGTGGCTATGGCTTCTGCCACCCAGATCCCATCACCTACCTTTGTTTCCTCGAAGTCCTCTTTGGTGAATGAATGGATAGTTTCCTTGACCGTGCCTTTGAGCAATGCCACCACATGCCCCTGCGTCGGTTGGTCCCGTGTGGTCAGTGTGATTCTGAGCTGCTTCTCCCCGGCATCGACAATCCGGATGTCGACAGACGTATTCGCCGTCACTGCCCTCCAACTGATCGACATGCGCTGCAGTACACGACCGTTTTCCTGCACGGCATCGCAGCGCCCCCGAACTCTGAGCACCTCATAAAAGTTACTGTCCGTCCCTTGCTCTCGGGTATAGACGGCATCCAGAAATAAATTCGCAGTGATTGAACCTTCCGTTTCCACCTCGCGCTTAATGGTGACTGTCGAGTAATCCTGTGGCACCACCTTTTGTTGCAGGCTGGCGGCGTCCTTGAAACGACCGAAAGTCATCGTCAACAGAGTCGCGGTGTCATCGGCCACCTTGCGGAACAGCGCATCGCGGGTTTCATGAATTTCGATTTCATGGAACGGGGCCTGCCTATCCAGGCCGTGGCGGTTGGTGTAACAGACGGCCAACCGGTCGTCCTTCGGATCACCGTCGCCCAGCGAAACAACCGTCAACCGGCCGTTGGACACGTCGTACTCGCAGTCACGCCGATGCAGTGACAGCGGCGCCGACCACTGGCCGTTGAGGGAGCTGAAGGACAGTTTGATTTCCAGCGACCAGGGGGTCTGTACCACACCGTTACTGCCCACCTGACGATCACGCCATTCACACCAGACCAGAACCGGCAGCCCCAGCCAGTTCACGCAGCGGATATCCACCACGGAGCCGGTAGTAGCGATATCGATCTTCTGCCATTCGCCCCAGGCGGCGGGGTTGATTTTTTTGCTGTTGTTGTCGATTTCGACTTTGACGTTGCGCAAGTAGTACGCGAACGGCGCCGTCCGCTCCTGCCCGATCAGGTAATAACGGGCATTCCGAAAGTTCGCCCCGTCGATGTAGCCGCTGAGCACATCCAGATCACAGATGCGCTGGAACGCCTGGGTGAACTCCATCAAGCCCTTTTGCACCGATCCGGTGCTCAGGCGCATCTGATTCAGACTGTTTTCCAGCGCCCGAAACAGGCTGGTTTTGTTCAGGCGCAGTGACGGGACAATGTAGTTTTCCGCTTGATCCTTGAGCAGCACGTTGGACGACCACGTGCTGTAGCGACTCAGAATCCCATACCAGTACTGCAAATCCTCCTCTTCGAAATGGCTGTTCTCGTAACCCTTTTCCATGCCGCTGTAAACTGACTGGATATGTTGCTGCAACGTCCGCACGGTCGAGGAAATCCGAGTGGCCTCCAATTGCGCACTGTCCTGGACATCAAGCAGCAGGTATTCGCTCAATTCGTCGAAGGTACGCAGGGTGACGGGACCTGACCATAGCTTCTGGCCCAGCACCGCTTCCACCATCGCCGCCGTGTAACGTTGCGTCAGCTCATTGATTTGCAGCGTTTCCATTGCTTTGCTCCCTGTCGCTGGGTGATGACCGGACCGGCCTGCAAACGCAGTGTTCAGGCCGGGGCTCTGGACAACCAATCAGTTCATGATGTCGACGATGAACGTCGGGTGACGGGGCGTTTGCCCAAGGTGCCTTCGATCACCAGTGCCTCATTCAAGCGGTCGCAGAACAGGCTCAACTGGAACCGACCGTTTCGGATGTCAGCGGTGCGGATCACCACCTGATAGGGGTCATCGGTAAACTCGAAGCGCGTAGCCAAGGTTGGGCTGAACACCATTCTCAGCGCCTGGGTGGAATAGTCGGAACTCCACCCGAGCGCACCATGGCTGCCCTTGAGCTGCGCAGTGTCGACCGGCGATATTTCAAGGCGGTAATGGCCGTTTCTGAACAGGGTGAGCTCGTCAGTACCGGGGATGATCGGTACAGGTGGCTGCTCAACGTCGGACTCGATGGTGATCAGCTCGACTTTCCATCTGAAGGCGGGAATGACAGTCAAATCGAACCGTTGCTTATGCGGTGGATGGAGCACAAGCTCAGCGGTCACTACAAATTGGCCAGCCGACTCCGACTTGAATGGGTACACAGATCGACCTTGTGCATCGGTCGCAATGGACACCTCCACGGGTGGTGTCGAATTGACCTTCCACAACACCGGATAATTGCCAACCGGCTTCGCATCCGCGTCGCTCGACTCCTTCACATCCACCCACAGCAATGTCGACAGCGCCGCACCGGCCACCGGGAAGCGAATGACTTCCGAATAGTTCTGAATCACGGCGTCACTCGCCACCCACACCTTGAGCTCGACCACGGGGTCAGTGCCCAACTGTGCGTAGATCGTCAGATCGCCGGGCTGCGGATCGGCCACCGAAAAGTCGCTGAACCCGTCCGCATCGCTGGCTCGCTCGACTTTGGTCGAATCGACACTCGTCCACCACATCACCTTCTCGCCCGCGACGGGTGCATCGTCGAGCCCGACAACCCGGCAGCGCACCGGCAAGGCATGACCGACCATCGCCACCGTGGCGACAGCAGGGTTGTCGAGAATCCGCGGTTTGTCGGCAAACACGATGGGGCGGCTGAAGGTCATGCTGTGACTGCCCTCCACGTTGCCGACTGTAATCGTAGCCTCGCCCGGACTCAGGCTGGAGATCCACACCTCGCTCAGGCCATTCTTGTCGGTGTACGTCCGGCTGGGGCGGATTTCCCCCAGCGTGGTGGACCAGGCCACCTCATGATAAGCACCCCGGTTGCCGTAATCGTCGATCAGCACGGCGTACATCCTCTGTTCCCACAGACGCCCTGCCAGCACCGGATCCTTGGGCGGCAATCCGCTCAACTCGGAATTGAACTTCAGGGTCTCCTCATCGCAATCGATCACCACCGACGGGGCATACACCGGTTCATACAGCGGCAAGTTGAACGACACGTGGGCGGTGCCCGTCCGCCCCCCCGCCTGGAGCCGGGCCCAGGCCCGCCCAAGATGATCGGTGCGGGTCACCGGCGTGAGCATGGCCCCCAGGTCTGTGGCCCAATGGATGTCCACGCCCTTGAGCGGTTTACCGTAAAAGTCGAGCAACAAGCATAAGAACTCCGCCACTTCCTGGGACAGGTTCGCGATCAGGGTCGAGTTGTCCACCACGCAACGGGTGGTGAAGCTCTGCCCGACTTCCGCCGAATCCTGGGCGGTGGTCATGGCATTGAATCGGACCAGGCTTTCCAGTGCGCTTTGCGCGGCCGAGGCATAGACCGGCTCCAGATCCAGCGGGTACAACGCGCCCAGGCGCAGCGCTGCCGTGGCATCCATCCCGTGCCGGGCCAGCTCCAATGTGCGATCCAGCAGATCAAGGTGCGCCAGATTGCACAGAATGGGCCGGGCCGGGCTATCGCTGCCTTCGATCTCGTGGTTGATGTGCTCGGCGCATTCGAGCACGTGCCGGATTCCGCAGCCGAAATAGGTGGCCAGCTTGTCGGCGGCGGCATCACGAACCAGGCGAAATCCGTCATCACTCAGGTCGTCGGGCAACTGGTTGACCTGAAGCAGGTAGTCGAGCATTTTTTCCTCGGGCTGGCGGGCCCGGGTAATCAGCCGACGGTAGAACGCCAGGTAGTACACTGACCGGATCGAGATCTCGTACGGGCTCTGGAGGCTGAACCATTGATACTGTTCGCCCGTCTGCAGTGTGGCGAGCATTTGCGGACTCAACCCAAGCTTGTCGGCAATCCTGCCACGCCGTTCCAGCTCCGCAAGCATTTGCAGGAATGAATCCGGTTTCTCCAGCACCTGTTGCAGGCGTGCGGACTGCAACTTCATGGCTTCTTTCAAAAAGTCATACGGATGCCCCTGAGCCCAGGACAACACCTGCGCAGCCAGCAATGAATCCAGTTTCAGATAAACCGAAATGCCCTCTTCCACCACCACCCGCTGCTCATCCCGGCAACGCAGTACGATGGTGCGGATCAGGGTTATCAGTCTCTCGGACTCTTCGTCGACAGGATTCTGGTCAAGGATATCCCACACCACTGTCTCGATCAGTTCGTCGGCACGCGCCAGATACTGCGCCTCGGTTTCGCCATGCTGCCCGACCACCAGCCCGTTGCCATCCACCAGCCCGGTCAGCCGGTCCAGCCATTTGATAAGCTGCTGCTTGCTGTCACGCAGCGGTGCCCCCTCCTCCAGCAGCGTGGCCTCCTCCACCAATACCGGCTGCGCCTGGCTACGCAATTGCCGCAGAAACTGCTCCTGGGCCTGCGACCAAATCGTCGGCACAGAGACAGAGTTGACGTTCTGCACCAACCACAGCACCGGTATATCGTAATCGCGGGCCCATGCCGCACAGGTCATCAACCCACGGATGGCGCTCAACGCATCCGCGCCGTCTCCCGAGCCGTAACTGGACACCGTCGGCTCACCCGCCAATTGCGCCACCAAGCCTTCACCTTCGCTCAGGGTTTGCAGCAGCGCGGTCGACTCGATAGGCGTCAGCCCGAACATTCGGCCCAGCCGCACCAGACGCCAGAAACTGGAAAAAATCGCCAGACTGCGCACCAAGTGCGTCTTGAGCCCATAGGCCTTGGCGATCACGGTGGCCAGGTAGCGGTAGGTCTCAAAGTTGATTTCCAGCGCGCTGCAGATCTGATGCACTGTCTGCTGTTCGGCTTCGGTGCGCGGTACGATGGCAAACTCGACATTGTCGATGCGCAAGGGGCTTTCATACATCGCCTCTCGGTTGTACACCCGGTCAAAGTGCGCCTGTTGTCCATCCTGACCGTAGACCAACAGCACGTCGATGAACGCCGCGAACTCTTCGGCCTTACAGTCGTATGCCGTATTCAGCTCCTTGAACAACCCCAGACAGCGCAACGTATTGGGCCGAATCCAGATCGACGGTTCTCCGGTGCCGCGACGCTCTGCGTTCATCGCCGCTATAAGCAATTGATCGACCAGATGGCTGGGCAATTGCAGCATGCGATCCAGCCGGCACTTGCGATTGATCCGGTCCATGCGGTGGGCCAGATGTGTGAAAGGCTCCTCCCCCACATTATGCATCTGGAACTCGTCCGCCCTTCCATCTCTCACCAAATCGATCGCAGGTTCTTGCCCCCCGTGAATGAACCTGGCGCCTGCCGTTACCCCCGTGAGCGGCACATCCGGGTTACCCAGCACCGGGGCGTTGGCCGACAGTTTGGGGGTAAAGGCACCACGCCCCAACAAGCAATCGACCTGGCGTTGATCAAGGCGTGTCGCATCCTTGAAAATCAAGAGTATGCGCAGGCTTGCCAGGCCCATCGCAAACTCGCCGAAATTTGCCTTGTAAAAATCTTCACTGGATTGCTGCGGATCCGCATCGACCAGCCGGGTTTGCGGATCCACCCTCCACAGCGGTGTGTTGGCCAGCTCGGTATTCAATGGAAAGTACGGATCTTCCAGCAACAACGACAAATGCAACGGCCCGATGCCGCTGCTCAGCTGCAAGGCCACATCGTCGCGATCGCCCCGGGCGCCCCGATTCTTGAAATACGGGTAGCCCAGATCGACCCGGCGAATGATCTCCCCCAGTGTCCCATTCTTTACCGCCTCGCCGACAACATGAGTGATGCTTGCCCAGTCGTGGTCATAAGGCAGGCTGTTGTGAAAACGGATCGTGCGCAGGTACGCCTTGACGGTCGGAAATTCGTTGCCGCGCCGGGACAGGATTTGAGCTTCAAGCGCCGCGTTGGCGATTTCCAGCCGTGACTGCACGCGGTTGATCGCCATCTCGTCGATCAGCAATTGATCCACATCCGGCCGACGCTCATCCAGCGCGATGGTCTGGTCTGGATCGCCCTGGGGCACGATGTTGTCTCGTACCCATTCACGCAGGGCCACCATGTAAGCGGTGATCGAAGCGCTGTGTTCAGGGCTGCCTGGCGGGGCCGCGCCGTCGACATCCGGTTTGAACTGTTCCTTGTACGTGGGCAACGGCACCAACGCCTTCTCATCGTCTGGCGTCGGTGCAGCGCGCAGGCTCTGCTCGCGATACACCCTGGCCATGTACAACGCCAGGGCATTGCCACGGGCGATCAACGAGCGGGCCTGTTCGCGGTCCAGGCCAAGCTTCTGCAAACCGCCGACGCCCAGTTTTATCAAGTCGAATACGCTGCGGTTCTGCGCAATGTACTCATCGAAAGGCAGGGCTGCATCAATGCGCTCCTCCCCCAGCACAGCCTTGACCAATTGGTGAATCGGACGATTGTCGGATGCATTCATTGCGCTATTTTCCCTTCAGGCAAAAACCAGGGCCGGATCCCCTCAGCGGGTTTGGCGGCTGCTTGCGTCAGGTTGATTTAGCGCTTGCTGACGAGCGTAGGTCTACTGTCAGATCTGACAGGTTAAATGACCGTTGGTCGTAAGACGTAGCATGGATGCCATTTGCAGCGGACAAAAAAATGGCCCTCACAAGAGGGCCAGATATTAAGGAAACAGCAACGCGTCAGCTGGCATCGATTACCGTGAAATCAGTCTCGAGCATCGAAGGGGATAGCAGGGTGTCTTTGTACCCTCTCCCTGCCATCTTGAAGTCACCCAGCGGCAACCCATCCATCACGATCACCCATTGCCCCCGCGCATCGGCAACACCCTTGCCCCAAACGACACCGGGGTTCCCCGCTCTGTAGAGCCGCACTTCCACCCCCGGCATTGCCGTGCCGCGGATCACTTCTCGAGGGGATATCTGGGCGTTCGCGACCGGGCTGACGATCACGGGGCGGTCTATTTTTTCGGCGACCTTGAATTGGATGAGAGCGCCCGACATAGCCGAGAGTTTATCGTCCATGCTCTGCCGAGCCCAGATCCGGTGGGCATCCGTCTGCACCGCCAGCTCAACCGCGCAGCGAACCGACCAGTTGCCTTGCGCATCCACTGTCGTCGTCGCGAGCACGGTCGTCTGGCCTGGATACAGATACACATTGAGCTCCGCACCGGGCATGCCTCTGCCGGCAAACGGCGGCATGCGTTCGAGTTCCTGGGCCGCATCGTTCACGGGCAAGTCGATGATCGGTCTTTCAAAAGCGTCTGGCACCTGGATCACCTCGACAGTGCGGTTCGGCAACAACCAATTCGAAGTGGCGCCATCGCGCGACTGACGCACCGAATAGGTATAAGCGCTGCCCGCCACTGGCAACTCGATCTGCGAGCGTGCCGCCCACTTCCCGTTGCGATCCACCCGGGTCGTCGCCAATACTTCGTTCATGTCACGCACCTTGCAGATGAAGATGTCAGCCCCTGGCTCCCCCATGCCGGAGAACATCGGCCACCGTCCAACCTTTTGCCCGTTGAGCGGGAAACCCACGGTGGGCGCTTCAAACTGGCCAGGCTTGCGTTCCACCATGAAGCGTCCGCTCTCGGCCCACTCCGAAGCCTTGCCGTCCACGGTCTGGCGCATGATCACCCGCGCCGCGCCGACGGGCAGCGCCTTGTTGCCCACCACTGCCCACCGGCCATCGTTATCGGCCTCCGTTGGCGGCGCCAGCACGTCTTCGGGGTTGAACCATGAAGCGACGGTGATGCGGGCCCCAGGCGTGGCCAGGCCACTGTACAGCGGCCTTTCCCCGACCCAGTCGCCGGGCAGGGGTTCGGTGATTTGCGGGGCCGGACCGAGCAAAAGAAAAGTACTCGTGGATGACGCGAGAGAGTCCAGCCCCGCACCGGCTCGCGCAAATGCCTTGATGCCGTTGGTGGCGATCATGTCGTGAACGAAGTTGGCCGACCAGGTACCATCCTCCTTCACCGTGACAGGGTCGAAGTTGTAAGCATTGCCTGTCCGTTGGACATGCACGGTATCCGCCGGATGACCAAATCCAGAGATCCTTAGCAGACGACCCAGCGCTTCGCCATTACGGGGCGTATCGATCACAGGAACGCCTGGCACCACCGTGATGACACGCTCGAACGGGTCACTGAGGTATGTCTTTTGACGAAGTCTGGCCTCCACGGTTTTCAGACCCACCGACAGCGTAAGCGTTTCCTCCCAACTGCCGTCCGGCTTCAATGGAATGCCTTTGATAAAGGGCTCGCGTTCACCCTTGATCGACAACTCAACGGTGCCCTCCGACGCAGTCGTTGTGCCAGTGAACATCGACGTCCGCGCCGGCCTGCCGTTTTGCGCCGGCACTGTTATTCCGGACTTCGGCACGCGCACCTTCACCGTCCGTTGTGCGGTCGGAGTGGATATGTTGCTACTGCTTCTGGATTCTTTCTGAACGGCATAAATGATCAGATTACCCGGGGCGCGCTCAGTCAGCTCCGCCTCCCATTCTCTGTTTTCACCTACCAGCCCGCCCCCTAGTTCCTGATGAGTGGACGAATAAACGACCACCCAGCAGTTCTTGAAGCCTGTGCCTTTGATGACTGGAACGAGATCGACCTCGGCGTTGGCGGCCGTTGTGATGGTCGGCACCGGGGTTTTTACCGTGAACGTTCGCGTGCGCGGTGAAGATGGCTGCCCTCCGCCAAAAGCCGCCGTGGCCGTGATGGTGTAGGTGCCTGGCGCCCAGTCTTCGGTGGCGGTCAGTTTAAACGTACCGCCCGTGGCCGTCAGCGATACATCCGGTTTTCCCGAAATCTTCAACACGATGGCCGACCCCGGCCAGGCGCGACCGGAAATCTCCGGGCGCTGTCCGGCGGGGACACCCTCGGGTGGATTGGTGAATTCAGGGGGAGGCGAGGCCACGGTCATCGAAAACTTGACACTGTGAGTGGACCACTGAGTGTTCACCCCTTGCCGTGCGGTCAGGTTGGTGTAAACGCCAGGTGCAAGATCGGCAGTTGCAGTGGTGCTCCAGGTGAGGTTGGTCTGTACCGTGGCCTGTGGTACGCCGGCCAGGGCGACACCATTGTTGTAGATGCCGATCTTGACCTCATGCGTGCCCCACTGACGTCCTCTGCCGGAGAACGTTGCCCTCTGGCCGTTGACGGTGACGGTCATACCCGTTGGTACGGGTGTGCGGACAGTGATCGGAATTTTATTGGTCCAACCGGAACTATAGATACGCCCGGTTCCTCCATCGGGAACGCTTTGCCTACAGGAGAATTCGTAGTTATTTGGGACTAAGGTGGCCGGAACTTTAATCATCCAGCCACCTTTATCATCGACCAATGGAGTAAGGAAGTTATCGTCGACGTAGTGGATATTGATATGCACTTTAGTGTCGACGCCCTTGTAGCCGGTACCGGATAAGAAAATATCTTCTCCAACTGACTCGACTGCAAGTGTAGGTAGTAGCGGTCGAACAAGATAGAGACGCGAAGTTCCACGGTCGGATCGCACACTACCATAGATCTGTTCTGCCGTGACACTATGGGGCCCCGGTGTCGAAAACCGCACAGCCGCAGACCACCTCGCATTTGTAACCGGCCCGCCGCCGATCGGATTAGTCGAACCATCAAGGAATACATTTACGAAAAACTCACTACCCGTATGCCCCGCCCCCTCGATCGTTGTACTCATTTCTACTTCTGAAGCGGTTGTAGTTAGGGTGGGTGGAGCCAGTAGAAATATGTTCAGTTTCGTCCATGCAGCATTGCCTGAATCGATATGCCGTACGTTAAGTTCTGTCGGACCACCGCTTGGGTATCGGTCTTTGGCATTAAAACTTATCGCCCACTCGCCGCGGCTGTTTGCAGGATCACTTCCAAGTTCAGAACTTCCACCTGCATTCGTGAGTTGAATGTGTCGATTCGGCGCGCCCCAAGTCCCTGTCACGGACATCGCCGCATTGAGTTTGACGACTTCGCCCTCCTTAGGCGTACTGATTTTCGGGGCAGCGAGGTAAGTAATTGTCTTTCTTGCAGAGTACCGCTGATCATAACCTGAGACACGTTGCAGAATGACGATTTCATACGTTCCAGGGGGCACGCTCGAGAATAAACGTAACGACCATCTACTATTAGTAGGCGTTACATCTAGGGATATGCCATTACCATTGTGCACCCAAGCACTCACCAAACTTGAAGCGCCGCCCGACCCCGTAACCTCATTAGTAAACGTTGATTTATTATCTATGACAGGCAAGTCACTCGCATAATAGTAAAAATGATGCCAACCTGAAGTATCGTTATCTTTATCCCACTTGTGATTTAGTTGAACCGCCGCTGGCGCGTTCAACATAACTCGCTGGGTGTTCACGGATCGCCCATCGATCATATCGAAGTGTTCATACCAGAAGCGCGTGCCGTTAGTTATCAACTCCAAGAAAGCATTGTGTCTCCCATCTGTATTCAACGTCCAATTAAACGAGTGATCGCGATTTACAATTTGATTAGCCGTAATTCCAGTAATGAACATTGGGCGCACGGCCAAGCTTTCATTATCGTTTAACAGCGAAGGTTTCAAGTCCGCGTACTCTTCATCATTCTCGATACCTTCAACATCACTGAACTTGCTTTCATCTTCTGACATGATGCCGCCCTCGCCGCCGCCGACCGTTGAATAAACCAATGTTCTTTTCTACGTCGCTAACGGGGCGCTGCCTACCTGTAAAATTTGACAGTTCCGACAAACGGCACACCCCCGCATTTACACGTTCACGGTGATTTACAAAGGCTTGGGCAAGTGACTACAGCGCCTTGCGCAACGGACTACACATCCGCCAGAATCCGCCGGCTTGTGCGCCTTGGTCTTGCCCCGTAACTTGATCCGCGTCGCTGCCAATCAGCGATCGGGTTTAGTCGCCCGGGGTTTCACGAATGTGCACAAGCGTCATCCAGTCGGGTTTTCCCTATCCCCCGCACTTGATGGTGGCTGTTCGCAGGGCGCCCTCGGGCGCACCGGTTTTTCGTGATTCCCCGGTCGACTAACCTGCGTCCAGCCGCCACCCCTCGTTTAGTCGCGAGACGGTGGTAGCCCTAATAACGGAATCGCGAATATGTTTAAAGCAACACCGAATCCCCCAGAAACCGACCCGGTTTCCCCCTACGCCACCCTCGACTCCAGAAAGCTCCACGAAGCCGCCGAAAAGGCCCTCGATCACTACCTCAAACCCGACACCACCCCGCCGCGCTCATCCCAGGACCGTGCCATGAAAATGTTCGCCGTTGTCCCTGATGCCAACCCCGAAGCCTTGACCATCGAGACCTACGAAACCTTTTCGACGGTCAGCATTCTGCTGCTCGACCTGGCGGAAAGCCTGGACGACAAGCCGCGGCATCTGGCCATGGCGATTTACCGGATGAGTGAATTGGGGTTGATGCTGGTGGAGCGGTCGCTGGATAACGAGAAGGCGATCAAGGTGGCCGGGGCTTAAATAGCTGGCGCCTGGGCTGACGCCTTCGCGGGCAAGGCCGCGATAGCGTCAGTACAGGCACCACAGAACTTCAGGCCGAAGCAGGCAACGGCTGAAAACTGAAGTACTGCGTCAACGCCTCCACCAATTGCCCATACTCCGGCGGTGCCCGTTGCAGGCTGAACCCGGTGTCGTAATGGTGGGGCGTGGCGTCTTCATGGCACCACAGGCAACACGCCTTCAGGTCAATGACCTGCTGGCAGCCGTCGCTGGCGGGGATTTTCAATCGCAGGTCAAAGTCGACGCCCACCATCATCGGCAACTGGCTGATGAGCATCAGCCCGTCGCTGGACAAGTTGCCCAGAAAGCCGATGGG